>WNGQ01001008.1_pt1 | contig 33066 bp, 23 predicted proteins | sample 5407661 | NCBI WGS metagenome assembly WNGQ01 (sample SAMN13153382, study PRJNA577476) | soil metagenome | isolation source: 60 cm soil or saprolite under Garry oak tree replicate 2 | place: USA:California | collected 2016-06-15 | reverse complement strand
CGCGGTGAACGGATCAGTTTCAACCAGCTTCACAAGGAATGTCATTCGCGCCTGAAGCAACCCTTGTTTTGCCCGGTTTGCAACCGCAACGTGGAACGATCCGAAATTGTGAAAGGTTACGAGTACGAAAAAGATCAGTACGTGCTCTTCAGCGAAGAGGAGATGGACAAGATCGAGCCACCCTCGGCGCGCGTCATGGAAATCCTGGAGTTCGTGAAGCTGGATGAGATGGATCCGCTCTACTTCGACTCCTCCTACTACGTTGCGCCGGAGGACGCCGGAGTGAAGGCTTATCAACTGCTTATGAAGGCCATGGAAGAGTCTGGGTACGGAGCGATCGCCAAGCTCACCATGCATCAACGGGAACACATCGTGATTATTCGTCCCAGCGCCAAAGGCATGACGCTGCACACGATGTTCTATTCCAATGAGATTCGCGCCGCGGAGGCCGTTCCGACGGACAAGATCGAAGTGAAAGATCAGGAGAAGAAGCTCGCGCAACAACTCATTGAAAGTCTTGCGGCTCCTTTCGAGCCGCAGAAGTATCGTGACGAATATCAAGAGAACCTGCGCGCCATGATCGCCGCCAAGCTCAAGGGTCAGGAAGTGACGGAGGTGGCGCAGCCGCACATGGCTCCGGTGATCGACTTGATGGAAGCCCTCAAGAAGAGCCTCGCGGAGAAGCAAGCGCCGGCCGCATCCGGCGCGTCGGCGCCTCCCGCGCCAGTGGGCAAGAAACCTCCAGTTCGTGCCGTGGAGCCGGTGCCCGCCGAGCAGAAGAGGGTAAGGAAGAAGTTAGCCGGATAATTTCTAATGGGTGCGACGGACAGATTCAGCCCCGAGGACGTCCAGCGTATTTTGGGCCTGACCGGAAAGCAGTTGGACTATTGGGACCGTTTGCGTCTCGTCTCCCCGCGAAGGGACCAGGGAATCCGCTCCTATGACTTCCGCGATTTGATTGGCCTACGCACGGTTAAGCAATTAATCGAAAAAGGGGTGCCCGCCAACCGACTGCAGCGTGCACTTTCCGCGCTCCGCGAGCAACTTTCGCAGGTCCAGGCGCCGCTGGCTGAGCTGCGAGTTCTTTCCGACGGAAAGGACGTGCTTGTGGAACGCCATGGAGCAAGGCTGGAACCGCTGTCGGGTCAGTTTGTATTGAATTTCGAGACACGTGAGCTTGACGAGAGAGTGCGTGTCATTACTGGTCGCAATGCCGATGAATGGCTTACCACCGCACTACAGTATGAAGCTGACGGGAAAAACAGGGCCCAAGCGATCGATGCGTATGATCATGCCTTATGCGCCGATCCACGAAAGCTCGATGCCCTGATCAATTGCGGCACACTTCACTACGAAGATGGGAATCTCGAAAAGGCCTCCGAGTACTTTCGGCGCGCTCTTGCACTGGACGCCGAAAACGCTCTTGCCCACTTCAATCTAGGGAGCGTCCTGGAAGAAATCGGCGAGCTTGAAGCGGCACGACAGCACCTCCGGCAGGCAGTTCGTCTTAATCCCAGCTATCCTGATTCGCACTACAATCTGGCTTACGTATGCGAGAAGCTGGGAGCTTTTACCGAAGCGCGGCAGCATTGGCAAGCGTACGTTGAACTAGACCCGTTCGGCACCTGGGGCAGCTATGCGCGCCAACGCCTCGCTTCTTCCAAGACGGCAAAGTCGGCCGGCAGTACATAACCGCTGTCCCGATGAGTGACGCAAAGCCCGGCCCCGATCATCTACAATGAGGTGTTATAGAGAATGTGCAGGAACATCAAAACCCTTTTCAATTTTGATCCGCCCGTCACTCCCGAGGAGATCCGAGATGCTTCGCTGCAGTTCGTGAGAAAAATCAGCGGCTTTAACAAACCGTCGACGGCAAACGAAGCCGCATTCCTGGCGGCAGTCGACGAAATAGCTGCCGCTTCGAGTCGCTTCATCCATTCGCTCGAAACGAGCGCGCCACCGAAGAATCGAGAAGAGGAAGCCACAAAAGCGAAGGCTCGCGCGGCCGCGAGGTTCGGCGATTGAGTCTGCCGAACATATCTGCTAGGTACCCGCCGTTTGGCCTTTTGCCTGCGCAACGTTGGTGGAGGCGGGGGGAGTCGGAATTCTGAGACTGATTGATAAGGCGCAACTTATTGATTTCAATAAGCGCGCAAAACGACAAAACCAGCGAATTCGCCAAAGTGAGGTACACGGCGGGTACATGGGATTTCGAAAGAGTCGCTGAGTGCGAAGCTGCCGGGTATTGCGAACTCCACTAAAGTGCCGAGTGCGTCCGCAGCCGCCAAGCTGGGAAGGGGACCATCGATATCGTGCGACTGGTTCATTGTCTTTAACACGTCGCTTTAAGAGTTTCAGTGGGAGGTGTGGACAACCCGAAGCATGTGGATGATTTGCTTCTGGCTGGTGCCGCATAATCTCCGTCCAAATTTCGAGGGCTTGCGATGAACCCGTTTGAGGGCGGTACACCCATTGCTGTCTTTAAGCGTTACGTCAGCGTCGGCATGCACCAATAGGCGGACGGACTCCGTCTGGCAGTGGTCGGCGGCATACATCAGCGCCGAGCGTCCCTCAGCATCCTGGGCATCGGGATGGGCCCCTGCGGCTAGCAGGGCGCGCAAAAGTTCTATCGTTCCAATTTCAGCGGCATACATCAAAGGCGTGGCTCCTTCGAAGTCCACAGCATTGGGATCGGCTCCAGCGGCCAGCAAGTGAGCTACGACCTCGGGATTCGGTTTTAACGGCAGAAACATGTAACGCCAGAAACTTGCGGTGGGAGGTTCGGGGTAATCTGCGACCGGATTAAGAAGGTTCCAAATAGGAGATGCAAGGCTGGCAGCGAAATGAAGCGCCGTTTCGCCAGATGAGTCTTCCTCATTTACAGGCGCATCGAAATAAAGGAGCGCGTCCACGATTTCAGGTGATTGTCTCGCCGCGGCGTACATCATAGCAGTCCGACCCTGTCTGTCTCTTGTCCGGACGTTTGCACCAGAATGGATTAACTCGCGAACAGCCGCTACGTCCGCACTCTGACAAGCCCACATCAAAACCGTTCTGCCTTCATCGTCTGCCGTATTGAGATTCTCCGTGTCGGCGAGCACAGTCTGAAGCGTCTCTGGGGTGCCCTGTAGCCAGCGCAGGGCATGAGAAATTTCCAAGATGCTGTCCATGAGCGCGCGAAAAGCCTTGGATTCCCCCAATTGGTCTGTTACGGTCTTGGTGTGCCTGTCCGCGGACAGCTCGATGCTAATACGCGGTGCGTCCATGACTTTCAGATCTGACTCGTCATGGAGAGAATTAAAATCCGTGTCCCGAAAGGCGGCGAGCAGCCGCAAGACTTCATCCTCCGAAAGGTGTGAGCGATGCAAGCCAGGAACGAATGTAGCGGAATGGCCGTAGAACTCGACCGTTCCGTCTCCATGGACCTTCAATGAATAATCGTAATTATAGGCATAGAATAGACTCCCGCGCGCACTGACCCTGATGGTTACACTCTTCAGATCTTTGATTTCACGGAAATCATAGGCGCTGGCCACTTGAGCTGATAATTCATCCCCGTTCCGGAATACCGAGAATCCGTACCAGATTGCCAATCCCAAAACACCACGAGCCAAGGTTCTACAGCAGAACTGCGACAAACTAAACACGGCGACACTCCATATGCTCCCAGGATTTCCACAAAGTGTGTCAGGGATAGGAGCTACTTGCCGTCCAAGCTGGGTCTTCGAAGTCTGGCGATCCGGATTGGACGACTTGGTCAAGCTTCCGTTCCCATCGTTCGAGCTTGAAGAACTGAAGGAATGACTTGGCCTCGCGAAGCAGTTCCCGGTCTCTGAGTTTTACAGCAACCTGCCCCAAAAGCAGGTGCGGCCGAGGGTCCTCCAGATTCACGTGACCGACGGTCTCTAGAGCCACATCGAGTGCGATTTCGATCCGCCCGGCACGAGCCGACTCCAAAGCATACGAGAAATAAAGGTTCCCTCGCGTGAGCTGCGTCGCCTTGAAGATAGACCACAGACCGATGAGATCATCTGAAGTCTTTGGCGTGCCGACGGTGGTGAAGACCGGGCACCGGGGACACCGGTCCAGCGCAAGCGTTTTAATTCCGCTCGCCTCAATGTCGTGAAGCATCTGGACGAGTTCGAGAGGACTCGAAGAAAGGTAGCGCACCGAAGGACCCGAGGCCAAAAGTGTCTGCACGTAGTCGAATGCCCGGAAAGGCGTGCTAAACACTGGAAGACAACGGCCGCCATGATCGGGCAAGGTGATGGTCACCACACCGCTTCCGTTTGCTTCCAGGAGTTCCATGAAGAGCGACTCGTCGTCCAGAGGACGCCGCGGAAGTTTGCGAAGTTCACGTTCGAGATTTTCGCGACTAGTCGCGAAAGACTCGCTCCCTTCGGCGGCCGCAAGGTCGGGAGGAACTCCCCTCGTGGGGATTGCGCGCAGGGCAGAATACTCCGGAAGCTCTTTGCGGTTTCTCTTGCCTGTTAGCCAGTTCAGCATCGTGGAATCCTCCAATCTGACGGCTGCCAAAACTGCTGGCCGGGTTGCTTTGAGCTATAAGGCAGGTTCCCCGTGGTATACCATCTCCTTCAAATTGAACTTGGCCTCTACCAAGCTGTCCAACATCTCAAAACGGAAGATAACCTGCTTGTCCCCAGGCTGAATCGTTTGTTGGCGTGGGAAAAAGAACCGCACGATGGTTTCGTTCGTCTCGATGAATGCGACATCGGAAGCCTGGACTCTGTTTTGCCCGGTGCGCAACAATACCGCGGATTCTCTTATCATTTGTCTCATGGAGACAGCCGTGGTGTTTATCTGCCGCAACAAAGGGTGCGCGATCATTTGAATGACTACGGCGTCACTCGCTTGAGCATTGGGCGGAGCGTTGATAGCGAGCCGGATTCTTGCCTCACGTAGTGGCGCCGCCGACTCCCATGAAATGATGACTGAGTCCTTAGACAAGCCTGCGCTTTTGACCGCAGCGACACTCTGCCAAGCTGCCTTACATTCCTCCGAGGTTGGTGAAGGCAGGCTGAAGGAGCCAATGCCAATTCCCCATCCAAGGCAGGGCATCACTTGTGGACCCGCTGATTGGTTGATTATGTCAGCCGCTGAAGGGGCCACGACTCCATGGCCGGGCCCGCCGCGACCCAATCCCTCGAGGGTGGTCCCGGGAGATTCGACGGGTTGGATGTATGTGGCGGCCTTTGTCGTCGAACGGAGCTTGGATCGCTTTGCCCATGGCGAATCGCTAAGCATCTTGCGAGCTTCCGATTCGCTCAACTCAGAGGGCGGCTTGCTGGTTTGAGAGTCTCCCGCAATGAGAAACATACGCTGTGGGCAGAGTGATGAGAATATGCCGACGATTCCAAATAATGTGAGAAGCTCTTTCATGAGTACCTCCTCCTTGGCTTGTAGCTCCGTGAAGTCCATTCCTTCCTTTTCCCATCTGTGAGAGCTGTCTATTGGATTCGGATTTCGAATCTTCAAAGAACGTGGATTGCTTCCAACGTATGTCAATTCGGCGAATCTAGGATTAGACGCACCTCCATTGCGCGAGGTCGCAGCTCTTGAAGATGAAGGACATAGTCCGCGTCGCGGTCTACCACGGGGGCCTTCAGCTGATCGGATGCTAGTGGCAAGATCTTAACCGCAATCTTTGCACTGAGCTGCTGCGGATCCATCTCTTCGCCGGGCAGAAAATACAGCACACCGAGCTTCTCCGAGCGCTGGATCAGCATCACCGTGTAGCGCCCGGGCGAAAGAAGTGTATTGCCGACCCACGCCGATTCGTTGAAGTTGAGAAGGATTCGGTTCGTGGGCCGCAGATCAACCTTCTCGGAGAAATCGAGTGTCTCCACATCCTTTCCGGTGGCCCTTTGGAGTTCCGCAAGCAAAGAAAAGGCGCTCTTCCGGCTCAGGCGGAAGGTTTCGAAATGCTCCCCGCCATTCCGCTCCCAATGAATGTAGACAAAATGCCAGTGTGACTTGATGCCTTGAAATGGCGTTAGCACGAGCTGCTCCGCAGCGTCCATGACCGGAATGAACGGAACCCCTATGATCACTCTCGGGTCCTCTGCGATTGCCTCTTTGATGTTTTCAGGATCGTAGTTGTCTTTGTGCATCTTCCTCTTGGCTTCCCGGACTGGTCGCCGGTCTCGAACGCTATGGGCGAGTCCAATGATGTCCACGAACGGAATGGATACGACCACGCCATCTGCCGTTTCCTCGTCGAGAGTGTTGGGGGTCAACAAAAGGCTGCGCCTTTCGTTGGATGGTACATCTTGGGATTCTTTAACCTTCCACCTTCGTACTGGCTTGTGATTTTCGTCGGCGCGTAGTACTCCCGCGGGCAGGGCAAACGCCACACACAGCAGAATTGTAATGGGAAGCTGGGTTCTGTTCCCACCCATTAGCGGAGGGCAAGTTCTCCGCATGCAACTGGAGCAAGCGAGGGTCATGACCCGCGGGTCCCTCGATGCTGCCCTTGTCGCGAACCACGATGCTTTCATGACGATCCTGTGCTTCGGACATATTCGCATTACTGGTCCTGCGCGCAAGCGACACCATGCGACATCGGCGGCAAGTCATGGAATGTCGCGTGTTGATCGGCTATCTCAGAATCGAACGCAAATTTGTCCCCCATCAAGTGAAGACTCTACTGCTTGCTGTGTGGCCTGCTTTCTTCAACGGCAGTCGCGGCTGGTGGGAGCAGCGTCCGAAGGAACGTTATCGGATCCCGACTATGCTGCGGCAGCGGAACTTAACGAGACTAAGAATCGGCCGCATCGCTGCTGCTGCATCGCGGTGCTCAAAGCCTCTCTCGGAACTGGATTACCGGCCGCTTCCGCTTACGGTCGTAACCTACGTAGAAATTCGAAAATAGAGTCCACGGTTTGACGTCATCGAAGCGAAACTTGGCCTCTTGTTCGGTCACCTCCTCAAGTCGTCCCAGGCCCTCATGAATTTTCTCCCATTCGTGATCCGCGGGCGGAAACACGATGACTGTAAAAAGGGTTTTGCCTTCATTGAGCCACTTTCGCAGCTTAACGATATTGGGATCCCCCGATTCGCAATGTACCCATACAACCTCTGGATCGATCACCGGGGGTACCGTGCTTTCCACTGGCTCGGGTGCAGCACGAGAGGGAAGGGAGGGTTGGGCTTGCGCCACGGTCTCTGCATCTTCTGCTCGGCGCGGGGTGTATTCCGTGTGCTCTGCAACATTGCAATGAGAAGGACGTGACTGTATCCGCGCCTTTGTCGCAGATGGCTTCAGACCAGGTTGCCATGGATCTCTGGCAATAGATTCCCTCAGCGCGGTTATCCATGCAGCTTCGCCACTTTTCTTAGTCTTAGCAGGAGTCCAAGTCCTGCAGGTCCCAATAAGCGTTTTCCATTGTTCCTCAGACTTTTTCTTCAGCCTTCTTTTTTCCCACAAGTACAAGGCAGCCGCAGCTGCCAGGATCATAACTAAGGAAAGGAAGTCCGATGGAGTAAGCCAATTAAGCATTGCACTCGGTACGTGGTAGTGTCAGTCTCTGGCCATTTGCCCGAATCCAAAATTTCATGAATTATCAAGGAATAACGACATTCCATAATTCTTGAGCATGAGTCGAGGAATCGGCTCCCGGCAATCCAACCATTGTTTCGGTATGCTCCGCAGCCCCGAGTCCATTACAACCACACCACCGACGATCGCGCACGTAGTGTCGCGGTCGCCCAGCCCGCTTACCGTCGCCCATAGCGCTTCCTCGTAATCATTCAGATGACAGGCAGCGCTCCACAAAGCAAAAGGAACTGTGTCCTGCGCTGTGACTCTGGAACCGTTTCCAAGAACCGAGACTGCAGCGTGAACAGGAGTACCCTTTGGCAGGTCAACGGCGTTCTGGATTCCGCGACGAACGTGACTGGCGGGGGTTCTTTGGTGAATCTGTTGCAAAAACGCTGGGACGCTGGCTATTTGCGGCGTGTTTCTATGCTGCCACGCGAGCGCCGCTGCGAGTGCTACTGCAATTGCGCCAGCGACAGCTTCCGCATGACAGTGAGTCGTAACAGCAGACCTTTCGGCCTGCTCAACGACCATGTCAAGATCGTCGGCGAAATAGGCACCCAACGGGGCAACTCTCATGGCGGAACCATTCCCAAAGGAGCCTTGGCCTTCAAACAACGCCTGCGCTTCCTCTCGCCAGTGCCCTCTCCGCTGTCTGATGCTGGCTAGCAGCCCATGCATCGCCGGTCCATATCCGCGAGTCGAATCGTAATTCCTTGCAAAACTCATGGCCAGGTGGTCTTGATCGATCTCCCCGTGCTCCTCCAGTGTGGAAACAATGGAGATCGCCATCATCGTGTCGTCAGTGAATTTCCAGGGTGGAGCGGGGATCGCTTTCGCGTTGATCAACGAGAGAGCCATTTCCTCCCCAACGAAAAAACGCTCGCCAAAGGCATCGCCACAGCACAATCCCTCTAGCGACTCATAAGCACGAGGTAAACGGTCTCTGCGACTTTGTTTTTGCAACGCAGTCATGCGGGCGTCATCTATACCATCATTTGAGAATTCGCGGCGTACTCGTCTCCCAGGGAATCACAGACCGATGAAGCATGAACACCCTCACTGTGGCTCGGTTATTCCACGGTTTCCCATTTTCCGGTCTCCGGATCTTTGATCTTGAGTTCTCCGTCTTCAGTTTTTGTCTCGACCTCAATCAAGTGTATCCTCCATCTTCCGGTCGCTCTCTGAGCCAACCCGTCCCATCACACAAGAATTGGCATTTCTTAAAAAACATGGCTTCTCCGTTCCAATGTCCCCATTGGCATAAAAGTCGTCTGGGCCTATCGGGCGACGGTGGGTGTTGACTCGCTGTTGCCTAGAAGGGAGCCTCCGGTAGCGCAAGTCGCGGAGCCAACCAGGATAGAGCAGCTGGAGATTTCAGAATCGTGTAAGCGCGTTCATCGTCCGCGATCTGCCGAAAAAGCGTCTTGAGATCGCCCACCTGCTCGACCGGCACCCGAATGTTCTTGAGCTCGTAGCTGCGCGCGTAATGCAGCACGTGTTCCGCCACGCGCGATTCACTCTTGTAGTCCGCGAAGGGATATTTGTAGGTGGCTTGTGGAGGCAGCTCGTCGATAGCGTACTCGGCAGGAAAGGAGATATCGAAGGTCTCAGTCTCCAAAGCGGTATGAGAGAAGACCACCGCGTGCTTGCGAGGGTCGCCCTCGAGGACGTTACTGCTCTTGCGGCCGAGCACACACGGGCGAAACAAGAAAAGTTCGCCGGCGTGCTGGGCATACGCCCGCGCGATCAGGCCGTATTTGATCGACAGCGTACCCCCCAAATCGTTCAGGTCGGAGACGCCCGCGCTGGTGAGGACAGCACCGTCGAGAAGTTCGGACAGTAAGTTCTCGAAGACCTTCTGGCGTTCTGCATTCGGCAGGTGCAGTAGACGCTCTTTCAATGAAGTGGCAGCCGGGCCAGTACGCATTTCTTCCACAGTGCCTTTCAGGTTGCCCGACTTGTCCAGAGTAAGTGTCGCGATACGCAGGAGGCGATTGGTGGCCGGCGACGACAGAGGAAGCCTTACCAGCTCTCCGTCCCAATCCGTCACCAGCAAACCATAATTCGATTGCAGAGTGGGCGGCAGATAGCCAAGGGGCGTGAAGCTGTCGGTAGGATCAAAAAACAGGAGCTTCCCCAGCTTCGCGTGCGATAGCGTTGAAAAGAGCCCCTGCCCCGCAGCCAGCTGGGGCAGGCGAATCGCCAAAATGACGTGATTAAAGACCGCAGGGCTGGGAAAATCCGGCGCGAGATACTCGCGCTCGTCGTTGATCAACACGTAGTAAGAATCAATCCCGGCCGCATGCAACATGGCACTCAGCAGCGTCGCCTTGTCCTTGCAGTCTCCGTACCCGTTAGCCAGTACCTCAGAGGCCGCATGCGGCTGGAAGCCACCGATACCAATCTCGATGGCTACATAGCGGGTGCCGTGTTGCACATAAGAGGCGAGCCGACGGATCTTTTCTAGGGGGACATCGGTGCCAGCCAGAAGCTCGCGGGTCTTATCCAGGATCTGTGGGGAAATCTCACGGCGATCGTTGGTTAATTGCGCGTACCATCGGCCAATCTGCGCCCAGGAGCCGCGGCCACTGTCCGAAGCCGCGATGGAGTTAGGAGCGAACGAAATCGCGAGCTGACCCGCGACGGAGCGCCACGTGGGCATCTGTTCTTCTGGCTGGATAGGGGGGATATCTGATAGCTCCCACGTCCAACGATTCTCTCCGGCCTGTTGGGGGTTCACGGCAGCATAGTTGCGCCAGTAGGCCGAATAGCTCCACTTCGGAGGTAGTTCGAGGACAAAGCGCGCCTGGCGCACGGGTATCTGGTTCTGAAAAGACCAGACGGCCTGAAGCACCGAAGACCGCTGTCGCTGCTGGTATTCATAAGCGATAACGCTGCCCGGCTGAGAAGCCGGGATTTGAAGTAATTTGTAGCGCGTGTCCGCGTAAAGGCTCTCTGAGAACGCACTGGTTTCTACCGCGTCGCTCTCTTTGACTTCGTACTCCTCGTTTTGCGATGTGATACTCCAGCCCTTCAGGAACTTGAGCTGGGTTTCACTATCGAAGTAAACGTATACGGTCCCGAGAGTGCGTCCTTGAGGTCGCAAGACCTTGTAGACTTTTCGATACGTGACGCGGACTTCGCCGGAAGACGATACGGTGGTGGTCCTTTCGTCGAGCAAGATAATGGCATCCGTGTCGGCAGGATAGGAGGGTAGCGGCACCCTGGCTACCTGCTTCATCCACTCAGGTGTGCTGGCGGATGCTGGAGGGCCTGCGAAAACAAAGGCCGTGGCCAGAGCGAGCGGCAACCCATTAATGAGCTTGCGCTGCTTCCATGCCATGAAGCACGACGTTTTCTGCATCACTTTGCCTCACTTGATCAAGATATTGCCGCAGCGAGCCGTAAGATTCCGGGGGGAAAGAGTATTGGCTGATGACGGCATGACGCTCGAGCCGTACCACGCCAGCTTCGCCGGTCCGCTTGGCCTGATAAGTTGCGAAGGTAGTCTTGAGATTAACGTCCGGGGACAAAGCTTCTACGCGGTATCCGGCCGGCAAGGAGATTGTGATTTTGTCCACTTCACTGTAACCGTGCCTGAAGTACACAGGTTGCATGCGCTTCGAGTGCGTTAGCATGCTCCTGCGATTCGCCTGGAACACGGCCATGGGGAACAACATGCGCTGGTGCGTGAGGACAGCAAAGCGCGAGGCGTGGAAGCGACACCTGACCCGCAGTGGTTGTTCCAAGTCCTGCCAGCCAGCTACTGAATCGACGTCGATCTTGGCGCCAGGCGGCGTCAACGCTTTGATTTCGTCTTCTAGTAACTTGCGACGTCCGGTTTCGTCTTCGTCGGAAGCCGACAGGCGCCGGTCCAGCGCTTCCTGACCGGTAAAGACAACGTCCAATTCACCGTCAAGACTTCCATCAGGCTGCAGTTTCAGTTCGGCGGTGCGCTCGATTACCGAGGATTCGTTTGCCGGGGCGTGAACGTCCAGGACCGCACCACCAGACTTGTCCCAAAGGACGCCCTTGGTGGCTGACTCAAACCACGGCAGAAGCCCGTAGGGACAAAAGCGGCTGGCGGGATCGAAGTAGAGGTTCTCGTTCTTCAGACGCACCAGGACAACGATGGCATTCAATTGCGAGGCGTCCAACACATCGGGTTCGAAGGTCGCAGAGGAGCGGTCGACGACCTCGACAATCGAAGCTTCAAAACCGGCAGCGCGGGCCAGGGCCGTGAACAGAAAGTTGATTTCGTTGCCAGAGCCGTATCCGTGACGGTAGATGTCTTCCGCACTCTTGTTCTCCGGCAAGTGCTCGCGCTTGACCTCCTTCTCCGTTTTCGAAGGCTCGTAGCTGAGATAGCGAATCTGCTGCACGCGGGTGTAAAGCTTGCGCAGCCTGACCTCAGGTGGATCGCTCTTCGGAGCAATTTCGTTGGCTGCGCGTTCCAGAAAAGGCGTCTTTTCGGTGAATTTTTCAGCCTTCTGCGCCTGAAGCTTACCGAACTCATTCCACCAATTGGCATCGACGTAGCCCACCATGTAATAGAAATGCACTCTGCTATTCAGCATGGACTCAGGCGGCATATAGTCCTCTTGCTCAATTGCCGCGACATTATGCACTTCCATGCGCTTCGTTCCGTCGGGTTGCCAGGAGGGCCCCCCGCCAGGCAGGCGGACGTAGGCAGACCCGAGGCGCCCCTCTTTAACGGGGCGAAGAACAAAGACGGCGTGGCGAGTGAATAATGCCTGCTGGATCGTCCAGGTCGCAGTGGGAATCGTCCATGCTTCTCGAAACAGATAACCTTGGGGATGGCGTACGTAATCAGGCAGGCTTTCCTTCCACCGCACGGTGTACGCGTACTCGATCACCGAGCCAATCTCCACGCCCGGCAGTGTGAAGGTCTTGGCTTCGTAGCGGAGCCTGCGGTACTTGGCGACGACTTTATCGAAAACGGCTCCGTTAAAAATGATCACGGTGCCGTCGGACCGCACTGTGCGCCCACGGATATTCTCAACCGTACTGACCTTGGCAAAATAGGGGATCTCAATATCAGCGTAGGCTCTGCCCTCTTCATTAAAGATCTTGATGCGCACCCATTCCGTCTGAAAACGCTTCTCGTCATCCGTATAGATCTGTCGTTCCAGGATCATGGCGGATGAGCCCGGATTGGCCGGGTTGTCTTTGAGCGTCAGATCCTCTTTGGGAACTGGCTGCCACGCATCGGACACCTGCCCAAGCTGTTCTGGAACAATCGAGAGCAAGAAGGCGACAAGAAAGGGAATCTGTATCAGCCTGGGGGCACGGCGCATGGGTCACCTCTCCTGCGACGAAGAGTCAGGCACACGGGTACGACACTGAAACCACTCTGGGATGGAACGTGGCCCAAGCCCGCTACCGTCGAGGAGTATCTGAACCAGATGCTTGATTCCAGGAAGACGTAGACTCGCTCCGGCAAAGGCCCATCCCAGATTGATGTGCTCAAGACCGCGCGCGAAAGCGCCTACACCCTCGTCGACATCGGTGCCATCCATCGGATCATAAGTGATGCGCTGCAGGTCCAGTGTGGGATGATCCTCGGCAGCGACCACATGTAGCAAGACGGCGCCGTGAGACTGGAACCAGCGACGTACTTCTGAGCAAGGACCACACGTCTCGGCAACATACAGTCGCGGTAACGGACGATCGGGGGCGTGCCAGGGCGTAAATCGCGGTCTCCAAGCTTTGACGTTGTTCCGGTACTCCTCCCAAGGCTTGCCGAAACGAACTCTCATGTCCTCACCTTCATCCCAGGCGGCTAGGCCCAAGCTATAAAGAAAGGACATGATGCCCGCTGCTGCCAACCAGGGATTTCGAAGCACGCAGCCCCACGCAGTCATCACGAGTGCGCATGAGAGCTGCATAGGGTTCGATATATAACGATAGAGCCCGCTGACCACGAGTTGTTTTGGCGGATCGTAAGGGATCGGCGTACCGTTGCCACGTTGCGCGAACTCCTGTACCGCGGAAACTCCGACAACTCCCAGCAACGCGATGGCCTGCAATTCCAGGTTGCGCAACCATGCAGGTTCGAAGAGCAACGCGTCCCAGTTGTGTCCGGGTCGCACCGCAAACACAACTTCAGGGACCAAGAAGAGGAAAACTCCACCCGCTGCCAAAACGTGAAGTACCGCGCGCGCCTTCACGTGCGTATCGTTGATAGTCCAGCGCGCGAACAACTGAGCGGGAACCAGGACAAGACCGAGGGCGACAAATTCACCAATCAGCCACCGATGGCTAAAAGCGACAACAGGGGAGCACGCCGGCATAAGGATCAAGTCAATCCCAAAGAAAGCCGCTGATACCCAAGCTATTCCAGTTTCATCGAAACTTAGGATCGGAAGGATTCCCCAAAGCACTGCCCATCCGAGGTAGAGATCGACAGGCATTTCACGAAACAGTCCACCCAGCGCGTTGAACCTCCACCAGCCGAAGTGCAGGTTGAGCAATTGAACTGCAAGCAATGATGGCAGAGTCCAGACAAACCCCAGAAGCGCCGCGGGGAATATCCTTTTCCGGTTCGGTCGCAGAAACGCAAGGAGGAAAGCAGCGATGACGGGAACGTAGAGTCCCATGAATCGGACGGCGGCGGCACGTCCCATGTTCTACTCTCCCTGCTTTTGTGGCGCCGGAGTCGCATTGTCCCGGATTAGATACTCGGCGGCCAAGTGTGTTGCGTATCGCTCCCATGGACGAAAGTACCACGCCGGGTCGAGTCGCCTTTCGAAATGCAGGGTCCAATTCACGCGAGTGTGCTGGGCATCCAGCGCCGTCCAATCGACCTCCGACGACTTCCAGTCCAACCAGTGTGCGACTTTGCTGCCGTCAGACACCGCATCAAATCGAACATATCCGCGCTGTGATTCCCTCACCATGAGCAGCAGGTCACCAGGATGACCCTCGCCACCGGCGAAGTGAATCGTGCGGCTCGCACCAACCTGCAGGCCGTCCCCCTGTGCTTCAGTTGGACGGGGAAATCCCATTCGTAGGTAAATAGGCAACGGCATGGCGATTCGCGGGCTGTGACTCAGTGCTACCTGCACGTCCCTCTCTGAGGCAGTGACCACCTGCGACGCTTGCACTGTTTCCTCGCGGTTGAATGACAACCTCGGAGAACTGCCCTCAATGCTCATTGGAATGAGAATCAGCAAAAGGCACGAGAGAGTCGTCTGCCGTTTCTCGCGGTTCCAGTCGACAATAGCACCCACCGAGAGCCCTACGAGATAGAAGATGGGCGAAGCCATCAAAATACAAATGAAGCCTTCGCCAAGGAGAGGGTAAGAGAGAAGCAAGGCGAGAGTGAGACCTTTCATGATTCCGCCCTTTACGGTTTTAGCTTTCGGCACCATCGCCAATAAGATCGCCAACACCGTCGGGATACCCACAAATAGCACCGCTGTCTGCTCCAGTCTCCCACGCACGATGAGGCGGTACATGACGCTACCTGCGCTTACCACTAGGATCAGAAAAATGAGGCTCCACTGCGAACGACTTATCGACGTTTTCCGTTCTAGATCATTCAATTGATCCTCCTTGCAAGGCAACGACCGACCAAGTCTCTTGCGGCGCTCGCCCAGTCGGGGAATTGGAAATTGAAGCCAGATTGCAGCTCTCAGAGCCTCTCACAAAAATGGATCAGCGGCCGGTTCCTTTTGCGGTCGAAACTTATGCTGAAATCGTGGAAGACCATCTCCTATTCCTCTCCTTTCTCGGAACAACTCCAAATGAACAGATTGTTGGTCAACGACGAGGGCCGCGCCTATTAACATCTCGCCTTCAATTCGAACGTCCTGACCAACACCTGGTGAATCGAACCATTCTTGCTTGGCCGATTGAGCTGATCTCGTCCATTCGATCACGGACTCCGGCTGGAGGAGTTTCTGGTCAACGGTTTCGTCTTCTAAAGCATCCAGTGCGTAGCTCTTGATAAGCTTCGGCCACAGCTTACTGAGTGTGGCGGGCTTGTCGAACAGGTCGACGCCTAAAATCTTGCCGTTCATTGCAAAAGCAACACCATTGCATCCCACCGGTGAGGAGACGCTCCGCACAACTTGGTCTAGCTTGTCGTCGTAATCTCTAAACACGTCCTGGAGTGCGCCAGAGGAAGAACGGGATCCCATTTTACTCATCTTCCTTGCGACCTCCGCCCACACGGCCCGCTGGTCAGAACCTGGCGCGCTGGTTGTCTTGTAGCGTGCAGAAGTTTGCTTGGAAAGCATCATTCGCAAATAGCCGTGAGACAAAGTGTGTGCGCTGCCGAATTTCCGCGACCGATAGCTCCAGCGCCCCACCTCAACGCAGGTTACCGGGATCGCCATTTCACTCTTGCTCGGGACCATCATGCTGGAGTTGAGCACACGGTCTTGCTTGCAGCCGACTAGCAGCTCGCCTGCCATTAGGAAAACCATCCGTTCTGACCTGTTCGCCACCTTTATGGCAGGCACCTGGCCGCCGTCATTGATCTCTGTGACGTCTAACACCTTGTCGCGCAACGCCTCGTCTAGCGTCGTATAGTCGAGGCCATTTTCTGCTGACCATCGGAGGCCGAATACCTGCAAGTTCGCGGCTTGTTGGACACTACAAATTCCCACGCTGCTTAGTCTTTCTAGTACATCCGACGGAACTGATTTCACAACACCCTCCCTTCTAACCGCGCCACCCGTTCCTCGAGAACCGGTTATCTCCGGCCAAATACACGGAGATAAACGAAATGCTTATTAGTGCGTTCGGAAGAAGAAGTAGTCGGCAGAATAAGGCACCAGGACTTGCTTGCCGACGTCGCCGGATGCGAGGCATCCGGTAGCCGGAGCGGATCCCCCGTTGGTGTTGAGGCGTTGGATGAAAGTAGTTTTGGTTAAGAGCTTACCGCCGGCTGGTCCCGGCTCCGACCCGATGACCTGCAGCAACAGGCAAGCAATCGAGCCGGCGTTCGGGCAGCTCGGATCGGAGCCCGCCGTGATCGCATGTATCGGTTGGCCCCACACCTTGCTGCTATCGAGCGAGCTCTGCCAGGTCGCGTTTGCGAAGGGTATCGGAGTTGGCGCGAACCCGTTCGGATTTGCATTGGGGCTTAGGAAGTGAGTGATGATCTGGACGGCCTCTCCCAGGATATTCGTAAAAAGGGTGGCCTCCGGGCGAGCACCATTGACGGTCCACGAAGCGCCCGTGCTTGTGGGGAGACAAATATAGCCTTGCGTACCCACTGCGTGGCCCACGAAAAATGCAGAATTCTCCGCCGGGGGAGTAATGGCAGCAGGAGTAGTTAGGCTCGTGATTTCCTCCTTTTTGTCTTGAGGTTTTTTTTGACCTGAGATGACTCCGGAGACGGCCAGTATTACCAGAGGTGCCAACAATCCGCGAATGATGCTCCGAGTGGCTCTGGTACGCCAGCGTCTCTTACTGCAATTGTTTTTCACTTTCTTTCTCCTTATCTTTCGACCTTATCTTTCGACTTAGTTCACTTTTCTTGTCCCGAGTTGCAGCGACTTGTTTGTCCACCACTTAAGTAAGCCTTACTCTCGATATGGGATTACTGCACCGTGAGCGTAAGCTGCTGCGTGTGCGACAGAGTGGGTCCGCCCACGGGCTGGGCCGCCGTGAAGGTTACGGTGAGCGTATAGGTGCCCGCAGGCGTTCCATTAGGGACCGGCGGTGGCGACGACATGGAGCCACCGTTGCACCCGGTGATTGCCGCTGCAGCCAAGGCGAATAGCAAAATCGCCGCAAATGGTGATGAAATCACAGGCCCGCGCAAACGGCGTGCCCCTGCGTTGTTGCGTACGAAGATCAAGAAGAAGGCCAGGAGCAGTGCGAAAGGCCAGAGAACCTGGAAGCGATTGGCAGGTTGCCGGAATCGGAGAGAGGGTCCCAAAGGAATCGCCGACCCATTGGCAGTAGTGCTGACGCTAATCGCCAGGGTGGCAGGCGCAGTTTGTGTCACCGTCACCGGCGAGGCTGGTCCGGTGCACACTGCCTTGCGAGGCGCTTGGGCGCAAGTCGCGGTCACCGTGAGCTGATCAGTGGGCTGGCCGCCAGTCAATGAAAGTTGCAGAGAGTATGTGGCCGTCTGGCCGGCTTTGACCGTCGCAGAGGTCGAACCTCCCGCTGCCACTCCGATGGAGAAATCGAGCGGCGCATTTATCGTTTCAAGCAGCATCACTGACGCGCTGGCAGCAAAGCTGGCATCTCCGGAATACTTGGCAGTGATCGAGTGTGTCCCGACGGCCAAGGAAGACGTGCTGAACGTTGCTTGCGCGTTCGCACCCAGCGAGCCGCTACCAATCTGGCTGGTACCGTCAAGAAAGGTCACGTTACCCGTGGGTGTTCCGCTGACGGCGCTTGAGACCGCGGCGGTAAAGGTAAGCTGTTGCCCTGCGGTTACTGTAGCGGCCGAAGAGGTTAGTGCCGTTGAAGTTGCCGCTTGGACGGTCTCACTCACCGCAGTCGATGAAGTGCTGACAGTGAAGTTCGTATCGCCCAAATAGGTCGCCGTAATCGAATGGATCCCGACCGATAAAGACGCGGTGCTGAACGTCGCTTGCCCGTTCGTATTTAGCGTGCCCGTGCCGATCTGCAAGCTTCCATCGAAGAATTGCACCATGCCCGTTGGCGTTCCAGTGGTTGAACTCGAAACAGTGGCCGTAAATGTCACCGATTGCCCAAGAGTCGCCGGATTTGGCGAAGATCTAAGCGCTGTAGAGCTTGCCGCCTTAGTTACGGTTTCAGTGAGCGCGGCCTCTGTACCCGCCGCAAATCCAGCCGTAGGAGCGGGGACGTAAACAGTGGTGATGAAGTGCGATCCAGACGTGAGCAAATTGGTTGAAAAGGCAGCGTGGCCCGTCGTGTCGAGCGGGACGTTGCCGAGAAGGGCGCCTCCGTCGAAGAAAGAGACAAAACCTGCGGGAATCGCCGAACTGGGTGGGTTGGTTGTCACCGTCGCCGCAAACGTGACTGTATTTCCAAAGATTAGCGGGTTTACGTCGGCAGTGAAACTTGTGCTCGTCGCGAGACCCTCTTCGTCGAACAGGTAGGCGGTGATTCCTCCAGTAACCGGACTGCTGGCGCGCATAACCGATGTGGCTTCTTCTCCGTCCGTTGCAAAGGCATACAGAATGTGAGTGCCGAGGGAGAGTCCCGAAGTATCGCCCGTGAAACTTCCTGGGTTTGCGGGAGTGCCGTGGCTCCACGGCCCGCCGAGCGAATCCAACCGGAAATACAAATTCGTCGCCGGCGGGGGCGCGATGTTGGAGGCGGCGAACTGGAACTGCTGGGCCGCACTGGTGGTCGTGTTTTGAGGGAGAGGTGTGATGGTGGTGGTCAGCGGGTTGGGCTGCGCCTGCTCGTCGTTGAGCACGGTCACATTGGCGCTGCTGTAGTTGGCGACGTAAGCTTTGTTGGTGAATGGGTTGACGGCCACGGCCAGAGGTTGAGTTCCTACGGTGAGAGTCGTCGTCGAGTTGGTTGTCCCATCAATGATGGTCACGTCGTTGCTAGTCTGGTTCGTCACATAGATCTTGTTGGTGGCTAGGTTGACCGTGACGGCGCGGGGGCTGGATCCGGCGGCAATGGTCGTAGTGGCGTTGGTCGCACCATCAATCACAGTGACGTTGCTGCCGAGGTTGGCCACGTAGACTTTGTTCGTCAGGGGATTCACGGCGAGGGTAAAGGGATTGACCCCGACAGGGACTTTGGTAATCGCGTTGGTCACGCCGTCCATGACGATGACATTGTTGCCGCTGTTGTTCGCCACGTAGATTTTGTTGGTCAGCGGATTGACAGCCACTGCGAAAGGTCCAGGCAAAAGGGAGGGGACAGCGCCGACGTCGATGGAGGTGCTTGCGGATGTGACTCCATCAATCACCGTGACGCTGGCCGCTGTCAAAATGCTGCCTTCGTTGGCCACGTAAATTGTGTTAGTGACAGGGTTGACGGCGAGGGCGACCGGACCGGCTCCGGCCGACGCCGTTGATGTGGCGTTGGTCGCTCCATCTATGATGGTAACGTTGCCGCTATTGAGGTTGGCCACGTAGATTTTGTTGGTGACCGGATTGACAGCGACAGCTTCGGGGCCGGTTCCTGCGGTTACCGACGTGGTGGCGTTAGTCGCCCCGTCAATCACGGTGACATCGCTGGCGAGATTTGCTACGTAGATCTTGTTGGTGATGGAGTCAACGGCCACAGCCTGGGGGCTGGCGCCGGCAGCGACGCTGGCGGTGGTATTGGTCGTGCCGTCGATCACCGTAACGTCGCCGGTGTTTTGGTTGGCCACATAGATTCTGTTGGTCACGGGGTTCACGTCCACGCTGAAGGGATTCGTCCCGACCGACACGGTTGCCGGGGAGTTCGTGGCCCCGTCGACCACCGTGATGTTGCCACTGCGCAAATTCGCTATGTAGATCTTGTTAGTGACGGGATTTACCCCGACACCGTCCGGGGAACTGGCATTGGCATCCGTAACGGTTGAGGCCGCATTTGTGGCACCGTCGATTACGGTCACGTTGCTGCTGTTGGCATTCGCTACAAAAACCATGTTGGTCGCGGAATTCACCGCAATCGCGGATGGACCAACGCCTGCGTTGACGGTCGCGATAGCATTTGTGGCACCATCGATTACGGTCACCGTACCGGCCGCGATGTTATCGCCTTGGTTAGCCACGTAAATCTTGTTGGTCACTGGATTCACGGCCACGAAGCGGGGAAAGTCGCCTGCGGCGACGGTCGTAGTCGTATTGGTTGCACCGTCGATCACGGTGACGGTACCCGGATTGTTGAAGTTCGGCACATAAATCTTGTTCGTTACTGGATTCACAGCCACGTCCGTCCCACCGGTGGCGACGCTTGTCGTGGCATTTGTAGCACCGTCGATTACGGTCACCGGACTGGCTTGGTTCACCACGTAGATCCTGTTGGTGACCGGATTCGCGCCCACAGCGAACGGAATGCTGCCTGCCATAATCGTAGTGGTTGTATTCGTCGCCCCATCGATTACGGTCACATTGTTGCTCAAGCCGTTCGCTACATAAATCTTGTTGGTAACCGGATTAAGTGCTAGCGCGACCGGCTCATTAGCATTTGGATCCGTGACATAAGTGATCGCGTTTGTGGCCCCGTCAATCACTATGACCCTGCCCGGGTTGCTCGCCTTATCGGCAAAGTAAATCTTGTTGGTGACGGGATTCACCGCAAGGGCGACTGGAAACCCACCGCTGTTGATGGATGTGAGCGCATTCGTGGCTCCATCGATCACAGTTATCGGACCACTCGCAACGTAGATCTTGTTGGTTACAGGATTGACCGCGAGGGCGGCTGGAATACTACCGGCCCCTAGGGTCGCCGTAACGGTCTGCGCTTGCCCACAAGGCAGTAAGAAGGCCAGCACAGTCAGAGCGCAGCCGATTAATACGGCTCGAGGGCAGATAGCCCGTGCTGGGGATCCCTTTGATGTCATTTTGAAGTCCACCATGTTCGTAGCTCCTCGCCTACTCGCCGGAGAGACTGGCGTCGACGGCATTTCTTGGGCAGCCACTTCGGAATACGTCAGGAATTCGCCTAGAACTTACCGAGATGCTGAGCAACGTAATCTTGCACTTCGAGGAATCGCAAGCGACAAAGCGCGACAAGAATCCCATGTCACGAGTTGCCGTACGCGAGCCTTGAGCTCGCGCAAGATTTTGTCGGCCATTTAGCCGTCCATCGTTCTCTGCTACACCCAGGCAGCTGTCAAGCCGATATGAGTCCAGCGCGACCGTCGACCACGCCCAGGAGTTCTGTCCTGATCGCTTCGCATCAAGCAGCGTTGGGCTAGACCAATCCACTATTTGGTCGGAAGGCTGCCTTTGAGCTGCAGGTTTGCTGTGCACTTGGCAGCGATTCTTGAACCAGGCATCTATCTCATGCTTGAACGCCCAGACCGTGGCTCCGTTCAGGTGAAATTGTCGATGGACGGGCAGGCCTTCACGTTTCTCCCAGCGCTGCACCGTACGCACTTCCCGGTCCAGATAAACGGCAATTTCCTTCCAGGAATCGAGGCGCTCCCTTGATAGTTCCACCCCCGACTGCACCCTCATATCCATATAGTTGTCTTTAGTTGACATTCGTTTCTAAACCTCCTCACTATCAATGAGCCGATCATGCAAAATGCAATGCTCAAAAGTCTTTAGGAGGAGCTCAATTCTCTTGAGGCTTTCTCAAAGGCAAATAAGTCCTGCACTATGAAGCAACTGTGGGAATTCGATTGCTATCGGGTTGACTCCGAAAGACGCCTACTCTTTCGGGGGGAGGAGCTGGTTCAACTTCCTGCCAAGGCTTTGGATGCTCTCGTCGTGTTGATTCAACACAGAGGTGAGGTTGTTACGAAAGACGAGCTGATGAAAGCAGTGTGGCCGGACGCCTTCGTTGAGGAGGGCAATCTCAGCCAAAACATACATGTCTTGCGCAGGGCTTTGGGAGAGAGTGTCGAAGAACACCGTTATATCGTGACGGTACCAGGGCGGGGCTATCGCTTTGTCGCCGTAGTACGAGAGATCTCGGCGACTGATAATGGTCCTTTCCCGAAGCCCGTTCCCATTCCAAACACACAGACCTGGGTAGAGAAACTGCTTCTATGGTTCCGAGCAAACCTGAAATCTCTAAAACGTCGGATCATACTCTTGGCGGTCACAGGACTCGTGCTTTCGCTCGCGCTGGTGAAATCGCTCCCTTCGATTGCGCGCTCTTACAATAATAGGGGAGTCGAGCTTCAGCAGCGTGGCAAAATTAAGGCAGCGATCGAAGACTATCAGCGAGCAATCAGATTGAATCCGGGCTACGCCGAAGCGCACTACAATCTGGCGGACGCCTACGAAGAAATACCGGATTACGACAAGGCGCTTGAGGAATACCAGAAAGCTATAAACGCTGATTTCGCGTTCTATCAGGCGTACAATAATCTTTCACGCCTATACATCCTGAGACGAAGAGACTATGGAGCCGCTCTCAGGTTGCTGGAGCGGGCCATGAATCTCAAGCCGCAAGAACCGTTGGTACAATACTCTCTCCGCAAGAACTACGGCTGGGCTAATTTCGAATTGCACCAATTGGGACAGGCGGAACAGAACCTGAGGTTTGCAGTAGCCTTGAACTCGGAACGTGGGGCAGCGCACTGCCTTCTTGCAAAAGTACTGGATGCGCAGCAGAGGGCAGCCGTCGCCCTGGCAGAATGGGAGTCGTGCGGCGCATACTCAAGCCAAGAGGAAGTGGAACCAGAGTGGCGCAATGAGATACAGGAACGCCTTAGTAAGGAGGCAGCAAAATGAGACAGCAATACTGGAAGCGCGCGCCGGTAATGCTCCTTGTTCTCCTACAATGTGGCCAATGGCCGCTTTTGCTCCAGACCAAGCTCCTCAGCGCGGAAAAATACTCTGGTGAGACCGTAAATCTCGCGGTCTTCATAGAAGGACAAGTTAGTGTCAAACGGAAGGGTTGGACCAACTACGCCCCTGTTGTATTCGGCACAAGCCTGCGAATCGGCGATCTGCTGCATCTTGATGAATCTTCGCGCGCCAAAGTCGTTTGTTCCGATCTAACACTGCGTGACATATCACCGGGCATCGTTGGTGTTCCTTGCGAGGGAACCAAACCGGTATTGCGAAGGCCGGATGGAAGCATGATCAATGCCACGCGGAGCGGGCCAAGCGATGGATCTTTCCCCGTAGTCCTTTCACCGCGAATGACAAAACTCCTTTCTCCGTGCCCGGTACTTCGATGGACGCCGTTGAAAGGAACCACCAATTACCAGGTCATTATGCGAGGCATCGATGGGCGAGGCATCAATTTCTACTGGTCGCGAGTCTCTTCGGGAACAGAGATCACCTATCCGGATGGAGCACCGGCGCTCGTGGCTGGCGTGGATTACAAATTGATCGTCGAAACGAGCGGTCCGAACAGCCGGAGTTCCTCCGACGAGCCTGGCCTCGGACTCGGATTCTCGGTGTTGGGCTCGAAGGAAAGAAAAACAGTCCTGGAGGAGGAGAAGCAGATCGAGAATCTGGGGTTACCGGCAGGACCGACTCAATTCCTCATTGCCCATCTCTACGCTACTCACGATCTGAATGCGGAAGCGATTCGACGATTGGAAGGCATTTCAAACACTTTCAAAGTGGCCGCAGTTGCACGGCTGCTGGGCGACCTATACATGAACATTGGCCTTCCCCGGCAGGCGGAGACCAACTATCTGAATTCGCTAGATCTCTCTAAGGATGGGAAAGATGAGGAAGGCCAGATGCTGGTCCACCTTGCCCTGGCGCGCATTTATGGACCGCTGTTGGGTAACGTGAAGTTGGCAGGCGAACACCTTGACGCCAGCCTTGCACTTGCGAACAAGTTAGGGGATGATTACATAATCGGTGAAGTCGGAAAGAGGTCGACGGAGTTAAAGAAAACAGGAACGTAGAGCTTCGGAAGGTTCTGCTTACTTTGGAAGCCGAACTGAGCAAGCCGAAGTCATTTCAGTAAATCTGTCAATCTTGCCCCTCTTCTCGTGCTGAGTTTGTGGAGGAGGACCCCATGGCCCCTCAACCCGCACCCATTTTCACCTGTCGAATCATATCGGCACTCATTTCATTCTTCGTGTTCGTTCTGCTCAGCGGCGCCCCGTCGTTCGGACAAGCGACGACGCCTCCAGCATTGCAAACCCCTTGGATACCAGCACCGCAGCCGGTTTTACCGCCTCAAGTGACAAACGCGCTCCAAGTTAACATGGCGAGTTCTGTCGGCCCTGGTTACAGTCCTCCGCCTCCGGCAATGCCTCCCAATCCCATGATGAGCCCAACGTGGGACCAGACGCGGCAGTTTATCGACCAGCACCCATCTCTGAGAACCTTAGACCAAGTAACAAAGTTTACCCTCATTTACGGGGGAACCGGGGCATCGCCCATTCTCAGTTCACCGTACCTCAATAATGGGCAACCGAACCCGTTCTTTCAGAACGGCCATGTAGTTCCCAACTGGTATGTTCCCGCTACTTGGTCATCAACCCAAATGAACTGGACCAGCGTACAGTCGAATGGTTTCGTCCCGAGCGCCAGCCCCACCACTAACTCGTGGAGCTCCGGCACCACTCCGTATAATCCAACTTCCTACACCCCCACATATCGGCCACCTGTTTATCAGCCACCTCAGCAAGCACCTGCGCGAGTTGTGCCGAATAACTCACAGCTAAGGCCGTTCCCGACCTCGACTCTAGCGACCACCACCGGGAACAATCTCCTCGCTTCTCGACCCGCTGCTCTAACGCGGGCCATCGAAAGCGGGGAACGGGCTTTGGCCCTCAGCGAGTCTGCAGGGGACAAAGTGGGTCAAGTCGCGAATCACGCCGCCCTTGCCCAGCTTCTTGTCCAGCAGGGCAAACTCGATCAAGCCTTCCTGCACCTAACCGTCGCAGAAACGATGACCAAGACTGTTGGTGATCCGAGACTGCAGATAAACGTTCTGCAAACCAAGGGTGCGGCTTACATGTCCTCAGGCGAGTTCGAGAAATCGCTCGACGCATATCGTGAGGCCATGAAGCTCTCCAGATCCTTGAACGATAGAGCCGGTCAGGCAGAGCTTTTCGCGAGCAGCGGTTGGGCCTTTCAGTCGCTTGGCAATATTCCGCGCGCCTTGGGATGCTATGAGTCTGCCATCACTCTCTTTGCGGAAGTGGGAAACAAGGACGGTGAGGTTAGGGCTCGGATCGGGATGGGGTCGCTTTACCAAGTACTCGGCGAGTGGAATAAGGCTTCAGAGCAGTACATGAGAGCCGCCCCGAGCGCTTCGGACGAGCAGTATGCCAGGATGCTTGTGAGCGTTGCGGAAATCCACCAATCGCTGAACCAGCCCCTGGATGCGCTCAGTCGTTATAAGAAGGCACTCTCTTTGATTCGTTCTGCAAATGATCAAGACCCTACGTTGGAGGGGGCCATCTGGGCGGGGCTAGCCCGGTCTCAGATGTCCGCAGGTTCTTATCAGGTAGCGGAATTTTATTTTGCGAAAGCGATGGCAAAAATAAAGGAGTCTGGGAATCGCGCGGCGGAAGCGGGCATTATCGCCAGTATTGGCGAACTGAACTATTGGACCGCACTCAGTTCCCCAACAGTAAATCCGAAATCGCGCTTTACGGAGGCCCTGAAGGAGTATGGCCTCGCTCTTCCTATGATGCGGGAGATGGGAGATCGCCTTGGGGAAATCGGCATCCTAACGAATACAGGGCTAGTCTACGATGCTTGGGGCAAAGTCCGTGAGGCCCTGCCCTATTACTTGGAGGCCCTCCAAAAAATGGATGAGCTCGGCACCTCTGCCCGTCTCGAGGAGTTTCGCCTTGACCTCGCAGGTCAATCTGCCAATCTCTATCAGCGCGCAATCCTGTTGGAGGCTAGTTTGCACCACATGGAGGAGGCCTTCGATCTCAGTGAACGAGCCCGGGCTCGTACATTCCTTGATCAATTAGGGAATCGGCGGATTGATCTTGCAAAGCATCCACCAACGGACTTCTCCTTGCGCGAAGAGAAGTTGCGAGCAGAAAACATTTCGCTCCAGCGCCAGCTAGGACAGGAATTGGCTAAGCCCGGACCGGACGTGAACCCTGAGAGAACACTATCGCTCCGAACTCGCTTGTCAGCAGTTCGAAAAGAATATGAAGATTTGGTAAATCAACTGAAGGTCTCCAACCCTGAGTATGCATCGTTTCTGAGTATTTCGCCTCTCACCCTTCGGGAGGCTCAGCAGCAACTGGCCCCGGATGTCACAGTGCTTTCCTACTACACCACTCCTGAGATGACGCTTGCTTTTGTCCTCACGCGGGACAGTTTTCATGTTTCAAAACTCTCCGTGAGTGAGCTGGAGCTGTTTCTGGCAGTTACCACCTTCCTAGACTTCTCCGGGACAAGTGACATGCCGCCGAGTCTCAAGCCTCTCTACAAGCGGTTGATTGCACCCGTCAAATCGCAGCTCAAGACTTCAAAGTTGGCGGTGGTTCCATACGGCGTTTTGCAAGGCTTGCCCTTTGCGGCTCTTACGCCCGATGGTCAACATTTCTTAGGAGACAGCTATGCGGTTTTCTATTTACCCAGTGTTAGCGCCCTACCATACATACATGCCAGAGTGAAACCGGGTGGTAATCAGGCCCTGGTTTTGGCAAACGACCAGGAAGAGGGTCTTCCCCGCTTGAGCTATGCGGAGGGTGAAGCGCGAGCAGTGGCTTCGCTTTGGGGCGCCCAACCACTCCTGGGCGACGCCGCCACCACTTCGGTACTCCGCTCGAAAGCGGGCAATTACGACATTGTTCACCTAATAGCTCACTTTGACCTAGACAGCCAACACCTCCAGTCCTCGCGCATCATTTTGGGCCAGGGCAAAGGAAATGAAGGGCCGTTGGAGCTCACCGACGTATTTGGTCTAGATCTTCGAAAGACGAACTTGGTGGTACTCAGTGGTTGTCAGTCCCAGCGCGGTAACCGGACTCGTGGGGATGATATCATTGGGTTGAGCCGCGCCTTCATATACGCGGGATCTCCCTCTGTTATAGCAAGTCTATGGAGCGTGGACGACGATACAACGCAGCAACTGATGATCGCCTTCTATACGCACCTGAAGGAACGGCTGGGCAAAGCCGAAGCCCTGCGCGCCGCACAAACAGACATCCGGCACAAGTATCCGAATCCCTTCTACTGGGCAGGATTTGTCCTGACGGGTGATCCCGGACAAGCTGGCACTTCCAACCTGCTGGCGAGCTCAACGAATTAGTTTTTTCCTCCGGCTCCACCGCACTCGCCTCAAACGCTTAACACAATAATAGTGGCAATTCCTTACGCCGGCTTCCCGAGGAGGCTGGTGTCCACTCAACCGGTTGGCCGTTCAAGGTTGTGGGGCCGTAACGCCACTTGCGAAGGGCATCGAGAGCCGACTGAATGAGCAGCGGATGGCCTGATATTACTTCTAACCCTTCTACGCTGCTGTCAATACCGATGATTGCGTGCAATCGAACCCTTGCCTGAACGCGAGTTTGTCGGGCCAGAGTAGGGTAAACAGATTCCACGCGGGCGATGATTTTCGCGAGGGTTGTGGGTTCGATCCCCAACACCCTAAGGCTGTTTCTGTCGCAACGGCTTGTCAATTGAACGGGATATGAAGGAGTGAAAAATGCCCATATACATGTGCCGATGGGAGAACGGTGACATTTCATTCGTATCAGCTATGTCGAAAGATGGCGCCATCTGGGCGCTCGATGAAGTCGGAGCTGCAACTGCCGGAATGCTCTACGCCGTGAACCAGTTCATGGTTCATTTGACCCTCGATGATTATGGGGAACTCGAACTCGAATCCCTGGGCGAGGACACAGAGCACTTTATCCGCGAAGTGGCATATCCCATTCTTAATAAGGTCCAAGCTGAAATGATCTCGGTTGACGCCGAGGAAACGGGCGAAGCACAGAAATTGATTGCGGAGGCTGTCGTGCAAGAACGCATGCGCCTTTGGCCTGAGAACGACGGCGGTGGCGTTAGGTGAGAAATCTTTGAGTATGCGCTACCGGCCAAGTAACCCTCGTCAGTAGGAGGCGTAATTCACGACGCATGGCTTCGTTATCACAAATCCAATCCCCTGCACCTGTCGAACGGCACTACGCCGTTACGGAAATCGCTGAGATGTGGAATCTGAGCGCTGATAAGGTTCGTGGACTTTTCGAGAATGAGCCTGGCGTGCTTGTGATCGGAGAACGGAGTCCACGCCACAAGAGACGGTATGTTACGCTGCGCATTCCTCAGACTGTGCTCGAACGCGTTCATCTTCGTTTATCATCGAAAGCCGGCGCTCGGCAGGAGTAATCCGCAATGTTGACCATCTATCGCCGTCACCGCAAGGCATGCAAGCAACGATTCGACGGTCGCGCATACCGGCGTTGCTTATGTCCGATCTGGCTTGACGGCTCACTGAACGGAGTTGAGATACGTAAATCGCTTCGCCTCCGGGACTGGCAGCGGGCACAGGATCTCGTGCGCCAATGGGAGGCAGAGGGCCAGCGAGTCGAGAAGCCTAAGCCGTTGACCGTCAAAGAAGCCTGCGAGAAATTTGTGGCTGATGCGGAGGCTCGGAATTTGAGGGAGCCGACACTCTACAAATATCGCCTGCTCTTTCGTCAGTTGCAAGATTTCGCAGTCCTGCACGGACTCCCATGCCTCACGGACTTCGATGTAGATTGGGTGCGCCGATTCCGTGCTTCCTGGAAGAACAAGAATATTTCGGCGCGTAAGAAACTTGAAGCGTTCCGTGCTTTCTTTCGATTCGTGCATGAGAGTGGATGGATTCCGACCAATCCGGCAAGTTACCTAAAGCCGCCAAAGATTACTGAGCCGCCGACCGCTCCATTCACGAGGGAAGAGGTTGCAACCATCCTGAACGCTTGCGACATCTACCCAGATAAGGCACGCTCCCTCCATTCGTTGTAAAGGCTCTCGACGCGATTCCTGCGAGCACTTATTTCTTCTGGACTGGACTATCGAAACCAAAGAGCGCCGTGGGGGATTGGCAGCGCAGCTTGAAGCGGCTCCTCATTTTGGCTGGTGTTCCGGACGGCCATGCACATCGTTTCCGCGATACGTTTTCGGTGGAACTCCTACTTGCGGGCGTGCCGATTGAGCGCGTGTCAATTCTCTTGGGTCATCAAAGCGTGAGGATTACGGAGAAGCATTACGCGCCTTGGGTTCGGGCACGTCAGGAGCAGTTGGAAGCCGATGTTCGGCGCACTTGGCAAACTCACGAACCTGAACGAAGGGTACACGGTGGGGACACGGGAACGGACGCGAGCATAATTCCTTTCAAATCAAGAAGAAAGAGTGGTGGAGGCGGGGGGAGTCGAACCCCCGTCCGAAAAGCGCTACGACACGAAGCCTACATGCTTAGCTCAATTCCGTTTGTTTCGCCCGCCACGGTCAGAATGAGCAAGAAACGCAGCCGGCTAGTCCGATGAATCTCGCCCGAGCCTTACGGACCGAAAGGCTCGGGCCAGCTCACAGTGCGACGCCTCTTGCCGGGCCCGTGAGCAAAGCCCGGGGAGACGTGCGCCTAATTAATTAGGCAGCAAGTGCCAAGTTGTTGTTGGCAGTTCTAGGTTTCCACCAAGTTACGGGCAGGTGGCTCCCGGCATGCCTTCAGGTCGCGACAGCTTCCGTCGAAACCGTGTCGCCCCCTTCTTTGCAATTATATCACTCACGTCAAAACAGGTTGTCCCTCGGCGGACCCGCGAGTTGGACATCGTAGGGGCTTGCCCCCGTTTAATAAGCAATAATTGAGCACACCGTTTTGGCGACTCGGTTGACTCAAATCCGACTAGCCTCGAAAATGCCAAGGTGGGGGATCGCAGGCGAAGCAGTTTCGAAGACTCGTATGGCACACGAACTCAACGCCGTCGAACAGGCCATTGCTCGAGCGCTTCGTGATAACCTCGAGCGCCTAAAGCACACTTCTGACGAACTCCACCACGCCGTCAACGACGTCGTTTCCGCTTGTGCCAGCAACAAACCGACGAATGCGCTCCCGCCGCTACTTCGCGCGCAGACTTCGGCGGCTTCTCTGACGGCCGCGCTGGAAGTCTTGTCACGATTTGTTGCCCTGACTCTTCAGACCGGCCCGCGTTCGCCGCTCGAGGCGCAGATTACGGATTGGGTCGGCCGGGCGGCTCCCCAGCCGGCTCCCGCTCAGCAGCGCCCGGCGCCTTCTACGCCAACCCCCATGGCCTCGAAGGCTGCCCCGGCCCGCAGAGGGCAAGCGCCTCCGGCTCCGGCCTTTGAAGAAGAGACTGAGCCCGAGACGCTCGAGCTGGTCGAACCTGCTCCCGACGGAGCAGAAGAGTTCGGCGAAGAGTTCGATGTCAACCGCCTCTCGCTGGAAGAACAGGAATTGCATCGCCGCGCGAATCGCGTGGCCAAAGTTTCGATGCAGGACATCAAGATGCTTCGGCCGGAACAAGTCCGGCTGGGCCGCGAAAACAGAGATCTCTGCGTCCGATTGAAAGACGACATTGAAAAAGCGCATCGTGAATACGACCGCCGTTTCAGACCTATCATGGACCACCCGGTGGATTATTTTTATCGCTGGCTGGTGGAAATCCTCGCCGATGGCGACCCTCACGCCTTGGGCGAGTATCCTTACTCCACACCGGCGCGCCACCGTTAACCGCTTGGGCATTCATCGGTTTTGTGGCCATTCAGGAGATGCCGTATCATTGTGTATCTCCATGATTCATTCCTTCACTGCTTTGGTGCTCGCGCTGGTCTTGTCGCTGGGTAGCTCCTTTGAGCTTCTCGCGCAACCCCCTCAGCACAGGCACAAATCGAAAAAGCCTGCTGCGCCCCCCTGCCGCGAGGGCTGCAAGCCGGAAACCGCGGCTCCGCAAGTGGCTGTGGGCACCCCCGAGGATGATGCGGCGGAAAAAGAACTTTCGGCGTTGTCGCGTGAGCTTCGCAATGGCGCGCCCGACGCTTACGGAAAGCTTTCTGCCTTCGCGACGAGAAACACCACGAACGTCTGGGGTGCGCGCGCTGCTCTGGCTCTCGGTTACCAGGACTTTTCGAAGAACCGCATGGCGCAAGCTTTGGGCTGGCTGCTCAAGTCCCAAGGGGACGCGCTTCTTCGGGAATACGCCCTATACTGGACGGCGCAGACTCAACGCAACCTGGGCCGCAACGCCGAAGCTTACAAAACTCTTCAGACCCTCCAGCACGACTATCCGAATACCGCCTTGCGCGAGCAAGTGCTGCAGTCTTTCGCGCAAACCGCGGTACAAACGGGTCATGCGCAGGAAGCGATCGACGTCCTCAACGCTAATGCCGGAACTTCATCAAAGCCGGATCTCTTGATCGAGCGCGCCCGCGCTTATCAGGCAGCGCATCAGCTTCCCCGTGCCGCCAAGGATTATCAGACCCTCTTCTACAAGTTCCCCCTCGCCGACGAGGCCAAGCCTTCGGGCGCCGCCCTCACTACCATCATGCACGCGCTGCGAAAAGAATATCCGTATCCTGGCGTCGAGATGCAGGAGCAGCGTGCGCAGATTTTTTATGACACCCACAGATGGCGGGAAGCCCGCGTAGAATTTGAGAAGCTCCTCACCATGCTGAAGGATCCCGCCAATTCCGTGCGGCAGCGCGCGCAGCTTCGCGTGGCCGAGAGCCGCGTGCAGATGAAGGGGTCTGCCTCGCTGATTGCTTCCTTTAAGACGCCGGACCTCAATGTCGACGCTGAACGTTTCTACGCGCTCTCCCAGGCGTATCGCACCGAGAAGAAAGAATCAGAGATGTTCGCGGCGCTGAACAACCTCGCGCAAACTTACCCGGTCAGCAAATGGAATGAAGACGGCTTGATGGCGGCAGGGAATTACCATTGGGTGGAATTGGAGCGCGAGCAAGCTGCCGTTGCCTATCAGCACGTTCTGGACTCCTTTCCGAACGGCAAACACGCATACAACTGCGAATGGCGCATTGCCTGGGTTGCTTACCTGGATCATCAGCCGGATGCCGACGACCGCCTCACGAATTTTCTACTGAAGTACCCGACTTCCGCGAACGCCGTCGATGCGCTGTACTGGCTCGGCCGGAGCGCGGAACGCGCGGGAAACATCGCGCACGCGCGCAGTTTCTACAACAAAGCCGTCGAGCGCTTTCCGGAAACGTATTTTGGCATCGCTGCCGCGGCGCGTCGCGCCAAGCTAGGCCCGGGCGAAGAAAACCCTGCGGAGTTCCTGGAGAAGATTCCACCCGCGCCGGCGCTACGTCCTTTCGACGAGCCCATTCCCGTTGCTGCCGAGGAGCGCTGGCAGCGCGCCCAGGCGCTTCGCGCCATTGCCTTTGATTCTTCTGCGGAACAAGAGCTGAAGAACGCTAACCTTGCCAGCCCTTCCCCACGTTTTCTCCTGGAAGCCGCGCAAGCGGCCTTTGATGAGGGACACTTCGGCGCAGGCATGACTTACGCGCGCACTGCTGTTCCGAACGTGGACGCCCGCAAATTCAGTGATGTCCCCATCGAAGCCTGGAAAGTGCTTTTTCCTTTGCCCTACGAAGCGGCGCTGAGACGCGAGGCCGCCAAGAACGACTTCGATCCCATGTTCGCTGCCGGCCTGATCCGCCAGGAATCCACTTTCCAATCTGATGCCGTGTCGCACAAAAACGCTATTGGCCTCATGCAAGTGCTCCCCAAAACCGGCAAGCTTCTCGCCAGGCAGATCAAGGTCCGCTACGTAAAGAACAAGCTCTTCGATCCCGACTACAATATCGAGCTCGGCATGGTGTATATCGCCAACCTCGTCCAGCAATTCGGATCCCCCGAAGCGGCCGCTGCTGCATACAATGCGGGCGAGGACCGCATCGCTGCCTGGAAAGCCGAGCGCAACTACGAAGAGATTCCCGAACTCGTCGAGTCCATTCCTTTCACGGAAACCCGCGAATACGTGCAAATCG
>WNGQ01001648.1_pt1 | contig 33117 bp, 28 predicted proteins | sample 5407661 | NCBI WGS metagenome assembly WNGQ01 (sample SAMN13153382, study PRJNA577476) | soil metagenome | isolation source: 60 cm soil or saprolite under Garry oak tree replicate 2 | place: USA:California | collected 2016-06-15 | reverse complement strand
GGTGGCACATCGTCGGCGTTTGCTTGATTGCCGGTGGAGTGGTCATCGCAGCCTTAATTGGGCTGCAATTTGGTGGGGCATCTGGGGTAGACTTTACTGCTCCTGTTAAACATGCCATAGTAGGATTAAATTCTGCTTCTACTGTCTTCGGTGTTGATCCCAAGTTCAACGCTACAGGTATTCCCGCCAATACTCCTGGTATTCCTGCCTCTAATCCATTCCCAGAGTGGTATGTATTTCTTCTAGGCTTGCTGCTGGCACAGTACACCTATACTGGTTATGATGCTTCTGCACACTTGACCGAAGAGACTGTAGGTGCTGCAACACGAGCACCGTGGGGAGTGGTCATGTCTGTCGTCGTATCCTTTTTTGCGGGCTATGCCCTACTGATGGGTTTACTTGCGGCAGTTCCTGACATGGTTGCGGCTGGTAGCTTTATCCATCCTGTACTCTACATCCTGGAGAGCCGTCTTGGCTATCTACTGGGAACGCTCTTCTTTGCAGTAGCCGTAGGTGCTCAGTTCTTCTGTGGCATGTCCTCTATCACCACCAATTCCCGCATGATCTACGCCTTTTCACGCGATGGTGCCACACCTTTCCCGGATGTCTGGCATAGGCTAGATAGGGGACGTACTCCACGCAATGCCATTATCTTGTCTGCAACTGCAGCCTTTATTCTTGGCATTCCTACACTGTTCAACTATCCCGCATACGTGGCTATTACGGGCATAGCAACAATTTGCCTGTACATTTCATATGTCTTGCCCATCTTGTTGCGCCTGTTTGCTAAGGACTTCCAACGTGGCCCCTGGCATTTGGGGAGTTGGAGCAGACCCATAGGCATCATTGCCGTATTATGGGTAATCTTCATCGCAATCGTGTTTATGCTTCCAACATATAACTCTTTTGCCTTACCTGTGTTCAATTACACTGGTGTTATAGTGCTCGGTGCGCTCGTTCTCCTGACCATCTGGTGGTTCGTCAGCGTGCGCTACTGGTTCAAAGGGCCACGTATTCAGGGTTCTGCCGCTGAACTGAGTGCCATCGAACAAAGTGTTGGCGAAACCATCCATGTCGATGCTGAAGCTGCTGCTGGTGGTCAATAATACGCTTCTGATGTAGAAGAAAGGCTAATGGCATTTTTGACCCATTAGCCTTTTTCTTTATATTATCCCCGTTTTGCTCATGTTGCTATTAAGAATTATGAGAAAACCCAAAAATAGCATATAAATTCTTGCCTTTTTTGACTGTCTTGTGTAAAATAGAAATAGACGCTCGTACATGTACTGCAAATTATAGTGCCAGCCCTAGATTTTCTTCTAATAGTCATACCCTCTTAGGTGCATTTCCTCGTTGTAGCCATTTTCACCGTGATTAATTTACACAAGACAGGAATCTGAGAGTACGTGTGTACTCGACTAGACCAGAGAAAGGTATCTTTTCCCACATGGAAGAACAGCAAATCCAGGACTTCGTTCACCGTGTTTCCAACGACGAAACACTTCGTAAAGAGCTAGCTACCGACCCCGACACCGTCATTATGCGTGAAGGCTTTTCACCACGAGTGGCTCGCATTGTAGCCCGACTGGTACCACACTTGGCGATGGAGCAGGAATTGGAGCCTTCACTTAGCTGGTGGAGAAATTGACCATGGGGTTTTGAGAGATGCATTATGACTTCTCCAATGGATAATGATGCTCAGTTTCTTAAGCTAATAGCCGATCAACAGCAATTGCTTATTGATCGGCTTCAGCTTCTTTTAGAAGATTTGCATCCTTTGCTGCATATTGATGTTATACGGGCATTAGAAGGGGAGGGCAAATTGCTCTCTCAATCCCGTCAATTCCATACGGAACCTAGTTCATCTTTCTTAGAACTTCCTGCTGGTGCTTGGTCACTACTAACACTATCGATAGCACAGAATATTTCTCCCGACATTAACCCTCTCTATGCCAGCAGTATAGCTGTAGCAGTTGAATGCCTTGTTTGTGCTATCGATCTGCTTGACGATATTATAGATGGGGATCAAACGACTACTGTGCAAACTTTGGGGCAGGCGCGTGTTCTGAATGTCTCGACAGCTCTTTTGATGCTGGCTCAGCGAACCATTCTCTCTGTAGCACGACAAGGTATTGCTTCTCAAAATATTCTGCGTTTACTCGAAATGCTTCAAGAGTTCTCTCTCATCACCGTTGCGGGACAGCATTGGGATATTCTGGCAGAGCAGAGACCTGTCCAGGACTTTACCCATGATGAATGTATAGCTATGGTAACAGCCAAAGCGGGATCGCTCATGAGCCTTGCCTGCCGACTAGGCGCGTTATGTGCAGGTGCAGATGAAGACCTTTGCGAACAGTTTGCAGAGATGGGAAAATTGCTCGGTATTGCTCATCAACTTGACAACGATAGCCATGACTTGTATTATTTATTGCAGGGGTCTATGTCGTCCACTGTGACGAGTGGCAAAAGTGATCTCGAACGGGGTAAAAAAACACTACCTGTAGTGTTAGCTGCACAGAGCGAGAATACCCTTCAGAAACAAGCACTGTCAGCCGATGAAGAGAGACAGGAGCACCTGAAAGCTCTTCATGAGGGCATAACAACGACCTGGGGTATTTGTCTGTTGTACCGCGAACGCGCCCGCGACCGTTTGCAGGAGATTGAAGCTCGACAGTCTATCGATCCATTGTTGCGCCTTCTGTTGGGCTTCACATAACTCATCTTCGACGGGTATGTGGCGGGAGTTAGGGAGGAATCTATATGAGGTATGCCTATTGGGCACGTACCAGGATTGGGCGTCTACTGACTGTATTGCTAGCCCTGCTAGTCTATTGTCTACTATTAACTGTAGATGGGCTGCGTTTCTTTCCGCAACAGATTGTTGACTCGTCCTCTCTCTTTACCCTCTGGCTACGTTTTGGCTTCTCTGCTCTAGCTGCTCTACTGTTTTTGGCCGTAGGGACACTGGTCTGGCTCTACGCCCGTAATCGGCGCGTGGCCTTGTTCCTCTTTTGTTTTTCTTGCACTATGATGATAACGTTCGCTGTAGAAACGGGTGCTGCTTCAAATGACTCGTTACTCTCAGTAGTTGGAAGTATCAGTGGAGTGCTATCACTGTCTTTGTTTGCGTTGCTACTGCTGCTCTTTCCCAAGAATTATTTCTCATTCGGTTCTTCATCTCATGTGGTTTCAGGAGGTGAACTTCAATCGGGTCAGCAGTATTATTCTACTTTGTTATTGCGTGGGTATGTCGCTACTTTGATTTTCCTGAGTATCATAGCAGAGTTGTACTCTATTCTTCGCTATTTGTCGCCTTCACAGGTTCCAGATTGGCTAGATACTGTTGATAGCAGCTATTATGTATTAGCTCTAATAGGCATCCTTATAACCATTATTGCTTCATACCGCCGAATTTCATCATTACGCCAGCGACAGCAACAGCGTTTTTTTGTCTCTGGAGTTATTCTCGCCTTTGTGCCCCTCTTGCTATTGACACTATTACCCTTGCTATTAGGCTTCCCAGAGTATTCGGTTGATGGTCAAGTAACCACAATTACGTTAGGTTTCTTGCCTCTGGCACTTGGCTACACTATTCTGCGCTATCAAGTGCTTGTTTTTGATATGTACATTCGCCGCTCTGTGGCATGGCTCATAGGTAGTGTTGGTTTAGTTATATTGGGCTATGGTGTTTTTATTTGCGGTTCGCTCCTTTTTGCTCATCAGCCTTTTGCTTGGGTTATCTTTGGCCTTGTAGCAATGGGCGTGTTGGCTCCGTGTGTATGGATACTGGCAAAAAGCATAACCGACCGACTCTTTTTCACCGAAATGCTGCATTATCAACGCCTGATTGAACAACCTGATGCGCTGGCGAACGAGACATTTGACCTTAATAAAGCCTCACAATTGATTACGCTGGCGGCGGTCAATCTCTTTGAAACACAAGAGGTCTGCTTATTTGTTTTGGATGAAGATACTGGCTACTATCACCCTTGTCCTCCTCTCGTGGAGGGGGAGAACTCTCATGATGAAGCACGTTGTCGATTAGTACAACGCCTGTCACAGTATACAGCTTCTGCGGAAGCTGTCCAAACTGGCCCTAGCTGGATAAAAGGGAACGCGGTGATTGTTAGACATGTTGACTCAGCTCCGCGTCCACTCTTACTGAGCGAGGCTATCAGACCAGATGAGGAACTACCTAGAGGCTTATCTCGCTATCTTGCTACCACAGGCCCTCTCGACAGTCGGGACCCTCTGCTGGCTCCCGTGCGTTTTCAGGGGAAAATGATTGGCATGTTGGTTTTGGGTGAACGAGGAGATCATCAACAATATGCTGGCCCAGATTTTGAGGCTCTCCATTTGCTGTTCACTCGTTTCTCTTCAGTATTGCAAACTGCATGTCTGTATGCTCAGGTCAATCAGCACGTCACTATTCTTGACAAACTCTATAGTACGAATGCTGTACCTATTCATGACTTTGAGACTATGGATCAGGCAGCTATGGCTTATGCCAGAATTGCTGCTGACGCTGTCTCATGCGATGCTTCTATCTGGCTCTATGAAGAGAAAGAGAAACGCTTACGCCGCTTCGCTTTTATAGGAACAGGCCCACGATTAGTTCAACAAGATGTTCTGACTCCTTCTCAAGAAGAGGATTGGCTTCCCTGGTTTTATGAAGGAGATAGTTCACAGATATGGCAGGGAACCTCAAAGGGTATACCCCCCTGTTTGCCGCAGGCATCGTCTTTCCCTTTCGTCTGGTTGCCGCTTAATAGCGGTGACCAACATCTCGGTCTGCTGATACTGACATATTCACGCCCTCATCATTTCTCACGTGAAGAGCAGCGAGTGTTGGGGATGTTCGCTACGCAGTGTGTTGCAGCCCTGGAAAATGTTCGCATGACCCTCGCACTGCGTGCCGCCTATGAACGTCAGAAAGAGTTAGACCGGTTGAAAGATGAATTTATCACGACTACCTCTCATGAACTACGTACACCACTAACGGCAGTACAAGGCTACCTGGAACTTCTTGCTTCCTATCACTCAACCATGGAAGTTTCTATGCTTGACAACTTCCTTGCCAAGGCGAGCCGTGGTTGTGAAGAACTGGCCCTCATGGTCGGTAATATCACCGATGCGAGCCGTGTGCAGGTTGACGTCAAGACTATGACCTTGAACGTAATCTCGCTGAGCGAATCTGTGCAGCATGTACTGGAGATTATCGAAGCAGGGGCTCGTCGTGAACAACGTACTATTCAGGCGGCTATTCCCGCCGATCTCTCTGTCGTAGCCGATAAGATACGCTTGCGCCAGATCCTTTTAAACCTGTTGAGCAACGCTCTCAAATATTCACCTGCGGGTAGCAATATTGAGATTGCGGTAGATATGAATGAAGAAGAGGTCACCCTTCGTGTGCGTGATTATGGTTTGGGTATTCCTCTGGCAGAACAAGAGCGTCTCTTTGAACGCTTTGTGCGACTGGAACGCGACATGAATAGTCCTGCGCGTGGGGCTGGCTTAGGACTCTATATCAGTAAACAACTCGTCGAAGCCATGGGTGGGCGTATCTGGGTAGAAAGTACAGGTATGCCCGATGAAGGGAGTACATTTATCTTCACCCTTCAACGTTCTACAGCCCAGAAACCTGCCCTCGTCTCTTAAAGCATACTTGGTCAGAGCTCTCTTCACACATATTGGCACTCGAACCTGGCGGCCCACTCCGCTTGTCCTGACAAGATAGACTGAGTACAGCGCATCACAAGTTCTTTCCGAGCTTCGAGGTTTTCAATCGGCCTCAGGCCTAGAATTGTATATGAATACATTTGTGGAATCCTGTACTTAGTACAAGCCACCGCAAGTTCGTTCCGTCTCAGGGTTTGGGAGTTGGAGTCTGATGGGAACAGAAAAGTTGGAAGAGAAGAAGCAGGGAAAAGAAGCATCTGCCGTTTCTCTGCGCATGGACTGCTCACCTTTAGATGTGTCCTCTCCACATCTGCAGGCGTTGTGTGTTGAGCAGGAGGATGGTGCTGAAGAGGCCCGCGCCCTCTCTCGTCTTATATCTGCCTGATTCGGACGAGTGATGATGCCAGTGACAACGCAACGTACCACATCCTGCCCAGCCCTGGTTGGTTCTCTAGCCACAGACGTCCACCCTGGTGGACCTGACCCGGTCTGTATGATGAACGCCTTGTCCAGCAGGACGAGCTGCTAGTCGAGATGTTGTTCTCTGGCTTGTCCTGGATTCAGAGAGGTGGTCTGTGATTTCGCCTAGTCCTGGAGGATTTGTGCATTGAACAGGATGAAGGTCAACGATGTCTGGACTTCATGAACCACCCACGACAAGAACTCATCATCGAGGTGCTCACGCTCTTCTTCAGGCTCTCGCCCTGGTCGCCCTGCCATCTGCGTCGCGTCCATCCTCCCATCATCACGCCCATCATCGAAGTCACCATTGGCACCATGAGAGGGGTCATTGTGTCTGCGAAAGCGCTTCCAAGAGACACGGTGGAATCATCATCAGGAGTGGATGCCACCTGCTCATCATGCTCGCCCTTCTCCATACCCCTCACCTTCTTTCTTGCTCCACCTCTTTCTCCTCACATTTCTGAAAATATTACACAAGAAGTACATACGAGCATAATACGATACATCACCTCTTGCGCGTGTACATCTTTTAGTCTTTTTTTCCTAATTCCTGTACATTTCCAGTGTTCTGCGGTATAATAACCCTGGCTCATTTTTCTCCACATGTGCATCATGTGTGTAGGATATGTCTACGAAACAGAGCCCTATTGCGTCTGTTTCTCCGCGCTTGTGGTTGTGTAAATTGTTTGGCTCGTGAGGTGAGGGATGGCAGGGTGAGTTTCTACCTCCTAAACGCCACGCGCTTTCTTGAAGAAAAGAAGGCAAGAGATGAACACGCATGAAGCCGCTGCATCTGAACAGCATGCCTTTCCTATTGTCGGGATTGGTGCCTCCGCTGGTGGACTGGAAGCGATCAGGGATCTGATCCGCTCTCTGCCCACGAACCTGGGTATGGCCTATGTCATTCTCCAGCATCTCGATCCCATTCATGTCAGCACCTTACCTGCCCTGCTTTCCCAGGCCACCGTGATGCCTGTCAGCGAGATCGCAGAGCACGTCGTCTTGCAGCCTGACCACGTCTACATTATTCCCCCGAATACCACCCTCACTCTTGAAAGGCGCGTTTTCAAGCTCCACTCGCGGGCTGGAACCGGCGGCCACCCCCCCCATCTCTATACGATTGACCTCTTCTTGTCTTCACTCGCAGAGGATCAAACCATCTATGCCATTGGCGTCATTCTTTCAGGCATGGGCACGGATGGCACCAAAGGACTCCAGGCGATCAAAGACCACGGGGGGATGACCTTTGCCCAGGCGCTCTCTTCCGCAAAATATCCTAGCATGCCACAGAGTGCTCTGCTGGCCGGGTGCGTCGATGTTGAGCTGGCGCCTGAAGGGATTGCGCGCGAACTGACGCGTCTCGCAACGCGCTTTGCAGGGGATCGGTCACCCACGAGGGCAGCAGTAGACCTCTTTGCAGGAGGAGAAGAGGAACTGTACCACATCCTCCAGCTTTTACTGCAGGTGACTGGCATTGATTTTACTGGCTATAAATCAGCCACGATCAAGCGTCGGCTCCTGCGCCGCATCCTGGACCAGCAGAGCGAAAGTGTGGCGACCTATCTGGCCTATCTGAGGGACCACCCGGTTGAAGTCGAGGCCCTCGCCCAGGAGATACTGATCCATGTCACCAACTTTTTTCGCGACCCGGAGACCTTCCGAGAAGTCTCCCGTACGGTCTTCCCTCGCATGCTGCAGCAGAAAGTCCCTGGCGACCCGATCAGAATCTGGGTGATGGGCTGTTCCACCGGGGAGGAAGTCTACTCGCTGGCCATCTGTCTGCTGGAATTTTTGGGGGAGAGGGCCTCTCAGTATCCCCTCTTCCTCTTCGCCACTGATTTGGATCGCGAAGCGCTTGAGAAAGCCAGGGCAGGCTTCTACCCAGAGCAGGCGCTGGCCGGTGTCTCTGAGGCGCGGCGAGAGCGCTTCTTTAGGCATGTGAATGGGGGCTATCAAATTCACAAGGCCATTCGTGAGCGGTGCGTGTTTGCGCATCATAACATCAGCAGAGATCCTCCCTTTAGCCGACTCGACCTGATCAGTTGTCGCAACGTCCTGATCTACCTGGGATCACCGCTGCAGAAGAAGATCCTCTCGCTCTTCCATTATGCACTCACCACTGACGGCATCCTCCTGCTGGGCGCCTCCGAAACGGTGGGAAACGCTCCTCATCTCTTTACGCCGCTCAACGAGAAACACAAACTCTATACGAAAAAAACGCTGCGCACGCGGCCGGACCTGAATCTTGCCATTCGGAACTATGGAAGAGAGAAGCGACCAGGGCGCGAGCGTGAAGATCTCCTCAACGAAGATCACTCCCCTAACGAACACTCCAGGCACACCGACCTCGGAAAACTGATCGATCAGATGCTCCTCACACGCTATCTCCCCACATGCGTGGTCATCGATCACGCGATGGAGATCGTCTACCTGCGTGGACCAACCAGCCCGTACCTGGCACCCGCATCAGGACAGCCCAGCTGCCACCTGCTGAAAATGGCGCATCCTGACCTGCTCCTCGAGTTACGTACCACCATTGCTCAGGCCAGAAGGTGCGGGCATGCGGTGAAAAAAGAAGGTCTGCAGATGCATGAGAATGGGGGAGTGAGGATGGTTGCCATTGAGGTCACCCCACTGCAGCCCTCCCTCCTCATCACTGAGGGCCTCTTGCTCGTGCTCTTGAGAGAGACCCCCCCTGCACATCTTCCGGCACATCTGTCGAAAGGCGCGGGATCAGCGATCTTCACGTCATTAGACCAAGCGGACCAGAGCAGCAAAGACGAACGGATTCACCAGCTCGAACAAGAACGAGCGACCCTGCGGGCAGAGACCATCCTGCTGGTAGAGGAACTCGAAGAGGTCAACCAGGAACTCCAGGTCACCAGTGAAGAGATCCGTTCGAGCAACGAGGAATTGCAGAGTATCAATGAAGAATTGGAGACCTCGAAAGAAGAACTCCAGTTGATCAATGAAGAACTCAGCATGACCAATCAAGAACTGCGGGTGCGCAACGCGCAACTGCAGGCGGCGCGTGATTACGCAGAAGCCGTTGTTGAGACGGTTCGAGAGCCGCTGCTCGTGTTGGCTACCGATCTGCGGATCAGCCAGGCCAACAGAGCCTTCTATCAGTTTTTCCAGACCACGCCTGAGCGCACAGAACAGCGCCTCCTCTTTGAACTGGGCAATGGAGAGTGGAACCTGCCAGCGTTGCTGTCTTTGTTGAAGGACATCCTGCCGACGAACCACTATTTTCACGGGTTTGAAGTCGAGCAAAGCTTCCCAGTGATCGGTCGCAAAATCTTGCTCGTGAATGCGCGTCGTATCCTCCTGCGTGAGCAGGAGACCAGCTTGATTCTCCTGGCCTGTGAGGATATCACAGAGCGCAAGGCCCGTGAGAAGCAAAAAGATGATGCCTTTATCGGAATCGCCAGCCACGAACTCAAAACCCCACTGACCAGTTTGAAGGCCTATGCCGAGCTCTTACTCCATCGCTTCGCACAGACAGGAGATGAGCACGCGGTCCAGCTCCTGACCAAAATGGATAGGCAGATTGATAAACTCATCTCCCTGGTTCAAGAACTGCTTGATATCACACAGATGGAAGCCGGACAATGGAATATGCGCCGTATCACGGTGGATCTGGTGGCGCTCGTGCGAGAGAGTGTCGAGACACTTCAGCGCATGACACTGACACAGACCATCGTGATCGAGGCGAATGAAAAGTGCCTGATCGACGTAGACCCGGAAGGCATCGGACGGCTCGTGACCAATCTGCTCTCCAATGCGATCAAATATTCCCCCATCGGCACGACCATTGTGGTGAAGATAGCAGAGCAGAGCGAGGAGAGTAACGAGGTCACCCTCAGTGTCCAGGATTTTGGTCGAGGCATTGCTCCAGACAAGCACAAACACCTGTTCGAACGCTTCTATCGTGTCTCTCGCTCAGTGGAGGAGACCTATCCGGGCCTCGGCCTCGGACTCTACATCGCGGCAGAGATCGTCAAGCACCACCAGGGGAGAATCTGGGTCGAGAGCCAGGAGGGCAAAGGAGCGATCTTCTTTGTCACCCTTCCGAAGCAATTCCGTCGTGTCAATAGCGAAGGGGAACGAGCGGAAGAAGACGCGTATCTGACGGAAAATGAGAGGGCCAGAATGGTCCATGGCCAAGAGAGGAGATCCGATGGAAGCAAGAATACTGGTGGCTGATGATGTACCAGACATTGTCGATGCCGTCCAAATGGTGCTGGAAACGGATGGATACGTCGTGACGACGATCTGTGATGGGACACGGGTGATCCCACTGATGCACGAGCAGGCTCCAGACCTGCTCCTCCTGGATATCTGGATGTCTGGCAGCGATGGCCGAGAGATCTGTCAGCAGATCAAACAGCAGGAAGCACTCTGCCACATCCCTGTTCTGCTCATGTCCGCCCACCGCGAGGCCCCCGATATGGCGGAGCAAGCAGGCGCAGATGGGTATATCCTGAAACCATTTACGATGAACACGCTTCTGGCGACGGTTGCCACCACGCTCCAGAAGCAACAGGAGGAGCAACTATTAACGCCAGGAATAAAATTGACCAGAAACGCCAACAGAAGCATTGACTAACCGCTTGTGAACCTACTGCCCTGCAGAAGCCAAAGAACGAAGGTCTGTTTGAACCAAGAGCCCATTCCTTATGTTGTCGAAACCGGTCAAAGTCAAAGCAGCCACTTAGCAATTCATTGTGAGCTTGTGTTCCAGTTTCTCAACGGTGTAGGACCATTTGAGTGGTTTGGCTGTTTGGTTAGCGGGTCATAGGCTGAGATGCTCCAGAAGAGCAGTGTTGTTTGGCGCTCTTCATCAGGATAGGTCCCGACTAATCGAAGGTGTCCATCGAGAGAACGGAGTCGCTGGGGGGGGTATGCAGGGTACAGATGCAGCGTCCTCCAGAAGCGAGGTGGTCAGAGATGCTGGCCAGAGCTTGTTTCTGGTCAGTGGCTGAGATGAGCTCGGCAAAAGAATGGAAGGGCAGGATAACCAAGTCAAACTGTTTATTTAAGGTCAGGTGACGGACATCCATCTCATGCACCTGTGCAGAAAGATGTTCTCGCGCAAGCTTTTGTTGCAGACGTGCAAGCATCTCTGGGGCGTTATCTACACAGGTCAGATGGACATCAGCTTGCACAAGTGGAAGAGAGACGCGCCCGGTCCCTGCCATCAGTTCCAGGACCTCCCCAGAACTCTTTGTCGTTTCTTGCAGAAAGAACGGGATGTCAAAGGTAGCTTGCGTGTAGGTATCGTAGAACGGTGCCACATGATCCCATTCGATCGATTCGGTCATCGTACCTCTCTCCTGAGAAAAACTGCTTCCATGTTCATTCCTCATTCTTTGGTTGAGATGGGGCCACGAGACGGAGAAACGAGGGCAACATTTCTGCTCCTGCGGCTTTCTCTTGAACTGGCATCTCAAAGAGGGTGAGTTGTGTCACCTCTGGACCTGATCGTTTCCGCTGACGAAATGCAGACGGCGGGGCTTTCCAGTACAAAATCCACTCATCTGGCCCCAAATCGAAGAGCGTCAATTGCGGAGATCGAAATGGCGTTTCAGCGATGCGCGGATGACTCACGCCCTTAATATGTCGGCGATCGTCCTGTAGCTCAACACGATATTTCGAAAGGGTGACTGCTTGGTACTCTAGCTTCAGTGTTCCCTCATACACCCACACAGTCACCGGCTGATGCGCGAGGCCCCGTTCACCATACAAATGCCAGTCCTGGAACCTGATAAATCCATGCTGATCGAGATAGCGCGTGTAGCGGGTGGCGAACAAGATGCGGTTGAGGGTGGCCTCTGGAACCATCGTTCCCTTGTGCCAGCCATCTGTGCGCTGCTCATGCGCCCAGTGCCTCTGGCTATTGTAGTCTCGTACCCATTTTCGATGAATGTGCTCCATTTCCTCCCAGCTCGCGGCTTGATGGAAATGAAAGTCGGCCATACGTCTGACGATATTGATTATGTGGAATTGCCACTCGTTGCTCTTAAAAAGATCATAGGAATCGAGCGTCAAGTCCACATAATGCAAGTTATGTAAGGAATTTTCCAAATTCCACATAACATACAACATTGTTTCTATGTAATTCTGCTACGCCTGTTTTTTGGCAATTCGCTCTTTTTCAATCCCAAGCGCTTGATACACAGCCATGGCCTGATTGCAGTAGAAAATCCCTCCACCGTCACTGACGATCGCCTTGGGTACGCCCGCAGTAGAAAACGCGGCAAACAGGACTTCGAGGTAGTCCCATTGGTTCTGAGCCGGGGAAATCTTGCTGGCCAGCACAGCGCGGGAGTAGTTCTCCAGAATCGAGATGAGGTACACCGGGCCTTGGTGCTGACTTTGTATCACAAGTTTAATCGAGAAAGCAAAGGTGCAAGATGAACGCCTTCGAGCAGTGTTTGGATATGCAGCCATCCTCGCCACAGGGTTTTCCACCCTGGGGGGACCATCGCTTTTGCGGCCCAGATAGCCGCCAGAGCGGGCAATGGCATGCCAACACTGCTGGACCGTCATCGTCTCGGCAGGCCGATGATCCAAATGAGCCACGACCGCCACGACGTCGGATGGCAAAACCTGGCTTGCTGGTTGCTCGGGATCTTGTCTGGAGGCGGCTCGCACTTGCATCAAACGGACCGCCATGGGAGCCAGTAACCCCAAGAGCGTGCGCAACCCCTCATAATCCTGCAGGTGACGCTGCTCGATCTGGCATCCCGTTTTGAGTCCTTGATGAAAATCTTCGACCATCCAGCGCGCACGATACCAGTCGACCCGCTCCTGCGCGTCCTCAAAGGTCTGGGTGGGAACCGAACTGAGCAAGACCCATTCGAGGGCTTCCGCCCCTTCAGGAGGCTCGGGCTCCCAGACGTGAATGACCCACACCACCAAGGGATGCCAACCGTGGCTCTCCTGGCTGCGCGGCGGCAACACGCGCAGTGGCTGCCACGAGAGCAAGACCTTGGCCGTGCGAGCCTTGCGCTTCTGGCTGGCGTCGATTTCCACTGTCGAACTGGCTTGAGCAGGCCAGCTTTCCACCACCTCAAAGAGATGCTGGGCGGCTGGACTGGGATGCTCTGCATGATGCGAACGGGCGGGCACGGGCCTCTCAGCTTGCTCCACCAACAGGTCGACACAGCGATCCTGGGCCGCACGGATCACGCGCGTCGCAGTGCCGTTCCCGGCACAGGCGCAGGAACGAAAAGATATCGCTGTAGCGGTCTCCAATATGCACCCAGCGCACCCCTTCAGGCGGCGATCCCAGGGCCTGGACACTGCGTTCCCACACTTGCGATTCGCGTTCACGCTGCAGACGCTGCTGTCTGGTTTCTTTGGCGGGAGCAGGCTGGCGCAAAAAGGGTTCCTGGTGGGCAATGCCGAGCACCTGACGGCTCTGAGGCACGACGGCCAGCACCGTTTGCAGCAAAAACCCATGGTGGGAGCCATTGCCAATGGGTCCCAGCCCCCGGGTCTTGGGATGCTGCTGGTAATCCACGGGCGGCTCGTATCTTGGATCAGCAGCACCGCTTTGTGCTCACGACAGTCCTGCCGCGTCGCCTCCACATGTGGTCGGATCAGGTCTTCGTAGCTGACCTGTCCCGAGTGCAAAAACCGGTACGTGGCTTCCAAGGCGGCTCCATCATGCAGTTGCTTGGGCAACGAGGCTCCCGTCTCTGTCGCCATCGCGTGCGCAATGGCCACGGCACGACGATTGCGCCGTGGATCGCCCAACTGCACCGAGCCAAAGGTGGCCTCTGCCCACAGCAGTGGCGACAACAGTGTCGATGGTGGTATCATCACAGCTTTCCTTTCTCGCTGACAACTTCCTCTTTGATTCTATCACCAGTTGTCGATCAAACTTGTGATACAAAGTCAGGCTTCACCCCAAGGGCTGGCCCCAGCCATGTTCGTCAAGTGTTACTTGTTAGTTTGCGCGTTTGTATTTGAAATTGCACGTTACTACTTGACATTGCGTAAAAATGGTGTTATAATCTCACCAGTGCAGGATAATGCACGATAGTACTGATTATTAGTGGCGTGTGACGGTGGAGAGCTATCAATATCTGATGTCACTCTACTTTCACCACCTGTGGTAATAACACGGCACTATTAACTATATATCTGCTCACTGCTTGATGAACCCATTCAGTGTATGAGGAGCAGGAAGCAGAAATTAGGAGGTAAACAATGAACACAACAAAGAAAATCGCCCTCGTGGCGCATGATGATAAAAAGCAAGACTTGCTCGAATGGGCACGCTTTAATAAACAGTTGCTGATTCAGCACGAACTCTATGCGACAGGTACGACAGGTAAGCTCTTGGAGCAGGAACTTGGGGTCGAAATAAACAAGCTGCAAAGTGACCCATTGGGCGGAGATCAGCAAATTGGAGCCAAGATTGCAACAGGGGAGATCGATTTGCTGGTCTTCTTCTGGGATCCGCTCACCTCACAGCCACACGATTCGGATGTACGGGCTCTCTTACGGATTGCCGTGGTGTGGAATGTGCCCGTCGCATGTAATCGATCATCAGCCGATTTCATGATCGCCTCACCCTTGCTTTTGGATCCCTATCAGCGTTTCTCGCCTGACTATCATGAGTATAGAGGACGGCTAGATGCTGATCATCCAGCTGCTGACCAGAAGGAGGAGCAACTGGGAGTAGCGATCTCTTAAGGAATGTGTAATATGGAATGCAGTTAAAGAATGATCGGAAACAAGTAGGAGTGCGAAGGGCTAGCAGCCCTTCGCACTCCTACTTGTTCGCGGATTTGCTATGAATGGGTAGTATGGGAGGTTTTGTGGCGATAAAAATCACCCAGGAATTACTCCTTTTGGGTACTGCCTTCTTTGCTGGTAGTCAGCTACACTCTTCAGAGATACTAGCGTGACGCTTCGTCAATTAATGTCATGCTGAGTAGAAGAGACCAGGAGATATTCCCATGATTCGTGCAGCAATTTTCGATCTAGATGGGACGCTGGTGGAGACCGAGGAACTCAAAGCTCTCTCCTATGCGCGAGCTGCCGTTGAACTGCGCCCTGAACTGAATGAGGAGGAGGTTATTGAGGCATTTAAGGATGTGGTTGGCCTGTCGCGCCACGAGGTGGCGACGGCGTTGCTAGAGCGTTTCGGATTAGAGGCAGCCGCTCGCGCACGCATGGTGGAGTTTGGTGTCAGTGAACCCTGGCTAGCCTATGTAGGAGTGCGGAATCGCATCTACGAGGCAATGCTCGATGACCCGCATTTGTTGGTGAAGCAACGGTGGCTGCATAACATTGAGCTGCTGCATGAGCTTCGACGTTTGGGTTGCCGTACAGCTTTAGCGACGATGTCGTATCGCCATCAGGTGGAGCGTGTGCTGAAGGCCGTGGACCTGGCCGATGCATTTGACTTCATAGCCTCGCGAGATGATGTCGGACAAGGTAAGTCTGACCCAGAGATCTATCATTTGGTAGCAGAGACTCTAGGGGTGCTACCAACAGAATGCTTGGTGATTGAAGATTCACCTGCTGGGGTGAAGGCAGCTCTGGCGGCTGGCATGACTGTAGTAGCCGTCAGCACCCCCCTTACTCGCCAACGTCTTCATGAGAGTAAGCTACTTCCGCCTGAGCTTATCGTGGACGATCCTGAGATACTACCACAGGTCGTTGACGATATCGTCGCTCGCCATCAAAATGAAAGAGTCTGATTAGAAAAGGAGATGTTATCGTTTTTCAAGGTAGACCGATACGAAAAGTTCTCGCCTTGTAACTATGTTATACGATAAGTACGAGAGGTGAAACCTGCCATAGTGGGTAACATCTTATTGGGTAACATGGTATGGCGAACACGCATGAACTACTGCTTGGATATAGCCTTGTGGTCAGTTATGCTCCTCGGAGATACCGGCGTGACACTTCAACAAGAAGTGAGTACGTCGACAAGAAGGAGTAGCGTCTTTGAAGCGGCTTTCCAAATACGGAAAATGACAGTAAAACAAGGAGGATTTTTTCTATGGCAACTCGTGTAGGCATTAACGGTTTCGGACGCATCGGTCGCCAATCGCTCAAAGCCATAATGGAGCGCCATCCGCGTGATCTCGAAGTCGTTGCTGTGAATGATCTGACTGATACGCAGACGAATGCCCATCTCTTAAAATATGACTCCACCTATGGTCGCTTTCCAGGCGAAGTTGAAACAACTCCCGATTCTCTCATCGTCAATGGGCACAGCGTCAAAGTCATCTCACAACGCGATCCGGCACAAATTCCCTGGGGCGATTTAGGTGTAGCACTTGTCATTGAGTCTACCGGTCTCTTTACGGATGCCAATAAGGCGGCAGCCCATCTGAAAGGTGGTGCCAAGAAGGTCATTATCTCTGCTCCTGCTAAGGGTGAAGACATTACCCTTGTGCTTGGAGTCAACGATGATATGTATGATCCACGTGTGCATAACATTATTTCCAACGCTTCCTGTACTACCAACTGTCTGGCTCCTGCCGCGAAGGTACTCAACGATGCTTTTGGTATTGAAAGAGGCCTGATGAACACCATCCACTCGTACACCAACGACCAACGCATTCTTGACCAGGTTCACAAGGACCTGCGGCGCGCTCGCAGTGCTGGCACAAACATCATTCCTACCACTACAGGTGCTGCTCGTGCGCTGGCACTGGTCATTCCTGAACTCAAGGGACGCTTTGATGGCATGTCACTGCGCGTACCGACCATCACCGTCTCCGTTGTTGATTTCGTAGCCACTGTGCGCAGGGAAGTGACGAAGGAAGCTGTGAATGATGCGTACAAACAGGCTGCTGCTGGTCCTCTGAAGGGCATCCTTGAATATACAGAAGAACCGCTCGTTTCTTCGGATTTCCGGGGTGATCCACACTCCTCGATCATCGATGGTCTTTCGACCATGGTCGTTGGAGGGAACATGGTCAAGGTTATCGCGTGGTATGACAACGAATGGGGCTATTCCTCACGTGTTGCCGATCTCGCCTATTTCCTCGCGGAAAAAGGTTTCTAGAGATGCCTCTTGTAGTAACCTGGATGTAGCAAGGACAAGTTGTTATGGATAAGAAAACAGTTCGCGATGTCGATGTCAGGGGAAAGCGTGTGCTTGTGCGCGTGGATTTTAACGTGCCATTAGACGCAGAACGTCATATTACGGATGATACGCGTATACGCGCATCGCTTCCCACCATACAGTACTTACTGGATAACGGAGCGGCTGTGATCCTCATGTCGCACCTAGGGCGACCAAAGGGAGCGGTGAACGAGAAATATAGCTTGGCTCCAGCAGCACAACGTCTGAGTACACTCCTGGGCAGGCCGGTACAAATGGCACCAGATTGTGTTGGTCCTCAAGTCGAGGCGCAAGCAAAAGCACTACAGCCAGGGGAGGTACTCCTGCTGGAGAACTTACGCTTCCATAAGGAAGAGGAGAAGAACGATCCCGCGTTCTCTAAACAGCTTGGCTCCCTCGGTGAAATATACGTGAATGATGCCTTCGGCTCTGCCCACCGTGCCCATGCCTCAACGGAAGGTGTTACCCACTCTCTTCCAGGCGTTTCTGGCTTCTTGATGGAGAAAGAGATCAACTACCTGGGATCCGCTTTGGAAAATCCGAAGCGTCCCTTTGCATCTATCGTGGGTGGCGCAAAAGTCTCTGACAAGATCACGGTCTTAGAGCGACTTATCAGCATGGTTGATAAGCTCCTCATCGGGGGAGGCATGGCCAATACGTTCCTTAAGGCGGAAGGCTACGAAATTGGCGATTCGCTCTTTGAGGAAGGCAATGTTGATACGGCTCACAATCTCCTTGCCAAAGCGCGTCAACGAAATTTGGAACTGCTTCTACCCATTGATGTTGTCGTGGCTGATCGCTTTGATGCTGCTGCGAACACTAAGGTCGTCGATAGCAATCAGGTTGAGCCTGGTTGGCGTATTATGGACGTTGGCCCCAAAACCATTGACGCTTTCCGGCAAGCCCTCTCAGACGTACAGACCGTCGTCTTTAATGGCACGCTGGGAGTAGCAGAATGGCCCGCCTTTGCTAAGGGAACCGATGCGATTGTAGAGGCACTGGCAGAGCGTACCCAAGCTGGCGCAACCACGATCGTTGGTGGCGGTGATTCGGCGGCAGCGGTTGAGCAGGCAGGGGCAGCCGACAAGATGTCCCACGTCTCAACAGGTGGTGGTGCCTCTCTTGAATTCCTCGAAGGGCGCGTCCTACCAGGCGTGGCTGCCCTGCAGGACAAGGGATGATCAAAATATCATCCTGCTGTGTCATCATAGCAGGTGTCACCCTTCATGCATGAGATCATAACCCGTGCTGAGCCAGTTATAGAACAAGGTCACCATATCATGTGGAGCAAATAACTATGATATGGAGACCTTTGAGAGGAGAAGCGCATGTTAAAGAGCCAAAGGTCGACCATCATCGAAGATCTACAAGCGAGAGAAATCCTCGACTCACGTAGCAGTCCCACTATTGAAGTGGCTGTACTGTTGAGGGGAGGAGCGTATGGTGTAGCTGGCGTGCCCTCTGGTGCTTCAACCGGTGTACATGAAGCCGTCGAACTACGCGATGGAGACAAGAAACGCTATGGCGGTAAAGGCGTACTAAACGCTGTTCAGAATGTCAATGACACTATTCGCAAGGCACTTGTTGGACGTGATGCCGCCGAGCAGACCCTGATCGATCGCCTAATGATCGAATTGGATGGAACGGCCAACAAAGGCAAATTAGGGGCCAACGCTATTCTTGGCGTCTCGCTGGCTGCGTCAAAGGCAGCCGCCAATGCTAGTGGGCAATCGCTGTATCGCTACATCGGTGGGGTTTCAGCAAATACACTGCCTGTGCCTATGATGAATATTTTGAACGGTGGTAAGCATGCCGCCAACTCCACCGATATGCAGGAATACATGGTCTTGCCGGTTGGAGCCTCCACCTTTCATGATGCCTTGCGTATGGGTTCGGAGGTGTATCAGAGCCTGAAAAAGGTCTTGCATGACAAAAAGCTCAATACGAATGTAGGGGATGAAGGAGGCTTTGCTCCCTCGCTCAGTTCCAATCGGGAAGCGTTAGAGGTCATTATCTCGGCTATCGAGGCCGCGGGCTACAAACCAGGTAAGGATATCTTCCTGGGTATGGACCCAGCCGCCAGCGAGTTGTTTGATAATGGCAAATATGTGTTGGCACGTGAAGGCCGCACTCTCACCTCCAGTGAAATGGTTGACCTCTACGAACAATGGCTGAATGAGTACCCGATCATCTCCATCGAAGATGGCCTGTCCGAAGATGACTGGGAGGGCTTCGCGCTCTTGTCCAAACGTCTGGGTAACCGAATACAGATCATGGGAGACGATCTCTTTGTAACCAACACCGAGCGTCTCAAGCGGGGAATTAAGGAGCATTCGGCTAACTCAATTCTCATCAAACTCAATCAGATCGGGACGTTAACGGAGACCATGGCGGCCATTGAGATGGCCAAACGTGCTGCATTTACGGCGGTCGTTTCCCATCGCTCTGGCGAGACTGAGGATACCACGATTGCGGACCTTGTGGTTGCCACCAATGCTGGGCAGATCAAAACAGGGGCACCCGCACGAAGTGAACGCATTGCAAAGTATAACCGCTTACTCGCAATCGAGGATGAGCTTGGGAAAGAGGTGGCACAGTACGCCGGGTTCAGTGCCTTCTATAATATCCCAACCTTTTCTGCCAATGCGTGACAATAGAGATTTTGGCACGCTTATGCGTTCTTGATGTTTAGGGTAATGTGCTTGCACGCGCTTGGTAAGCAGGATATACGAGCTGTTGTAGCAAACAGAGAGCGTGTGGCTGCTTGCCTTGCCTTGTTAAGCATTTAAGCTAAACTTCAGACTTAGGGGAGTTATAAATGAGTGCAACACCCTCACGGCGACCACGCCCTTTTGTTTTAATTGTTATGGACGGCTGGGGTATCAACCCTCGCACAGAGGGCAATGCCATTGCTCTGGCACGCACGACCAACATTGACAAGCTGGCACGCGAATGGCCCCATACGGCGGTGAGGACTTCGGGAGAGGCTGTCGGCTTACCTGAAGGCCAGATGGGCAACTCTGAAGTAGGACATCAGAATATAGGTGCTGGAAAACGGGTTTTGCAAGACTATACGCGTGTCAGCGAGTCCATACGTGATGGTTCCTTCTTCTCCAATCCTGCGCTGCTCAAAGCCATAGACCATGTCAGCAAAAATGCATCGCAGTTGCATATCTGCGGCTTGCTTGGCAATGGTGGTGTTCATGCCCACGAAACGCACTTGGAAGCCTTGCTGCGTTTGGCTCAGATGCACGATATTGAGAAGGTCTACGTCCACGCTTTCACGGATGGCCGTGATTCATCGCCTACCGGTGGTATAGAGTTTATGCAGCACCTTCAGGCACGTGCCAGCGAGATTGGTGGAGCGCATGCAGCGAAAGTAGCAACGGTGAGTGGACGTTACTATGCCATGGACCGTGACAATCGCTGGGACCGCACGGGTATAACCTATTTTGCTATGACTCGTGGAGAAGGGTTACGGGCCAATTCAGCCTTAGCGGCGATTCAGCAGTCCTACGATAAGGGTGTCACCGACGAGTTTATCCTGCCCACGGTTGTCATGGAAGATGATCATCCCGTTGGCGTGGTGAAGGCTGGCGATGCCGTGATTCACTACAACTTCCGACCTGACCGCGCCCGCCAACTCACCAAGGCATTTGTGATGAAGGAATTGCCGCCCCAGGCTGAAGGCAAATTTAATCGAGGGCCACGGCTGGACGAGCTAGCGTTTGTAATGATGACGGCTTACGAGGAAGGGCTCGATGCTGATGTGGCCTACCGTGCCGACGAGGTAGAGATGCCCTTGGCACGCGTTATCGCCAACGCTGGTTTGCGCCAGTTTCACACTGCTGAGACCGAGAAATACGCCCATGTTACCTATTTTATCAACGGGCGACGTGAGACTCCCTATGATGGTGAAGACCGCTATCTGGTGCCATCTCCGAAAGTACCCACGTATGACCTGCAACCTGAGATGAGTGCTGCGGGCATCACCGATACCGCAGTTGAGCGCATTCGTGGCGGCCAATATGATTTGGTGATCATGAACTACGCTAACGCGGATATGGTTGGTCATACAGGCGTGATCCCGGCTGTGATCAAAGCGGTTGAGGCCGTTGATACAGGTGTTGGGCGTGTTGTCGAAGCAGCACTGGCTGCCGGAGGAGGTTTGTTGATTACCGCCGATCATGGTAACGCCGAAAAACTGATCGAGTATGATACAGGCAAACCTTTCACAGCTCATACAACCTTTCCGGTACCACTGTATTTGGTAGTACCGCAACTGGCGCAGGCAAAGCTGAGAACCGATGGGATTTTAGCGGACGTGTCACCTACAATTTTGCAGGTTATGGGTATTCCGCAACCAAAGGATATGACGGGAAAATCGTTGATTTTGCCGTGATTGGTGCAGATGGAAGAAGGGTAAGCAGAAAAAGCGGGAGTGCAGAGGTCGGTGTTCTAGATGGTAACTGGGTGCGCGTCATTTTTTGCATGGCTGGGGCAAGCCCAGCCACTACTCTAGACGGCCACGAGCGCCTACGCGTCGTATAGTAGTGGCTGGGCTTGCCCCAGCCATGTTCGTCACCTCGCGCCCAGTGCAAAAAAATGAATCGCCCCCATGGTGACCAGCAAACTAGAGTATACTGGTCTGCGTGTCGTATAATGCTAGCAATGTACAACATCTGATACAAGTCAATAGCGACGTATGAAATTGGCAAGGAGAAGAGCTATGGAACCTTTAGCTGCCACTGCACGAACTGCGAATTTGGAACGTTTGGCACAGGACCAATTTGATGTGCTGGTGATCGGGGGCGGAATCACTGGGGCTGGCGTAGCCCTGGATGCCGCGACACGCGGCTATCGTGTCGCACTCGTTGAAAAAGTCGATTTTGCTAGCGGAACCAGCAGTAAATCCACCAAGCTCGCCCACGGCGGGATTCGTTACCTTCCCCAATTTGACTTTATGATGATCCAGGAAGCCCTGGTCGAGCGCGGACTGATGGTACGCCACGCGCCGTTCCTGGTGCGGCCACAGCCCTTTGTGCTCCCGGTCTATAAGAATATGCGATGGCCTGGCGGCTTGCCCATCAGGCCATCCACCGATTTTGGCCTGGGCTTCGCACTCGATATTGGGCTATGGATGTATGACTTGATGGCTGGATGGCTCAACATCGGGCGTCATAAAAGCATCAGTGCTCAGGAGACGTTGCGGCTTGCCCCGAAACTGCGAAGCACCGGGCTCAAAAAATCATTCCTGTACTATGACGCGCAGACCAATGATGCTCAACTCACAGTCACCGTGTTGCGTACCGCAGCACAGTTCGGAGCGGTGGTGACCAACTATACCGAGGTTACCGGCTTTACCCGCGGTGCCCAGGGTAAGCTCAATGGTGCCGTGGTACGCGATGTGCTGACTAATCAGGAGTTGACTGTCTCGGCTCGCCACATCATCAATGCGACAGGGGTCTTCGCCGAGCAGGTGGCAGCCTTGACAGGTGACGAGTCGAAGGCGACGGTCGAACCGAGCAAGGGCATTCATCTGGTGGTGGCACGTGAGCGTGTGCAAATCAGTACGAGTGCTGTGGTCTTGCCCGAGACAGCGGATGGACGCATCTTGTACGTCGTCCCCTGGGGGTCGCGTGCCATCATCGGCACAACCGATACCGGCACAGGACGACCCGCAGGCCAACCCAGACGATATCGCCTATCTCTTGAAGCATGTGAACGAATACGTGGAGGCTAATCTGACCCACAATGATATCCTCAGTGTCTATGCGGGCTACCGGCCATTAGTCAAATCACGGGGAGCACGAGCCGCTGATCTCTCGCGCACCCATGTGGTATTGCAGGAAACCAACGGCATGATCACGATTGTGGGCGGCAAGCTGACGACCTACCGACGCATGGCCCAGGACACCATCGATGTCATCGCCAAACGTGATGGCATGCCCATCTCCCATTCCACCCGGAATTTGCTGCTGACTGGTGCGATCGGTTGGCGTGATGCGAAGCAGGAGATCGAGGCGCAGTCATGCCAGTGCTGTTCTCGACCTGATTGACGAGGATAAGAGTTTGCGTGAGCGTCTCATACCCGATCTGCCCTACCTGCGTGCTGAAGTTGTATATGCCTGCCGTGCCGAGATGGCGATGACGCTCGAAGATGTATTAGCCCGGCGTACACGCCTCATCCTGGAGGATGGGGCTCGCGGTGTGGGCATCGCTCCCCAAGTAGCCGCTCTGATGGCACGCGAATTGGGCTGGTCCAGTGACCATATGAACTCCCAGGTGGAACAGTATCGCGCATTAGTGGAGCACCAGCTTGAGTCCGAAGGTCTGCAAAGTATGTTGCAACGTTGACATAAATCATCTCAAATTTTTAAGGGGAAAGAACGAGAATTCGCCCATCTGCCGTGGCAGATGGGCGAATTCTCGTTCTTTCTCTCTTAGGGAGAAGCTCCCTCTTACTCTTCGGATTTTTGGAAGACTCTTTCAACATTTTGAATTACTGTGCGCCCCCTTCCATCATCAGCATAGAAAATACGTTCAACTTCCCACCTCTTCACTCCAGCATCAGTGGGATTATCGAGCCCTTCCCTTGCTTCTAAGCGGCGCAGCTCCTGATCGTGTGTTGCGTCATAGATCAGTTCTCGGTTGTCATAGAGGTAATCAAGTAGCGTGCTGATGTCGTGACCTTCTATGATAATATGCTCACTTGTTTCCTGCGTAGAGGTGATGTGCAACTGCAAGCTTTGCCCTAGTTGCAAGCGAAACTTCAATTTTTCAGTACTTTGAACCGGTAGTCCATCCGTCATAGCCATTTTCCTTTCGACCATAAGAACATGTACGGAGGGCCTGCTTACCATGTTCATTACCCCTACCACCCGCGATAACAGACTCTCAAGAGCTACAACACATGGTGGCCTCTATCTATTCCCACGAAGTCAGGTTCACCTTTTGAAGACTCCAATGGTTAGGCCGGAGATGATACGTCGCTCCATCATTATGATACGCACGATGAGGGGGATGACAGAAATGATGGTTGCGGCGGCCAACTGGTCGAAGTGGGTGACAAATTCTGTCTGGCTAAGATGATCACGGCAGCTGTGAAAAGGCCGGGCAATGTGACAGGTACGATGATGCGTACAAACGCTTCCCAGCGTGTCAGGCCATCGACTGCCGCTGCTTCTTCGAGATCGAGAGGGATATCTTGGAAGATGGCGATAAGGACGAGGACCGCTAGTGGTAGGCCCATGATTGAGTAGGGAAGGATGAGTGCGGCCAGGGAGCCGATCAAGTGCAGCTTTTGCAAGATCTGGTAGACCGGCACAACCTGAGCGATGGGAGGAAAGAGCGAGAGCGAGAGCATGAAGAGCAGGAGCGGCGTCTTGAAACGGAAGCGCAGCCGTGCGAAGGCGTAGGCAGCGAGGGTGGCCAGTATCATGGTGATGATTGTTGACACGAAGGATGCGACAGTGCTGTTGTTATAGTAACGGCCAATATCTCCCTTCACAGTAGCAATATAGCTCTTGAATGTCGGGTGGAGAGGTATAAGCGCGGCCGGGACGGATGTTGTCTCCTTAGAATCCATGAAGGAGGTGAGGAGTGCCCACGCCAGGGGGGAGAACTGCACGATGAGAACGACCCCCAGGAGCATGTATAGCCAGGCATGGGCTGTGATGCGTTTGAGCAGAGTTTGTGGTGGCTCAGGTGTATCTGCTCTCATTGCCCCTCTGCGTAAAAAATTGACCATTGTTTTTTCTCCTTCTTCATTTGACTCCGGGACGATAGAGTGCTCGTAGGTAGAGGACGATGAAAACGAAAGTGATGATCATAATAACTACGGAGATGGTAGAACCATAAGCGAAGTCGCCAAACTGCTGAATCTGTACGTAGATGTACAGGCCGAGATTTTGTGTCGCATTGCCAGGAGCACCATTGGTGAACGCACTAATCAGGTCAAAGGCTTGCCAGGCCTCGATAGTCTGGAGGATGAGTGCTATGGTCAGCGTGGGACGCAAGAATGGTAGGGTGACATACCAGAAGGATTGCCATGCTGTTGCGCCATCAACACGTACGGCTTCGTTGACTTCAAGCGGGATGGTATGTAGTCCAGCCAGGACAAGCAGTGCGACCAGAGCGTTGGCTTTCCAGATCGCGAGGATGTAGATCAGTAGTGTGGCCAATTGTCCTGAGCCGAGCCAGTTGATGGGATGGGCCGTGCTCATGAGACCGAGGTGTTCTAGCAGACTGTTGACGAGTCCATATTGATCATTGAAGATATAGGCCCAGATGACGGAATTTGTAGCCGTTGGAATTGCCCAAGGGCAGAGAATCGCGGCACGCACAAGCAAGGAGCCGGGAAACTTGCGGTTGGCAAATAATGCTAAGGCTGTGCCGAGGATCATCTGTCCACTGACGGTAATCATACAGAACCAGAATGTGAACTTAAGAGCATTCCAGAACAGGGGGTCATGTACGAGTCGTATGTAATTGGAAAAGCCAGCCCATGTCATATCCAGGCCGAAAAAGCCGCCTTGCTGCAAGGAAAGCCAGATGACACTCACAGACGGATAGACACCCATCGTCAGCAAAGCCACGAAGATTGGTGAGAGCATCAACCAGGCGAGGCGTTCTTCTCTTTGAGCAAGACTACGCTGCTTCTTCTGCCGGAACGGAGGTTGCTGAACATGTTGCCTTCTTTCGTTGGTGGGCATGTGAACGGTCCCCATCAGCTATTCCTTTCCACTTCTCTTTCATTGTGCTCATGCCAGCGAGTTCACCTGGGGTTGGATACTATTCAGCGCATCGACTGGTGAACTCTGTTTGCCAAGCGCACCGTTAATGGCAGCCTGCACAAGCGTTGTGAACTGATTATAGGACTTGAGCTTCGGTCGATTGAAGCCGCTATCAAGGATGGTCGATAATTGCTTGAAGTATGGAAGTTTTGCCTGTACTACCGGGTCGTTGACGACATCGGGGCGGCTCGAGATAAGCCCTGTATTCAAAGACAACGAAGTCTGGGTGTTCTTGCTTAACATGTAGTCGATGAATGTCCAGGCTTCATCTTTATGCTGAGAGAAGGCATTGATAGCTAGAACCCAACCGCCTGTGCAGCCATGACCAGTTCTCCCCGGCACGGCTAGCGTTGGGGCTATACCGACCTTGCCTACTACTTTTGAGCGGGTGGGATCATTCGCGATGGCATAGGCGAAGACCCAGTTACGCATAAATGGGGCCTCACCATTGGTGAAAATTGCCAGGATGTCGTTGGGGGCATAGGTATCCGTGCCCTGTGGTGCAAGTTTCAGGGTATAGATGAGATCATACATGTATTGCAGTGCGGCGACCTGGTCCTGGCCGTTGACTACCAGATTTCCGGGTGTGCCGATGTTGCCGCCAACACCCCAGATCAATTCGAGCCACTCATCAACGATTGCTTCGATCTTCTTGCCTGGCATTAAGTAGCCGTAGCTGATGCCCTTAGCTGCTTCGCCGATCATGATCTCCTGAGCTATGGCCTGCAGTTGGTCTCGGGTACTGGGAACTCTGCCGCCGTACTTGCGCACCAAATCAACACGGTAGTAGAGCATGCCGATATCCATAAAGCGTTGGATACCGTAGAGCTTGCCATTAATTTCGCCAATGTTGCGTGCGCTTGGCCAGAACTGGTTCAGATATTGAGGGGTGACGTACTGATCAATGGGAGCCAGCCAATTCGGAGCGGCAAATGGAGCAGGCCAGGTCACATCGATTTGTACGACGTCCGGAGTGGAGGCTTGGAATTGGAATGTAGTAACAAACTTGCTATACTGGTCCGTGGCTACGGGTGGAAGTTGGAGATAGTCAACTTTAATTTTTCCTGCGTACATCTGATTGAATTTGTTGATCTCTGCTGTTTGTTCGTTGGTTGTGTCTATATACGCGGCAAATTGTATGGTGACCGGGCCGCTTGATCCACCACCACAGGACACGAGCAGTGGACTGAGAGCAGTGGTGCTTACCCCAGCCAGGATTCCCTTGCTGATGAAGGAACGGCGCGATATTTTGCGCGTAGCCAGTTCTGTCACAGGGTCTGAGATGGGACTTTTCCCTTGAGTCTCAGACTCTGAGGTTGATAGATTGTCGTTGTCTTCCATGCCTGCCGCCTTCCCAGTTTGAGCACGGATGATAGAAGTTATTATGCATTCATTCGTCTAAAACCGTTCTCAGAAAGTTTGTTTCGCGTGGCACACTAATGTGCCACGGAATTATACTCTAAACATAAGTTTAGCAAGAAAATGGACAAACGTCTATACTTGTGAACATGGCACAGGTCTTATGAATTTACTTCGATGAGATGGGTAAAGTGAACCAGAAGGTGGAACCCTGATCAGAGATGCTTTGCACTCCGACATTGCCCTGATGGCGGGTGATGATGGACTGGCAGATGTGCAGGCCAATGCCCAAACCAACGCTTGAACCGTACTTGACATCGGTGTCTTTGGCCTGATAGAAGCGCTCCCAGATGCGCGTCTGCTCTGCTTCGGATAGGCCAGGTCCTTCGTCGCGCACAGATACGCGGACATTGTCGCCTTCGATATGTAGGGAAACATCAATGAGCGTATCAGGCCCGGAGAACTTGAGGGCGTTAGTGAGATAGTTAGTGACGACCTGCCCGATACGATCGACATCCGCGAAGACTGATACGGGTTCGCTGGGCAGATGCAAGTCAATTGAGCGTGAAGAAGCCACCTGACGCTGTTCTTGCACAATATCATGCACAATTGTGACGAGATCGCAAGGAGCGAGGTGGAGCTCTAATTTACCCGCTTGAATGCGTGAGACATCTAGCAGATCGTTGATGAGACGATTAAGCAGTTCGGACTGGCGATCAGCACGCTGGAGGAGTAGTTCGATGAACTCTAATCCTTTCGTTAAATCCGAGCCAAGGGTTGAGCATTGAGGGAGGAGTTTTGCTAACTTCATGTATGCCAACTGGATACTACCTTTGACGCTGGTCAAAGGGGTACGAAGTTCATGGCTGGCTATGCCCAAAAAGTCGTCCATGCGATGTAGTGTTTCCTGGGTGCGCCGTTCTAGCTGCCGTCGCTCTGTCACTTCACGGACGATACAGACAGCTCCCATCGGTTTACCATCACGGTCCCTTATGGGCGAACCCGTTACACTCAGTTGGATATCCTGCCCACTCAGTGTGTTGACAATGACATCCATGGCATCTATACCAGATAGCAACTCGCCTTGTAGTATCCGCAAGTGGGGCCATTGCTCTTCAGATAGAGGGTGACCGTTTTCATCGCGTATATTTACGTGAGAGCCGCGTTCATGTAAGCTGCTATTGAGGTCATGAGGTCGAACCAGGAGACGCAGAATTTGTTTGCCAGCGGCATTGGCCTGTAAGACATCCCCTTTACCGTCGTAGACAATCACGGCATCGGCCATTGAGTCAAAGACCGCTTCAAGCAGGCTAGCGTGTTCTTGCTTCTCGTACTCAGCAGACAAGGCACGCCGCCGGGCCGCTTCACGTTGCCCGGCAATAATGGCGATCAACAGCCCAGCAAGCATGAAGGGGAGAATCTGTAACAGGCCTTTCCAGGTGCTGAGATTGAATTGATTCGGGGCAGGAAGAAGAAAGTAGTCCAGCGAGAGAGTACTTAAGAAGACAGCCAAGATGGCCGGGCCTATACCCCAGATGAGCCCGACCAGGACGATTGCCAGAGAGAGAACGGGGCCACGGGAGGAGAGATTGGGCAGGAAAAGCGACTCCAGTAAAAGAATACCTGTGCTAAGACTAACAAGTGGAACGCTGAAGAGGTAACCAAGAAGAGGATGACGCCAACGAGGTACTAGGCGTAGAGGTTTTTGACGTGTTTGCTTTATCTGGTCAAAATATGTCGATATAAGAGATCGATCTTGAAGTTGGATACGTTTTTTGTTCATAGTATACCTACCATCCCTACCACCTAGCTAACTACTGCCAATTGGGATTACTATAACATATTCCAAGGCATGAGGCAAACTTTGTAACGGACAATAAGAAAAATGGATGGGGTCCGTTTTGCAATCACCAGAAATGTTGCATATAATGGGTAGAAAATGAGAAAGCATCCTGTAAAGGAGCACGAGTATGGCAAAAATTGCGTTCCATGAGATTACCAAACAGTATGCAGGAGCCAGCAAACCGGCGGTTGATGCAGTCACATTTGAAGTGCCGGAGGGGAGCACCTGTATGCTGGTGGGAACCTCTGGCTCCGGCAAAACGACGCTCTTACGCATGGTCAACCGCCTGATTGAGCCAACGTCTGGTGAGATTGTGATCGATGGCAAGAATGTGCTCACAGAGAATCCTATTGCTCTGCGCCGCCGCATTGGCTATGTAATTCAACAAGTGGGCCTCTTTCCTCATATGACCATTGCCGAAAATGTACGGGTGACCGCTGAAATTGCGGGCGGCTGGACCAAGCAACGTCTGGCCCAAAGAGTAGACGAGTTACTTGATCTAGTAGGCTTACCTCCTGACGAATTTCGCTCGCGTTTTCCACGCCAACTCTCCGGTGGGCAACAGCAACGAGTGGGTTTGGCACGCGCCTTGGCGACCGACCCTGCCATCCTGCTAATGGATGAGCCTTTCGGCGCACTCGACGCAATCACCCGCGCCCGTATGCAGGATGAGCTGCTGCGTGTGCAGCACGATGTGCATAAAACCATCCTGTTTGTATCGCATGATATCGAGGAGGCGTTTAAGTTGGGAGATCAGGTGGCGGTTCTCGATCAGGGCAAACTGATCCAGCTTGGTACCCCCGTAGAACTGCTGGCGAGTCCGGCCAGTGAGTTTGTCCGCAAACTGGTCGGTGGTGATAGCATTCTACGCCAGATTCAATATCTACCCGTCTCTGACGCGCTGACTGGAGAAGCACAGAACGGTTGGGGAGCTGTGCCGACCTGTGCAGCCGATGCAACCCTCCTGGAAGCCATGCTCAAGCTTCTCGAAACCAATGCTCCCGCCCTTGCCGTCCACGATAAAGATACCTCTACCACCATTGGCTATGTCACACTTGCCACTATTAATAGCGAGATCACCAAGACGAGGACTGCGAGTGCGGATACCAGTCCCGAAGAAGTGACAAAGAGATGAGAACGATTGCATGAAGGGCGGTCAGTAATGGTCACCCAATAAGCATCAACCGAAGCGCAAAGGAGAGGGAGAAGGTGAACACATGTGGGTTCTCTTTCTTACCCTTTCTGTGTGAGCTAAGCCATTGCTCAGGACGTATACATACAGGAACGAAAAAACGTTCTTAATTTGTATGGCAATAGCCAGTATCGTGGCATACAATTGTGAGTGACTAATATTTTTTGTAGGTGCAAAAACGGAGGGAATGTATGAGTTACCTGCTTGATCCAGCGAACTATGATCTAACCGATTCAAGCAGTATTCCTAACCTGCTGATACAGCACCTTACCATTGTGGGCATTAGTATGCTTATCTCTATCATCATCGCTATCCCTTTGGGCATACTGGTAGCTCGCCAACGTTGGCTCTATGTGCCGGTTATTGGAGTTGCCGATATCTTATACACCATTCCCGCACTGGCATTATTAGGCTATCTTGTACCAGCAACTGGCTTGAGCATCACGACCATCATCATTCCGCTCATTCTTTATGCACAGCTCGCCCTTATCCGCAACACTGCTGCCGGCATCAATGGCATTGATCCTTTACTTCTGGAAGTGGGACGTGCCATGGGGATGAATCGCTGGCAACTCTTATTACGTGTGACTCTGCCCCTGGCTCTCCCAGTGATTATCGCAGGGGTACGTGTGGCTATGGTCACCAGTATCGGCATCGCCACGCTTGCGACTTTATGTGGTACAAGTAGCCTGGGAGACCTGATCTTCCTGGGTATTGAAAACACCCAGAACGATCAAGTGATCGCAGGAGCTATCTTAATAAGTCTTCTTGCCATTCTCGCCGATCTGCTTTTGCTCGCCCTCCAGATTGGCCTCAATCGGGGTCGCCCGGCAGTATCTGTTGCATAGTCTTTGGATTGAGAGGTCTCGCATGATATTGAACAATCTGTTCCAGTTTATCGCCGATCCTTCCAATGACTATGCAGGGCATAGCCTGGACTATATCAAGATTTGCGCCGCAGCTATCGTGTTAGCGCTCGTCATTGGTATTGTTGTAGGCGTCCTAGTGGCTCGCAATCCCGTGGCCTCATTCGTAGCAATTAACCTCAGCGGCTTGATGAGGGCTATTCCGGTGCTGGCTTTTCTTGCCGCAGCCTATCCTTTTCTGGGTTTCGGCTTTCTACCGGCGCTCGTAGCACTGACGATTTTGGGTATTCCGCCTATCTTATTAAACACCTACACAGGTATTCGCGGCATTGACCCGGCCATGATCGATGCCGCTCGGGGTATGGGCATGACTCGATGGCAAATCACATCACGTATTCAAACACCACTGGTTTTGCCCGTCATTGCCGCCGGTATACGCACCGCAGCAGTACAGATTGTAGCCACTGCAACCCTCGCAGCCATTATTGGAGGCGGGGGTTACGGAGAATACATCTATCTTGGCTTGCGTGAGTTCGATACCACCCAGTTATTAGCAGGTGCATTGCCTGTTACCCTGCTCGCTCTCCTGGTAGAATTGTCTCTTAGCTGGCTACAACAAGCCCTGACGCCTGCTGGCTTGCGCGTGCAGAAGGCTGTCGAAGTCGTCAAAGAGGCGTGAGACATAAATACCATTTGAGTTTATATTATTGTCCAGTTTCATTTTGTTTGTACAGTCAAAGGAGAAAAGCATGACACCCCTTTTACGCTCGTTAGCAGGACGATCCCTTGTACTGCTCTTACTCATCCCGCTTTTATTAGCAGCATGTGGTAGCAGTTCAAGTGGTGGTACGACCGGTAGTAGTAGTAGTACGCCATCCAACTCTAGCATTACGTTGACTGTTGGCGGCAAACTGGATACCGAAGCTCAATTGCTGACTGAAATGTACTCCCTCTTGCTCAAAAAAGCCGGCTTCCATGTCATCGAGAAGCGTGCTTTGGGTACGAATGCAGTGGTGTTTGGCGCCATTACCAGTGGGCAGATTGACCTTTATCCAGAGTTCACTGCGACCGGTCTGGCAAAATTGGGCAAATCTTCCTCGAATAATCCAGATCAAGACTACCAGACGGTGAAGCAGGGTTATGAGACCAACTATCATATCACCTGGCTGGATAAGTCCCCGCTCAACGATACCTATGGTGTCTGCACAACGCAGAGTAAGGCCAGCAGTCTGGGAGCGATGAAGATTTCAGACCTGGCGTCCAAAGCGTCATCGTTGACAATAGCAACACCGCCAGATGGTAAGCAATACGGTGTTGACGTGGTCAAATCAGCCTATAACATCACGTTCAAGGGCGTGACGACCTATAACGAAGAGGGTCTGACCTTCCCAGCTGTGATGAAAGGTGCTCAAGACCTCAACATCTGCTACACGACTGCAGCGTTGATCGCTAAAGACAACTTCGTTCTCTTGCAAGATGACAAGAATGCTTTCCCAGCCTACAACCCTGCCCCTATCGTGCGCGACGCTACTTTGCAAAAGGCCCCTGGCATCGCCACAGCACTCAATCCGCTAGCACCCAAGCTGACTACACAGGTTAGTCAGCAATTGCAGGCCAAGGTTCTTGATGGTCAGAGTGTGACACAGGTGGCAACCGATTTCTTGAAGAGTCAAGGATTGCTGTAACAAGGTTCCACCTGACATCCACAAGAGATTCCGCTACAGGCCATTCTTGGATGGAGGAGAGCTTCTTGCGGATGCCAGAGTTCTTCGCTCTTCGCTGCTTCCTGTTTACATAGCAAGCATGCCACCCCTCCTCAA
>WNGQ01001402.1_pt1 | contig 33118 bp, 27 predicted proteins | sample 5407661 | NCBI WGS metagenome assembly WNGQ01 (sample SAMN13153382, study PRJNA577476) | soil metagenome | isolation source: 60 cm soil or saprolite under Garry oak tree replicate 2 | place: USA:California | collected 2016-06-15 | reverse complement strand
CGAGGCGCTCTGGCACGCCATCATCCGCAAAAACTACGGTGCGACGCATTTCATCGTGGGGAGGGATCACGCCGGGCCCGGCCAGGATTCGCTCGGACGCCCCTTCTATGAGCCTTACGCCGCCCAGGACCTGCTTCGCCGGCACAGCCACGAGCTTGGGATGGGTATCATGACGTTCCGGCGGCTGGTTTACGTGCCGGAGCACGGCGCTTATCTGGCTGATGATGAGGCACCTGCCGGCGCGCGCGTACTGTCCATCTCGGGCACCGAACTCCGCCAGCGGCTCGCGGAGGGCCAGGACCTGCCTGCCTGGTTCACGCCTCCGGAGATTGCCGCGGAACTGCGCCGCAGCTACCCGTACATGGCGCCGCGCGGCGCGATGGCCTCACCCAGCCCGCTAGCTCAGCCGGCCGGTATCGGCGCTGGTGGCGGTACCGGTACCGATCCGGGATTCTGAACGAGCCCCAGAATGTTGACTTTGACAGGAACACGGGGGAAGACGCGCGCTGCGGCCGACTGGCGGTGGGCACTCGGGGCGCTCCTGGTGGTCGTGATGCTGAGCTTCAGTGTGGTCGTGGCGCTGCACCTGGCGCGCCCGCCAAGCAAGCGGTACTCGAACATGCCTCCCCCGCCCTACGGATATTTCCAGCTGCAGCCGGTCGGTTCCTATGCGGGATCGCCCAGCGATGCCAAGGCGGCAGCCGAGGTCCACCGCTCGACATGGGAACCGCGGGCGGACAACACCCGGTACAACCATGCGATTCCCGGCCACCTAAGACTCCAGCGGGAGACAGTGGCTGCCCACGCCTACGATCCCCAGTGGAACAAATTTATTCTCGACCGTATTACCGGCAATTTCAGTGGTACCACCGATGAGATATTCCAGTGGACCGCGGCCAAGTGGGGCCTGCCGGACAACCTGCTCCGGACGATCGCCTACATGGAGTCGGGTTGGCGCCAGTCCAACCTCGGCGACTACGTCGGTGACCGTGCGGAGTGCCCGCCGGGATACACCAGGCTGCCTTGCCCGGTGACCTTTGGGATCGTCGGCACCAAGTCCACAAGCTGGCCAGGCATCTTCCCGTGGAACCGCGATTCGACGGCTGCATCCGTGGACGTGCTCGGAGGATGGCTGCGAGGATGCTACAACGGCTGGGTGTGGTGGCTTCGCGATCACGGGAACCGGTCCCGTGGCGCCTACCACGCGGGCGACCTGTGGGGGTGCGCCGGCGCCTGGTATTCAGGCGACTGGCACGACGGCCCGGTCAGCGGTCAGGGCGGCGAGAACTACATCCTGCGCGCAGAAAACTGGTTCAAGCTCAGGCCATGGCTCCGTCCCCGGTTCTGACCAGATGACGGGAGCGCCTCCGGGACTGGCGGCCGGGGCTGCTAACGCCAGCCCTATGTGCCCACCAGAGTGAGCACCCCGTCGGCCTCCTCATACTGTTCGCCAGTCTCCGGGCAGCGCCACCGGCCATCGTTCTGGGCGACCAGCCGTGATCCAGCGCGCCCCACCCAGCCGATCGTGCGGGCGGGCACCCCGGCCACCAGCGCGAAGTCCGGTACCCGCCGTGTCACCACCGCACCAGCCGCGACCAGTGCCCAGCGTCCGATTTCGACGCCTGCCAGGATGACCGCCCGGGCGCCGATCGATGCGCCCTGCCGCACGACAACCCCGAGGGCATCCCAATCTGCTGGTCGCTTCAGCTTCCCGGTCACATCGGTGGAGCGAGGGTAGACGTCGTTCGTGAGCACCACGGCCGGCCCGATGAATACCTCGTCCTCCAGCAGGGCCGGCTCATATACCAAGGCATAGTTTTGCAGCTTCACCCGGTCGCCTATCACTACGCCTGGCCCGACATATGCGCCCCGACCTATGACGCAGTCGCTGCCAAGCCGAGCGTTCTCGCGCACCTGGGCGAGGTGCCACACCGTGGTGCGGGGCCCAATCCGAGCGCGCTGGTCCACGTCGGCCGTGGCATAGACACGTGCAGTGTCCATGGCGACCCTCCGTTCCCTCGAATAACTTACCCCGGCCGGCCACTCTCGCCATTGACGCGGCCTGGTCCGGATTCGGTCTGTTGGTACTGACTTGGCTTGGCATCCCATTATCGCCGGCACATGCACCGGACGTCCGAATTGATGTCTACCGGTTCCGCCGGGCAGCTTCCGCATGGCGGGAGAATGAGAAGGCCGATCTTCACTACGGAGATTACGACGTCCCGATGTGTCCGGTCGCCGATCCCGAACCGAGCCAGTCATCAGGCAGCGTGCCGCCAGCCGACAGCCACACGTCGAGTTCAGTAAGTACGTCAGCGAGGATGGTGGACGGGTTGAGGTAGCCCGACGCGTCTGCCCGGATGGCCTCGACGGCCTCACGGGCACGACGCAGGAGGGCATTCGGGTCTGGCGTCTTAACGGGCCCGGCCAGAGTCCAGTAGATGCCAGCCTCGTCACGGTGAAGCTCGGAGGAATGGCCCTCGGGAAACACGCAAATCAGGTACACGCCGTGAATCTGCGCCGTGGCGGCACATGTCTTAGCCATACTCGGTCTCCAGTCCTCTAACTCCGCGTCGGCAAGCTACCGGGGGTTCCCTGAAAGCGTGGACACTTTGATCGGGCTGATCTTGATTGTCCGCTTCTTCGTTAGCTGCCATGTAACCGCCGGAGCACGGGCGCTGTCCAGGTGGAGCCCTCACAGGCGGGCGCCGCCAGGCATCCCGAGGAGGAACGACCTGGACGGGGCCGGGCACCAGGCCATACTGGCCGGCGGAGAAGCGGGGCATCTCAGGCTGCCTCCCCCGGCCTGAAGTTTCCGCTCATAGTCGACTGGAGACATCATCTGGCAGGCCGAGTGCCTGGGTTGTGGTTGTAGTCCTGGATCCATGCGGAGACCCTGGCCCGGGCCGCGGCCCTGGTCGGGAACTGCTCCACCGCTGCCTGCTGCGCCTTGATGAGTCCGCCCAGACAGAGCACCTTCTGTGGATTCACGGCGCTATATCGCTGTTGACGGCCTGACTATCTGAGCGTGCCGGCCGGGTGCCCGGTCGTGCTCTTTGACGATGTCGCTTCCCGGGCCTGCTGCGGGCGGGTCAGGATCGTGGTGTCGGGGGAGATGTAGCAGCGGAACGATGAGTCACGGTAAGGAGCCTGTCCGGGCGGGCTTACCGTGACTGACCGTTCCAGAACTACTGAAGGCGTAGCGCGTGTCTGTTTGGTTACCTTCAGCTAGTTACCGGCGGGTCTGCCTTATCTTGCGGTCATGCCGGTGGAGTTCCTTTCGGATGACGAAGCCGCGTACGGCCGCACCGGTACCGATCATGGTGGGCACCCCCGTTGCGGCGGCGACCGAGCAGATCGGCAGGTTCCTGAGGTCTCAGATCTTGAGAGATATCAGCCGGGCACGCCAGCGAGTTGATCGACCAGCATTGTCAGGCGCGCTTGGTGGTAGTCCGGGCGGAGCCGGCGGGCACGGGTGAGGGTGGCGACGCCGTGCAGCGCGCTCCAGGCAACCTCGGCCAGGGTGTCAGGATCACGCCCGCCGGCCAGTGGCGTGACAGCTTCCCTAAGCTCGGCGAAGGCGGCTTGCAACTCGCGGGGCGCCTCGGGCCGGCCGAAGGGCAGCTCGGTGTTGAGGGTGAACATGGCGTCGTAGAGGGCCGGGTGCTCCAGGGCGAAGCCGACATAAGCCTCGGCGAGTTCTCGTAGCGCGGCTTCGGGGGAACCGGCGGCCTTCCGCGCGTTTCGCAGGATGAGGCGCAGTTCAGCGAATCCCTCGACGGCGACCGCGTCGATAATGCCCCCTTTGCCGGGGAAGTGGCTGTAGAGGACCGGCTGGCTGTATTCGATCCGGTCGGCCAGCCGGCGGGTGGTGACGGCGTCCCAGCCCTCGGCTTCCGCCATCTGGCGGGCGGCCGTGATGATGGCCTGGCGCCGGTGGGCCCGGTCGCGCTGACGGCGCCCGGCAACGGTCATGGCAGCCACTATAGCACCGCTAGACGGAATAGCGCCGCTAGACTTTCGTTGCTAGTAGTGCTAGCGTCGCTAGAGAAGGAAGGAGCCTCCCCATGACCACTGACCACCAGCCGCTCGCTGAGCGCTACCTGGCCATGCTCAACCAGCACGACCCCGACGCCGTCGAGGGCTTCGTGGCCGCCGGCTACATCAACCACAATCCCTTCGTCGCCGATGGCCGCGAAGCCAACCGCGCCTTCTGGGCCGCCTTCTTCACCGCCTTCCCCGACCTCACCGCCACCATGGACGACCTCATCCAGGCCGGTGACCGGGTGGCCGGGCGCTTCACCTACCGAGCCACCCACCGCGGGCCGTTCTACGGCATTCCCCCTACTGGCCGGCCGATCGAGATGCGGTCGATCGACATCTGGCGGGTTCACAACGGCGAGTTCGCCGAACACTGGGACGAACTCAACCTGCTCGAGGTGTTCCAGCAGCTCGGCGTCATCCCCGCATTGGACCTGGCCGCCTCGGAGGCCACATCATGACCGTCCTCGCTCAACTGCTCATCGCGGCGGCCCTGGTAGCCACCGCCGTCATCTATGGCACCGACGTCTTCGCGGCGATCGTGCTCCGGCCAGCCCTCGCCCACGTCGATGACCGCACCCTGACCGGCGCAACCGGCTACATGCACGACTACGCCGACCGGCGCCTCCCCGTACCTGGTGCCATAGGGCTGGCCGCCACGGTCTTGGGCACCGCCGTGGCGGCCCTGGCCGGGCACCCCGGCGCCGTCGCCGCCGGTGGCGCGGCAGTGCTCGCCATGGCCGTTTGGCTGCTCATTTACCGAAGCGTCAGCGCCCCCGTCAACCGCCGGCTCACCGCCGCCGCCCACGACGGACGCATCCCGGGTGACGCACGGGCCCTGCAGCGGCGATGGGACCGCGTCATCAACGCCCGGGCGGCGCTGCAGACCGCAGCCGTCGCGGCCCTATGCGCCGCGCTCATCCTTTCGTGACGAAAAGGCTGGCGCCGGGTCCCGCATTCCGGGGCCGCCTGCCAACACGCCACGCCGGATGCTGCGGCAGCTAGGTCGGCAAAGACAGGGATGTAGTTCTGGAACGGCCAGTCACGGTAAGCCCGCCCGGACAGGCTCCTTACCGTGACTCATCGTTCCGCTGCTACATCTCCCCCGTGTCCCCGTTGAATGTGAGGGATCCCTCCTCGCCTCGTTTTGCGCCGATCGCGAGAAGGGATCCGAGGCGGTGTCGCCCGTGGCCATCGTATGGCCGTGCCCGCTTGCGGTCGATGCCTATCTGGCAGCCGGCCGTGACGTCGGGTTCCCTCGTCCGTCCTGCCCGTCGTGTGCCGGGCCGCTGGTGTTCTGGTCGGGGTACCGGCGTTATGTCCGGGAGGCGGGCCGCTGCCGGAAGATCTTCGTGCCCCGGCTGCGGTGCGCGCCGTGCGGGGCGAGCCATGCGCTGCTGCCGGCGTTCACGCTGGCCTGGCGGCTGGATACGGCCGAGACCGTGGGCGTGGTGGTCACGCAGGTGGCCGGCGGCGCGTGCGGGGTCCGCCCGGCCGCGGAAAGGGCGGGGGTGCCATATACGACCGCCCGCGGCTGGGTCCGCCGGTTCCGGGCTCGCGCCGCGGAGCTGGGGGCGGCGTTCGCGGCGCTGGCCGTGGAGCTGGGCGGTGAGGCGGTCACGCCGCCGACTGGAGCGGGCCGGTTCGCGCTGACCGCGATCGGCGCCGCGTTCGCCGCGGCCGCCAGCCTGCCCGGATGGCGCCGGCTCGGCGCGTGGCGGTTCGCGTCGGCAGTGACCGGCGGCAGGCTGATCGCCGCCAACACAATCTCGCCCTGGTACGTGGTCGGCAGGCGGCGTTTCATGCCTCCTATCCCGCCATGACGGCGGAAGGAGGACGACGTGGACCACCACCAGCAAGAGCAGATCGCGTTGCACCGGTGGGCGGTGATCGCCGAGGCGGCCGGGGACAAGCTCACCGCCCGGGAACGGGGGGCACTGGTCCGGCAGATCGCTGCCCGGGCGCACGCGCACCCGGACGGGTCCTCGCGCACCTACTCGCGGGGCACCATCGACCGGTGGCTGCGGGCGTGGCGCAAGGGCGGGCTGCAGGCGCTGATGCCCGCGCAGCGGGCCGATACCGGCGTGGTGCGCGCCCACCCGGAGCTGTTCGCCGAGGCCGCAGCGCTGCGGCTGGAGCTGCCCGGCCGCTCAGCCGCGCAGATCGCCTCGATCTTGTATCACCGGCACGGGATCACCGTCTCCGAGCGGACGGTCCGCGGCCAGCTGCGCCGCGCCGGGCTGCACCGCGAGGCGCTGGCCGCCGAGCCCAAGGCATACGGGCGCTACGAGGCCGCGCGGCCGAACGAGCGGTGGATCACCGACGTGCTGGTCGGCCCGTGGGTGCCCTGGCCACGCCGGGACGGCTCGGTGCGGGCCCGGCTGTTCCTCATCGTCGATGACCATTCCCGGCTGCTGGTCGATGGCCGGTTCTACGGCCGGGAAAACGCCCGGACCTGCCAGGAGCTGCTGCGCCGGGCGATCACCCGCCGCGGCCTGCCCCAGGTTTTCTATGCGGACAACGGGGCGCCTTTTGCCAACGCCTGGCTGGCCCGCACCTGCGGCGTGCTGGGCATCCGGCTGGTCCACAGTAAGCCCTACTCGCCGGAAGGGCGGGGGAAGCAGGAAAGGCTCAACCGCTATATCCGGGAGGCGTTCCTGGCCGAGGCCGTCCACCGCGGCATCGAGTCGCTGGAGGAGCTGAACGACCTGTTCGCCGCGTGGGCCGGGCAGGTCGCCAACCGGCGGGTGCACGCCGAGACCGGGCAGGCCCCGATCGAGCGGTTCGCCGCCGGCGGCCCGCACCGCCAGGCCAGCCCGGACCTGATCCGGGAGGCGTTCCGCTGGTCGGTGACCCGGCGGGTCACCCGCACCGCGACCGTCCCGCTGGAAGGCAACGCCTACGCCGTGGACCCGGCGCTGGCCGGCCGGCGGGTCGAGCTGCGCTACGACCCCGAAGACCTGACCCGCATCGAGGTCTACCTGGACGGCAAGCCCGCCGGCGCCGCGGTGCCGTTCGTCACCCGCCGGCACGTGCACCGCGCCGTGCCCCAGGCCGCCCGCCCCGACCCGGACCCCACCGGCATCGACTACCTCGGCCTGGTCGCCGCCGCCCACGACGAGGAGGCCGGCACCGGCGCGAAGATCGACTTCACCCAGCTCGGCAAGCTCCCCGGCAGCGACCGCGGCCAAGAGGAGGAGGAGCGGTGAGCGCGGCACCGTGGGCCGCGCACTTCGGCCTGGCCCGCACCCCGTTCGGCAAGTCCATCGCGGCCCGGGACCTGTTCCCCCGTCAGGCGCACGCCGAGGCGATCGCCCGGATCAGCTTCTGCGTGGTGGAATCGGCGCTGGGAGTGGTCACGGGGGACGTCGGGGCGGGCAAGACGGTGGCGCTGCGCGCCGCGGTCGCCGCCCTCGACCCGACCCGGCACCAGGTGATTTACATCGCCAACCCGGCGTTCGGCACCCGGGGCCTGTATGTCACCATCGTCCGGGCACTCGGCGCCCCGCCCCGGTACCTCAAGGCCGAGCTGATGGCCCAGGCCGGCGACCTGCTCGCCGCCGAGGCAGCAGAAAGGCACCGCCGGGTCGTGCTCATCTGCGACGAGGCTCATCTCCTGCAGCCGGACCAGCTCGAGGAGCTGCGGCTCCTGACGAACTCGGAAATGGATTCCGCTTCCCCGTTCGCCGGGATCCTCGCCGGGCAGCCCACCTTGAACCGTCAGCTGCGCATGGGCATGTTCGCCGCCCTGGACCAGCGGATCGCCACCCGGTTCACCATCAAGCCGATGGACCTCGCCGAATCCGCCGCCTACCTGCGCCACCACCTCACCCTCGCCGGCCGGGACGACCCGCTGTTCGCCGACGACGCCATCGCCCGGCTGCACCGGGTCGCCAACGGCCTGCCCCGCGCCCTCAACAACGCCGCCGCCGCGGCGCTCATCGCCGCCGCGGCAGCCGGCAAGGACCTCGTCGACGATGCCTGCGCCAAGAAAGCCGTCGCCGAGCTCACCCGCGACTAGCCGCACCGCGCCCGGCGGCCCGGCCACCCTCAAGAACCCCGCCGTGTCGCCGCGCTGGCCAGCCTCCTCGGCGCACCCGGACCCCATCCCAGCCCGGCAGCCCGGCCTCACGTCGCCACCAGCACCTGCCAGAACGTGAACACCGAATGCTGCCGACTCATGTGCAAACACCGTGGCCGCTAACAATCGCCCTTGGCGTCGACTATGCCGCAATGTGACCCGCCCCAGGCGCCCACACAAGCCAATACCCGGAGGCCTCGGGTGTAAGATCCCCCTCATGCCGCCGCCCAGCCCCACCGGATGCCCGGAGGCAAACGTGGCCTCGATCATATCCGCCGACCGCCTCACACTTCGCAAGGCACCGCATGAGGCCGTCCACCGCAGCACCGAACGTGGCTCCGATGACGCCCCCGCCAGGTGCTGCCGCAGTCGGCTGAGATCTCATTTCCGGGACTAGCTTCGCCTAGATCAGCCCGGTGATGCGATACTAAAATGATGGTCTCGGCGGATCTGCGTGGACAAATCGACCGAGCGCGCCTGGCACCCATCCGAGCCAGCCTGCCGTGGCACTGGAGCCGGAGTGGATTACAGCCGCATAGATACACTGCACGTCGGTGCCGCCATTCGCCTGGCCTTTTTTGTGGTGGCAATAGCGCTCACATTCATAGTGGCATGCACACCGGCGGTCAGTGTCCACACGGGGAAATACACAGCCGCCATGTCTCCTCCTTTGTCGGTGAGTAAGAATCATCTTGTTAGCCAGAACGGAAATATCGTAAGGCTGACCGGGGTAAACCGTTCCGGCGCGCAATACGCCTGCGCTGAGGGCTGGGGTATCTGGGACGGACCCACCGACACTGACTCAGCCATCCGGGCGATGGCCGCCTGGCATATCAATACCGTCCGCATACCGCTCAACGAGGATTGTTGGCTAGCAGTCAACGGCGTCAAGCTCGCCTACTCCGGTGCTAATTACCGGTCGGCCATCGCCGCTTATATTACCCGGCTGGAAAGGGTCGGGATGACCCCGATCCTGAACCTGCATTACTCCGCGCCCGGCCACACCGTTCCGGATGGCCAGGCGCCCATGGCTGATGAGAATCATTCTCCCGCCTTCTGGCGGAGCATTGCCACGTATTTCAAAACCGATCACCGTGTCATCTTTGACCTATTCAACGAGCCCTATCCCGACTCGAACCGCGATACTACGGCCGCCTGGTCTTGTGTTCTGAACGGTGGCACCTGCCAGGGCGTGAGCTTCCAAGCGGCTGGGATGCAGCAGCTCGTCAACGTGGTCCGGGCAACTGGGGCAACCCAGCCGCTCATGGTCGCTGGGCCGCAATACGCTGGCGATCTTGACCACTGGCTGCAATACGAGCCCCATGATCCGCTGCACCAGCTGATCGCCTCCATTCACATCTATGAGCCCAACTGGGCACCGTGTGATACCCAGGCCTGCTGGAGTTCTCAGATAGCACGTGTGGCTGCGCAGGTGCCAGTAATAGAGGGCGAGATCGGCTCCAAGAACTGCGTCGGTAGCTCGATCGGCGCCCTGCTGAACTGGTCTGATGCTAACGACGTGAGCTATCTGGCATGGGCCTGGAACGTGGGAAACTGCAGTGCGGAGCCATCTTTGATCACCAATTACAGTGGCGTCCCCACCCAGACCTATGGACGGTGTTACCACGATCACTTGGCCGCCCTGCACAGGAAGCCGCTCAACCGTGGTGAACTAGCAATAGTTTGTTGATTTGGAGCGGATTCGCGCTATGCCGGGGTAGTGGCGCGCCATTCTCAGGGATGTGTGATGACGCGACGCCGAGGCCGGGCTGCCGTTCGCGATGGCCACCGGTCGGCGCAGGTTGCAGCCTACACCTTTACCTCCCGAATTACAAACTACCGCTATCTTGGTTCGAGGTAAACTAGCAGTGCAGCACTTCCTGTGCTGCCCATTCGAACGTCTCAGAATTCGATGCAGTCCAGCCGAGAATCTGTGACCCGGTGCCACTTGTGGCAAGCCGCCCGATCGCGCCGTCGTTACCGGAGTGGGTGTCGTTCCACACATCCACGTTGACTTCGCTGCCCACGGGGGTGAGGATGGCGGACTGGTCACCGTTCCCGACCGCCACGTACAGCCACGACCCGGACTGGGTGTTGGTCAGGGCATGGGTTTCGCTGGTTGTCGCAGTTGTCCCATCGTAGATGCCGCTGGCAGCCCCGGCCTGGCTCCCGGCGGCACCGTCCAGTACATGGACTGCAAGCTGCGCCGTGCCAAGGTTGGAACCCGTCTGGTGTGCTGTGACAGTTAGGGAACCGGGTGCGGACATTTCGTAATACTGGAAGAACCACGACGAATTGGGTGCCTTTGCCCCGGCGATATGGGGACCAGCGGTGAACGTGTCACCTTTGGAGTCAGTGACGGTTACTGTGTCACCGCCTGGTGCCGCCTGAAGGGCATTCACGATCACTTCCAGGAGGCTCCCTCCGGGTGGTGAGAAACTAGCCGTGGACAGGGAACTGGCTCCGTAACCGCTATGAACGACAGCAGGGCTTGACGGGTCGGCTGTGATGCTTCCAGGGCATGTGGTTCCGGTCGGGCTCGGAGAGGGACTGGTCGCAGTGGGCGTAGGGCTGGGACTGGTGGTCGTAGGAGTGGGGCTCGGCGAAGATGAGGCGCTGGTGCTAGAAGGGCTGGGCGCCGGTGCCGGGCTGGAGAGGGGCAGCGGGGTGGCAGTGGCGCCGTTGTTGGGGGCGGCGCCCAGGCCGAAGTAGCGATAGAGGGCGGCCTCAAGGCCATAGTGGTTGTAGGCGGTGCCGTCCGTGGACCCGGGCGTCACTCCCGCCCCGGCCGCAAGCGCCACGACGTGCTCGGATGGCGTGGTGCTGAGTTTCCCCTCGTCCCACGTGATCACCACGGTCACGTCTGGCTGGGCCAGCAGCGAGGGAACCACCGAGGCCAGCCAGTTGTCGCCCAGGGCGATCAGGCTGCTCCCGGGGTTGGAGCCGAAGTAGGCCGGGCAGCCCTGGCCGCTGCCGGGCAGGGTGTGCATGTCGTCACACTGATTTGGCACGATGTAGCTCAGGCTCGGCAGACTGGCCGGGTTGAAGGTACTGGTGGTCATTGGCACGTCATTGGTGCTGCATGTGGTGCTGGCGCGGTATTGGTAGGCCGGGTCATGATCGGCGGTGTAGAGCGAGACACTGGTGCCGGGAATGTCGGCGCTGTTTCCAGACGCGCAGTTACCGGGCGCGGACTCCATGAACTCCTTCCATGTCCGCGTGCCGCCGGTGCCATCGATGGCCCGGAAGATGTTCGGCGACGGGGGAGACAGCGCGGAGGTCAGGCCGCTCGTCATGGCCAGGTAGTTCGGGTTGCTGCCCGAAGCCACCGCCGTGTAGTTGGTAAACAGTTCCCCGTTGGCGATCAGCTGATTAAGGTATGGGGCCTGGCTGTTGCCAACGATGTTGGCGTACGGATCGTTCTCCTCCACGATCACCACGAGCTTGCCGGCCTGCGCCTCCGCCATCCCCTGAATCGTCCCGGCCAGGCCGGCGGCCAGCAGCAGGCAGCCCACGAACAATCCCAGCTTGCGCATGACAACCGCCTCCCTGGCGGGACAGAGCCAGAACACAGGTACCTGCCTGCCGACCGGCGCGGACGCCTTCGCTCCACGTCTTCCGCATCCCCGGGCGGCGGCACCTAAAGAGCCGCGAGGAAACCCAGGTTCTGCCTTATCCCGACCCAACAGGCATCACAAGTACGCCTCGCGCACTGTGACGCAAACCAATTCTGTCCGACCGGTTAATGGCCGAACATCCTCATCCGGCGTAGGTTGCATGCGCATCGCGCGGCTGCGGAAGTGCGCACTCGTTCATGGGCCATCGGCGGCACTGCTGACCTGGGATTCTACCGAACGGCCGTATTCATAACCGCCCGGAGGAAACGGTAGGACTGCATGATGGACGTCCGGCCGCCGCTCCCCCGGTGCGCCGAGGCGTACCACTCGCGGACCACAGCCGGGGTCAGCGCCCGCAACGGCACATCTTGTAAAGAAGCGAGATGCAGCCGTAGATTCCGCTCGCACGTCTCCCGGTAACGCGGACCCATCTTGGGATGGTCACGCAGCCAATCGGGGCGTAGTTGCCGAAAGATTACCGGCCGAGGCCCTCGTCAAGTGGCGCCGCTGCGCGGCGCCGGTCCGGCGTTCTCTACGCCGGGCTCTGCCTCGGAAGGCCCGCCCGGCGCGCCCGCGCCGGACCGCCGTGACGACGCCGCCGTCAGGACGGGCATATTCGTCAGGCTTGCTGCTCTGGCCGGGTGCCGTCCTCGTCGCGCTCAATTGTCCAGCTCCCTGGCGCCGCGTCCAGGGCGCCTGGCGGCGTCGCTGGCGCGATCGGCTGGCGCCGACCCTGGACCCAGCATCCGGTCGCACGGGATCTGGCGCCTATCGGAAGGACGGACAGGACTAGCAGGCGGATGCGCCGATCTCACGCCGGAGAATCTTGACACTGGATGTCTGAGATGTGATAGATGTCAGTTCATGTCTGATTCGACGTGCTAAATGGAGGCGGGGGACCTTGAGTTTCGCCGATATTGACCTAGCACGGCTGCTAGTGGCGCTGGCGGTTCTGCTGATTGCCGCGCACGGGATGGGGAGCCTGTTCGCCCGGTTTGGGCAGCCTCCAGCGATTGGCGAGATCGTCGGCGGGATCCTGCTCGGCCCGACGGCGCTGGCCGCGATTTCCCCGGCGGTCCAGCGCTGGATCTTCCCGTCTTCCGGTAAGTCGACTGCCGCGCTGGGCGCGGTCTATCAGATTGGCTTGCTGCTGCTGATGTTCGCGGCAGGCGCCGAGATGCGCAGGCTCCTGCAGCGCAATGCGATGCGCACGGTCGGGCTGATCGCCTCGTTCGGGCTGGTCCTGCCGTTCGCGGCGGGCCTGGGCCTTGTCGCCGCGCTGGGCGTCAGGGAGTTCATCGGCCCGGCCGGCAATCACACGGCGCTGGTCCTGGTCTTCGGGACGGCGGTCGCCGTGACCAGCATCCCGGTGATTTCCCGGATCATGCACGACCTGGACCTGCTGACCACGCGGTTCGCCCGCATCGTGCTGTCAGCCGCGGTGATCGAGGACATCGTGCTGTATGTCGTCCTGGCCGTTGCGGTCGGCCTCGTGCAGACCAGCAGCATCGCGTTCGGCATCCCCGCGGCCCTGAGCATCCACACGATCGTGCAGAACAGCGTCTACCACACCATCGTGGCCGTGATGTTCCTGGCCGTGGCGCTCGGCTTTGGGGGGCGGGCGTACAAGGCACTGACCAGCATGCGCGCCAACGTCATGGCCCGCCGCAGCCCCGTCGCCTTCCAACTGCTGTGGATGCTGTCATTGTCCGCGGCCGCGCTCGCGCTTGGCCTAGTGCCGCTGTACGGGGCGTTCGCCGCCGGGATCGCCGTCGCGATCGCCGACGAAAGCCTCGCAGTGCGCCAGGACCGCAACGCCCTGGCCGGGATCTCGTTCGGGTTCTTCATCCCGATTTACTTCGCGCTCATCGGCATCCAGCTCGACCTGATCCACCACTTCAATCCGCTGTTCTTCCTCGGATTCCTGGTCTTCGCCTGCATTGCCAAGGCCGCCAGCGTCTATCTCGGCGCGCGGCTATCACGCGAGAGCCGGTTCATGTCATGGAGCCTGGCGGTCGCGATGAACGCCCGAGGCGGGCCGGGAATCGTGCTTGCCTCCACCGCCTACGCCGCAGCCATCATCAACCAGACGTTTTTCGTCAGCCTCGTCATGCTGTCGGTCGTGACCTCGCTGCTGGCCGGATCCTGGCTAGAGCGCATCGCCGCCAGACTCGGCGCCCCGGCACGACAGCACGAAAACGTCAGCGCCGAACTCCCCGGCGAACTCGGCAACGCCTAAAGATCATCAGCGCTTGGTCAAGAGCTGATCCAGAAGAAGCTAGTGCGCTGACCACAAACGTTTACCGGGCCCGGTCGGGGTGACACGCCGCGGTGCTTGCTCGCACACTCGATGTTGTGGTGGCAGGTCGGGTGCTGGGGAGGCGAGATGGCTGAGCCGGTACGGGCGCGGCGGCTGACCGATCAGGAGGGCCGGCGCCTGCAGCAGATCGTGTGGCGGGGCAAGCACGGGTCGGTCCGGGTGCGCCGGGCGATGATCATCATGGCGTCGGCGTCGGGCACCTTGGTGCCGGCGATCGCCCGGCTGGTCGCCGCCGATGAGGACACCGTCCGCGATGTGATCCATTTGTTCAACGCCAAGGGGCTGGCCGCGCTGGACCCTCGGCGGGCGGGCGGCCGTCCCCGCCGGATCAGTGACGGCGACATCGAGGTGATCGTCGCGGCGGCCGCCACCCGGCCGGAGAAGCCGGGCCTGCCGTTCACGCACTGGAGCCTGCGCAAGCTGGCCGCCTATTTAGGCTCCCGCCCCCGGCCGCCGGCAGCGGGGCGGGAGCGGCTGCGGCAGATCCTGCACGCCCGCGGCATTTCGTTCCAGCGCACCAGGACCTGGAAGGAGCCCGCCGACCCGGACCGGGACGCCAAGCTGGACCGGATCGAGCATGTCACCACGCGCTTCCCGGACCGCTGCTTCGCCTTCGACCAGTCCGGGCCGCTGTCGATCCGCCCGTGCCACGGCAGCGCCCGGGCGAGGCAGAACAAGCCCGCCCGGCTGCGCGCGACCTATCACCGCACCCACGGCATCCGGTATTTCCCACGGTTGCTACTGCGTGGGCGATGGCCAGCTGCGGGGCATCACCCGGCGCCGCAAGGGCGCTGATCACACCCCGGCCGCGCTGAAGTCGATCCGGGCCGCCCGGCCCGGCGGCTGCCGGCTGTTCGTCATCTTGGACAACCTGCCGGCGAACAAGACCCCGGCCATCCGGCGACCGGGCCGGACGCGCCAACGCCGAGTTGTGCTTCACGCCCGCGAACGCGTCCTGGGCCAACCCGGTCGAGGCGCAATCCGGGCCGGTACGCACCTTTGTCATGGGCGGCTCTGACCACCCCGATCACACCGTGCTGGCCCGCAAGCTGCAGGATTACCTGCGCTGGCGCAACGCCAACGCCCGCCACCCCGACGTCCTGGCCGCCCAGCGCCGCGAACGCGCCCGCGTCTGCAGCGAACGCCAGCACCGCTGGGGTCGGCCGAAAGCCAGAGCAGCATGACCAACCCGGCAAACGTTCATGGACACCGCACCAGGGAGGCTCCGCCTCGGACCGCCGAGGTTGACGGTTCTGCTGGCGGGCAGGTGCTGGCCAGGTTCATGCTCGCAGTCAGGAACCTGCTGCGGGAGTGGTCATGGCGTCACGTCTGGTGCGAGCTAATGCGGTCACGGTCAACGACGTGCTGGACGGGCACAAGCTGCTGGAGATCGACTGCGTGGACCGGGTGTATCTGACCTTGTCGGTGCCGAACCTGGTGGTGGGAGGTCAGGTGGTCAGCTTCCTGACTGTGCACGAGCAGAATCCGATCCCCTCACCTGCGCTGCTGGAGCGGCGGGGGCTGGCGTTCCGCCGGGCAGTGGCCTCCTTCGCCGAGGCTAACGACATCCCGGTGCTGAGTTTTGCGGGCAAGCGGGATAAGGGCCGGCCGGGGATGCTGGCCGATAGCCCATGGCCGGAACGCAAGATCGACCGGGTGATGCCGCTGATGCGCAAGGCCGCCGCCACGGGACGGTCTCAGGTGGTCGCGATCGGGGTGGCGCAGGAGTACCAGCGGGTGTTCACCGGGACTAAGCTTGTCGTTTAACCTGGGCGTTCGCGTCGTGCCTTGAGAGTGAGTTCCCTTTTCGTTGTCTTGCCGACGTCGTGGCGTGGTGCCGGGTGGCGGTTCTTTGATCCGGGTGGCCTGCCCGGGCCGGGTTTGCCGGGTTTTGGCGCACCGGCTGGACAGGGGACCATCGCGCGGATGTTCCGGAATCCCCGGCGGACCCGGGCGGGGGTCAGCCGTCCCGGCGGCGCGGGTCGTTCCCAGGGGCGGCGCAGGTCGGCGGCCAGCGGGCGGGCCAGGCGGAGCTGGGCGTGGCAGGCGATGATCAGCCAGGTCCACCGGTCCGCGGCCGCGGGGTCGCGGATCTTTGACCCCCGACGGCCAGCGCCTCGCGATCTTCTACACCAAGCTCTACAACCGGCTGCTCAGACGCCTGGCCGCCGCTGACCAGCCGCAAGCCCCACCCGCCCTGCGCAAGGCACTGGCCGTCATCGATCACCATGTCGAGGACTACATCGCCCGAGCGCGACTCAAGCCTGCGGCTTGAAAACATGACTCTCGTGTTCAGAATCTCGGACCCAAAGCTCTAGTGTCCTGCGCCTGAAGTTCCATTGGTTAGTCTCAGGCCATCGATGACCAGTTCATCCTGCAGGTCAACGGCGGCACGCAGCCCACCAGCACGGCGGCGCAGACGGCCACCACGGCCAAGCTCACCAAAGCGCGCTGCGTGGCGGCCAAGTCCCTGAACATCCAGGTCAACCCGCAGTTCGGCCAGCTGAACTACACCCAGTACCTGGTCGTCTCGGCGCCCAGCATGGTGACGCGGACCCCGGGTCCCGCCAAGGCGACGCCGCAGTCCGGGCTGACGCCGGCTTGCTGACCGTCCTGGTGACCAGCCCGCGGGTCGCACCCGGGCTGCTCAGCTGGCCGGCCTGGCAGGCCCTGCGGTCCGCGGCCGTCGTGCTCGCCCCGGCCGGTCATCCCCAGCTGCCCGCCCTGGACGAGGCGGGGATCACGTACCGGATGGTGAACGAGCCCGATATTGGGTCGCTCGCCGCAGACGGAGTTGTGGTGTGGTTGCCCGAGCCAGGCGCTGACCCGCCGGTCCCGCCGGGCGCGCAGCTGCTGCATGGTTCGGCCGACCTGCCGGGCGCACGCCTGATCGACTTGGTGGCCACCATGGACCGGTTGCGCGTGAAGTGCCCCTGGGATGCTCGCCAGACCCACGAGTCGCTCGCGCCGCACCTGCTTGAAGAGCCCTACGAGGCTCTCGAGGCTTTTGAGTCCGGCGATGAGCAGGCCTTCTGCGAGGAACTAGGCGACGTGCTGCTGCAGGTGGTGTTCCACGCGCGCATCGCGGCCGAGCGCGAGGACCGGACCTCGTTCACAATCGATGACATCGCGGACGGGATCGTGGCCAAGCTGGTCCGGCGGCATCCGCACGTGTTCGGCGGCGTGACCGTCTCCGGCGCCGATGAGGTCAAGCGCAACTGGGACGAGATCAAGCGAGAAGAGAAAAGAGCTCTGGCCGAACGGCGCGGACGGCCTGCTGCTCCGTCAGCGCTGGATGGCGTGCCGTTCGGGCAGCCTGCTCTCGCGCTGGCCGCGCAGTTGCAGCGCCGGGCGGCGCGGGCCGGGGTGCCTGACGAGCTGGCCCGCCTCGACGAGGAAGCAGGCTCCGGTGCGCCGGCCAACTCCGGCGAGGACATCGGCCGCGAGCTTTTCCGGCTGGTCGCGAAGGCCCGTGCGGCGGGCTGTGATCCTGAGATGGAGCTGCGTGTGGCCGCGCGCCGTTACCTAGAGCTGGTGCGCTGCTGGGAGCGGACGACTGAGAGTACCTTATTTGTCACGTTAAGTGTTGCACAGGCAGGTTCCTCGCATCTCCGGACGTGAGCGCGGGAACATGCCGGATTGGGACGGTTTATTATTGTTACGTGTTAACTTCCGCGATACATTAGCGCTGGTGTGGGTTTGCCTCTTGTTAACTTTAGCAGGGGCAGCTGGGGACGCGACTCCTGTGTGGAATGTCGCGGCACCTTGCGGGAGGGACGAGTGGGGACGAATGATGTGGTTGCCAAGCCTTGACGTTGAGGCAGCGCCTAGGAACCTGGAGGGACTGCGGGAGACGTGTCACGACATGCGGCAGCCGATCGCGAGCGTGTTCGCACTGGCGGCGGCGGCGCTGGCCGAACCGGGCCTGCCGGCGGCCGCGCGTGTGCGCCTGGAACAGATAGTCGATCAGGCCGAGTGGCTGGCAGACCTTATCCAGCACTCGTTGCAAACCGTGGAACCTGGTCTGCCAGATTCCCGCCTGGCCGACTTGGTGCGGGTCACCAGCGAGGCAGTCGCCGCGGAGCGCGTGACCTGGGCGGGAAAAATACGGATGGTAAGCCCGGCCGAGCCGGTCTTCGCTGCCATCCACCCCGTCCTGCTCCGCCGGATGACCGCGAATCTGCTCAGTAACGCGACCCGCGCGGCAGGGCCGTCGGGAATGGTGACGGTGGAGGTCGGCCGCGAGCAGAACTCGGCGCTGTTCGCGACCGAGGACACGGGTCCAGGCTTCGGGAAGATCACAACGGGCCTCGGGATCGGTCTGGCCATCGTGTCCGGACTCGCCGTCAGGTACGGCGGGAGGCTTGAGCGCGGCTGTGGTGCCAGCGGCCGGACGCGTGTGAGTCTTTGGTTGCCCCTCACCTGGGGCCAGCCGCTTGCGGGCGGCGCTGACATCACCGTTCCTGCCGCTGTGCGGAAAGCCTCTGGGTTGCGGACTGCCGGTAGTTCACAAGCGGGCGCCACCAGGGAAGGCTGACCGTGTCAGCAAGTCGGCCACACCGCAGCGGCCCTTGCCGGAGCGGCTAAGACAATGCACCAGGTCAGCCGCACCGCGATTTGCCTGGGGCCAGTGCAGATGGTGCCCGTCTAATGCAAACGACGCGTGCGGTCGCAGGTGTGACGGCGGTGGTCGGCGGTGTGGCCACCGTCGGGTTTGCGCTGCTGCCACAACTTCACCTGGACTATCAATGGCCGTCGGTGCGCCTCGCGCTCGAAGCGTCGGGGTCGCTGATCGTGCTGGTCGCCACGTTCCTGGTTTTCGGCCGACTGCTGCGGCGCACCTACCTCAACGAGCTACTGCTGGCGTGTGCGCTTGCGGTGCTTGCGCTGTCCAACCTGTTCTTCGTGACAGTGCCGTCGGTGGCAGGGTGGGCACCCGACGATCTGACGGTCTGGGCCGCTCCCTTCGCCCGCTCTCTTGGCGCCGCGCTGTTCGCTGTGGCGGCGTTCGTCCCGCATCGCCCGCTGCGGCGGTCGGGACCGTTGCTCGCGCTGTCGGCGGTCGGCGTGATTACGGCGCTGGGCCTGGCCGCTATCTTCGTTCATACGTTCGCCGAGCGCTGGCCACCGGAATACGCCGCTACCGTCACGCCGGAGGCGGTAGCGCATCCGGCCTTTCGCACCTATCCAGCACTGCTCGCGTTCGAACTGCTCCTGGCAGCGCTTTATGGCTTGGCGGCGGTTGGGCTCCTCAACCGCTCCCGGCGGTTCAACGACGAGTTCTTCGGCTGGCTCGCCATTGCCGCCGTCCTGGCGGTGATCTCGCACGTCAATTACTCACTCTTCCCTTCTTTGTATTCTCAGTCCGTGCTGTACACCGGCGATGTTTTCCGCTTCGCCTTCTACGTCGCCCTTCTGGTCGGCTCCCTGCGGGAGATCTCCTCATACTGGCAGGCGCTTTCGGAAGCAGCGATACTCGAGGACCGGCGGCGCATCTCGCGTGACCTGCATGATGGACTGGCCCAGGAACTGGCCTACATTTCCCGCAACCTTGATTTGGTCACCGGAGGAGTGGACGGTGACGTGGTAGAGCGCTTGCGGCAGGCGGCCGAGCGGGCGCAGCTTGAGTCGCGGCGGACAATCAATGCACTCGCGCCCGCCCGGAACCGGGCCGTGGAGATCGCGCTGGCTGAAGCGGCAGCCGAGATCGCGGAACGGTTTCGGGTCGACCTCGAACTTGATCTCGTTCCCGGCGTACAGTTGTCGCCGACCCGGGCCGAGGCGATCGTGCGGATCGCCTGTGAAGCCATCACCAACGCTGCCCGCCATAGCGGCGCCGCGAAAGTAACGCTTCGGCTGGAGCGCGACGGTTCTCTGGTGAGGCTGCGGGTCAGCGATCGGGGCCGCGGCTTCGATACCACCGTCCCTGGGAGCGGTTTTGGGCTCATCTCCATGCGTGATCGTGCCCGCTCGGTCGGCGGTGAGCTGCGCATCTGTTCGGCTCCGGGCCGGGGGAGTGAGGTGGAGGTGTCGGTGTGAGCCCTGAGGCGAAGCCACTGCAGGTGCTGATCGCCGATGATCATGCGCCGACCCGCGAGGATGTGCGGCGGGCACTCGAAGGTGACGAGCGATTCAGCATATGTGCGGTGGTGGCAGACGCCGTCGAGGCCGTCCAGGCCGCCCTTCGCGAGCGGCCCGATGTCTGCCTGCTCGACATCCGGATGCCCGGCAGCGGGCTTGCCGCCGCCTGGGAGATCGAGTCGAGGCTGCCTCTTGTGAAGATCGTGATGCTGACCGTGTCTGAGGAGGACACCGACATCTTCGCCGCGCTCCGGGCTGGCGCACATGGGTATCTGCTGAAGACGATGAATCTGAAGCGACTGCCGGATGCGCTGCACGGTGTCTGTTCCGGGGAAGCGGCTATGCCACGGGCCCTCGTCGCGCGCGTGCTTGAACAATTTCATGGGCATGGGCCGCGCTGGCGGTCGCTCGCCGCGGCCGAAACCGGCGAGCGGCTGACAAGCCGGGAGTGGGAGGTGCTTGAGTTGCTCGCGCAGAGACGCTCGACGGCGGAAATCGCGCAGCGGCTTGTGCTTTCGGCAAGCGCGGTGCGGGCGCACATCACCTCGATCGTGCGCAAGCTGGCGGTGGCCGACCGGGCGGCTGCCGCCGAGCTTTTCCGTGGGCGCTTAGAGAACTAAGCGCCCAATTGGCCTCAACGGCATTGCGGACCCACGCCTGGTGCCGCAAGCTTAGCCCCGGGAGAGCACAAGGGGTGGGGCCAATGCGACTTGTTCTGTGCGATGACAACCGGATTCTCGGCGAGGCGCTGGCAGTGGCGCTGACGGCGCGCGGTCACGAGGTAGTGTCGGTAACGACATCCGTGGCTGATGGCATTGCCGCGGTAAGTGAATACCTGCCCGACGCATGCCTTCTCGATCTGCGGTTCCCCGGTGGGCAGGACGGTCTCGCCGCGGTTCGCGTTATCCGGGGGGAGTGCCCGGGTACGGCCGTGGTGATCCTCTCGGGCATGCCTGAACCGACGGCAGTATGGGAGGCGAGGCGGCTGGGAGTGGTCGGCATCCTCCGCAAGGACCAGAACGTGGACCATATCGCGCAGGCCCTCGACGTGGTTGCCTCGGGTGGAGCCGCTTATGACTCGGCGCTGCCGAGCGGTGAGCGCACCGTGGTGTCACGGCGGGCTCGCCCGCTGTACGAACTCACGCCGCGTGAGCTAGAAGTGCTGCACCGGATCGTCGGCGGCCAGAACACCGGGCAAATGGCCAATGAGATGAACATTGCCACCAGCACCCTGCGGAGCTATGTAAAGAACCTGCTCACCAAGCTTGGTACGCACAGCAGGCTCCAAGCCGCCGCACTCGCAAGCCGGGAGGGACTGGTCAGCGAGCTGTCCGCATGAGTGGCTGCGCCATCGGCAGCAGCCGGGTACCGCTGCCACCCTCACTTGTCGTAGCACGGCCACGGCAGGCAGGGGTTCTCCCGTGGAGAGAAGTGAGCCACGCTCGCGGCCATGGGAAGAATTAGTGTCTTTGTCATCGACTCCGAACGTATCTTCGCCGACGCCCTGGCAGCCCGGCTGGAGGTCGAGGAGGACGTGGCGGTCGTAGCGGCCGTGCACGCCCGGACACCGGCCCAGTGCCTGATCGTGGGGCGGCACGCCGACGTCATGCTGCTTGACGGTGACCTGCCCGAGCGCGCCGCGATCCGCCTGTGTGAGGAACTATGCGGCCGCGACGAAGCCCCCCGCGTCATCGTGCTCAGTTACTCTTCCGAGGCTGAACGCATCGTGGACGCCGTCCGGGCCGGGGCGGTGGCCTGGGTACGCAAGGACGAATCACTTGAGCACCTGCTGCGCGTGATCCGTGGCGTAGCGCGGGGGGAGACGTGGCTGCCTCCGGCCGAGGCGGGCCATGTGCTACACCTGCTCATGGCCGAACGCCAGCAGCAGCAGGACAACGACGGGCTCCTCGCCGCGCTTACGCCGCGCGAGCGGGAAGTACTGACCTGCCTGGCCGACGGCGCGGGACGGCGCGAGGTAGCCGAGAGGCTACAGCTATCCTCCAACACCGTCCGGACCCACCTGCAGAATCTCATGGCGAAGCTCGGCGTCCACTCCACGCTCGAAGCCGTGGCGATGTGCCGGCCTCATCTGGAGCTGGTCCGTCCCAGCGCGAACTGATGGCTGCCCCGTCCAGGCCGGTGATCGCCCGGTCCAGGCCGCGAGCCGGCACCGTCGCGGTGACAGCCACGCTGACCGTGGCACTGATGTGCCTCGCCGGCTGTGGCGGAGCGAATGCGACCCACGCGGGGCCCGTTTCGTGGAACAAGCATGTGGCAGCGTCGCCGGTGCCCACCACGCTCGCCCAGATCCTGGGATCGCAGACGAATGCGCCGGGCGGCGCCACGCGGGTCGGAGGGTGGGGCGGAGGGGTGTCGCTGGCCGACCGCAGGCACTGGGTCGGCACGCGGGTTGTCAGCGGCGCCGACCAGAAACGGCTGGTCGCGCCCCCGGCGTGGGTGGGGCCAGTGCCCGTCTTCGTGCAGGTGGACAATCTCGAGATCGTCTGGATATCCGACAACGGCCGCGTGCCGGGAACCGACCACGACACGTCGGGGAATGCCTGCATGGTTGGCCGACCCCGGAGCAATCTCACCTGCATCCACATCGAGATAGATGGGCAGTGGAAGGCGCGCGGGTGGGCGCCGCCGGACTTTCCGATGCGTACCCCTATCGATATCCAGGGCTATATCTACTGGGACATCCCGCATAGCTCGGAGGGCGTGCCGCTCGACAGCGCACCGAGCCGGTACATCCTCGGCCACTACGAAACCGGCTGGGAAATCCACCCAGTCTCGGCGTGGCGGGTTCACCGCCGGTAAAACTCCGCCTGCGCTGTTCTCGAGCGGCCCCGCGAGCGTTTTGTGGCACAAGTGGCAAGATCTCTGATCAGGCTGGCCTCGCCTTTCGCGTAGGGAGCCTACGCTGGATGAGGATGTTGCCCGCTCCGTCCCCTGGGACAAGATAGGTCTCCTTAGGCGTCATTCGACGCTCATCGGTCATGCTCGGGTCAGCATTCGGGTGGGTCGGGACAACTACTGGATCTGTCCCTTCGCCCGTGGCGGTGAGTGGGATCTCCTGGGGAGGGGCTGAGCGAGGGTGTTCCAGGCTGGAACTTGGTTTGAGAACCACATCTGGCACAGCAGGCGCGGCCAGCACAGGCACACCCGGCTGGCAGCTACGGGCCTTTCGGTGTTGCTGGCCGCCGGGGTTACCGCGGTGGCCGTCCCGGCGGCTATGGCCGCTGCGACCCAGACGGTCGTGTCGCTGACGTTCGACAACGACACGATCAGTTCGTACACGCTGGGGTATCAGCAGGCCCTGCAGCCAAGCGGAGCCCATGCCACGTATTACGTCAACAGCGGAACCGCCGGCACGAGTCCGTCGAAATTCATGTCCTGGTCGCAGCTGGGTACTCTGGCGACGGCGGGGAACGAGATCGGCGGGAAGACCGTCGATGGCATCAGCCTTACCACCCTGACCGCATCGCAGCAGATCGCTGAGATCTGCAACGACCGGCAGAACATCATCTCTCACGGCATCACGCCGTTCACGTTTGCGTACCCGGTCGGCACCAGCAACTCCACCATCCAGGCCGAGGTGCAGAACTGCGGGTACGGCAACGCCAGGACCGCCGGCAGCCTGTCCCCGACCGGTTCCACCTATGCGGAGACCCTGCCGCCCAAGAGCTGGCTGGCGCTGCGGGCATATGCCCCGTCCGGCCAGGTCACGCTGGCGAACCTGGAGTCGATAGTGAGCGGCGCCGCCTCGCATGGCGGCGGATGGATCCCGGTCGTGATCCAGAAGGTATGTTCTCAGGCGCTGGATCCGTCGAACTACAGCACCTGCACGTCGTCGTCCGGATGGGTCGACCTGGGCGACCTGCAGGCATTTATCTCCTGGGTGCAGGGCGCGGGGCAGGCGAACAACGCCCCGGCCGGGACGGTGTTCAAGACGGCCGCGGCCGCGGCCGCGTCGGCGGACGCGGCCGCGCCGACAACCGTCATCAGCTGCAACGGTGCCGCGTGCCAGTCCAGCGCCTACAGCAGCACCGTCAATGTGTCACTGACGGCAACTGACCTGGGATCGGGACTGGCCAGCACTCACTATACGACCGACGGGTCGACGCCCACGCTGTCCAGCCCCGCCTATACCGGTGCGTTCAACCTGACTTCCTCGGCGACGGTGAACTTCCGGTCCTGGGACACCGCCGGGAACGCCGAAGCGGTGAAATCGCAGGCGATCAGTATCCAGCAGTCGGCGGATACCACGCCGCCGACCACCACGATCTCGTGTAACGGGTCGGCGTGCGCAAGCACGCCGTACACCGGGCAGGTCACGTTGACGCTCAGCGCGACCGACAACCCCGGTGGCTGGGGCGTGGATAAGACCTACTACACGACCGACGGGTCGACCCCCACTACGTCGAGCACTGTGTACGCGGGCCCGTTCACGCTCACTCAGACCTCGTCGGTGGAGTTCTTCTCCACCGACCTGGCCGGCAACGCCGAGCAGGCGCAGTCCCAGCAGGTCCAGTTGCAGCCGTACAAGACGGTGGTGTCGCTGACGTTCGATGACGCGTACGAGAACCAGTGGCTGTACGCGCGGCCGCTGCTCAGGTCGCACAACATGAACGCGACGATCTACCCGATCACCTCCGACTCCGACGTGCCCTACCAGTGCTGCATGTCCTGGGCGCAGCTGCGCACCATGCAAGGCGAAGGCGACGACATCGGCTCGCACACGATCGACCACCCGAACCTGACCGATCCGACGCTGACCACCGCCCAGATCACCCAGGAGATCTGCGGTTCCCGGCAGGACATGCTTAACAACGGCATCCAGGCCCCGGTGTCGTTCGCCTACCCGTTCGGGTCGTACAACTCGACGGTGGAAAGCATTGTCCAGCAGTGCGGGTTCACTAACGCGCGGCAAGGCGGCGGCATCTCCTCGTCCAATACCACGCCCGGCCCGCCGTGGGCCGAGACGCTTCCGCCGAGGGATCCGTTTGCGGTGCGCACCATCGCGGTGGATGGGTCGAGCGCGATGCAGCTGTCGGACCTCGAGAGCTTCGTGGCCGCCGCAGCTGCCCACGGCGGCGGCTGGCTGCCGCTCACCTTCCACGACGTCTGCGATCAGGCCGCTTCCGACTGGAGCAACTGCACGTCGACCTACGGGCCGATCCAGGACACCGTGCTCGGCCAGTTCCTGGACTGGCTGCAGAACGCGGGACAGCCGGGCGGCGCACCCGCAGGCGTGACGGTGCAAACCATGCGCCAGGCCATGACACCGTGAATGGCGTCCCCACCACCACTGCCCTGTGCAACGGATCGCCGTGCCAGGGCGTCTACAGCGGCTCGGTCAGCGTCAGCTTGTCGTCCAGCGACACCGGCGGGGTCGGAGTGCGGAACGTCTACTACACCACCGACGGTTCCAACCCACCACCGCCAGCCCGACGTACCGGACGCCAATCCTGCTGCAGCAGACCACCACCATCAAGTACGTCGCTGTGGACAACGCCGGGAACACAGAGCCCGTGGAGACCCATAACCCTGGGCGGCCCAGGTCCATGTTCTCGCACAGCAGCGCCTCGAAGAACGCGCGGGCGTGGACGTCCTGGTTGAAGACCAGGGTCCGGGAGGTCTCCACCTGCCGCATCGATAGCTCCCGCCAGTACCCGGCGTCCCGGTCAACGCCGGACAGCGGCAGCGGGATCCGGGCCATCCACCGCTCGAACCACACCTGCACCGTGCCCGGGCCGAACCGGCCGCAGATCTGCTGGAGCGCGACCTGCGAGCGCCCGGTCGCGGCAGCGGCGTCCAAGTAGGGGGCCATCACGTCGGCTTTGCGTTCCCCGCCCCTGAACCGGATCAGCGGGATGCCGTTGGCCAGCGCCCAGTCCTTGATGTCGCGCCGGAACTTCTCCCCGATCGGCTCGAACAGCGCCGGGGAGATGATCGGCTTGCCCCGGTGGTCGCGGAAGAAGTACACCACCCCGCCCGGGGTCTGCAGCTTGGCCACATAGCCGTTGAGGTACACCCGGTCCGGGCAGGAGATATCCAGCGTGACATGCCCGGCCACCAGATCCGCCGCAGTCACCACCGCCGGCCCGGCCGCAGGAAGTTCATGACGTTCCACTGTGATCACCTTCAGCCCGCGCCTTTACGGTCTGAGGATGAACCCGCGGTCAGCTCCGCGCGGTCGGAACCACGAAACTCGGCGGTCCGAGGCGCAGCCTCTCTGGAACCCCAGCCCGTTATCACCGCCGCCGGGTCTGACATCCGGCTCGCGGTGCGCAGGCAACTTACGCCAGATGAGGATGTTCGGCCGTTAACCGGTTGGACAGGATTGGTATCGCCGTCGCGGTGCGCGAGGGTTGTATGTGATGCACGTTAGGTCGGGATAAGGCACCACCTGCGCTTCCTCGCGGCTCTTCAGGTCCCGCCGTACGGGATGCGGAAGACGTGGAGCGAAGGTGCCTGCGCCGGTCGGCAGGCACGTACCTGTGTGCTGGTTCTGGTCCCGCCAGGGAGGGGTTGTCATGCGTAAAATGGGATTGATCGTGGGCTGTCTGCTGCTGGCCGCCGGCCTGACCGGGATGATTCAGGGGATCGGGAAGGCGCAGGCCGGCAAGCTCGTCGTGATCGTGGAGGAGAACGAGACGTATGCCAACATCGCCGGCAACAGCCAGGCCCCCTATCTGAACCAACTGATCAGCCAGGGAGAACTGCTCACAAACTATGCGGGCGTGGCTGACGGCAGCAACCCGAATTACCTGGCCATGACGAGCGGCCTGACCTCCGAGAAGTCTCCGCCGTCGCCGAACATCTTCCAGGCCATCGACGGCACCCACGGCGCGCTGACGTGGAAGGAGTTCATGGAGTCAGCGCCGGGCAACTGCGCCAACGGGAACAGCGCCAACATTCCGGGCAGCAGCGTCGCGCTCTACACCGCTGATCATGACCCGGCCTACTCCTACCGCGGCAACACCACCTGCAGCACCAATGACGTGCCGATGAACAGCAATACCTTCAACCCGGCTAACCTGCCGAGCTTCAGCTACATCGTGCCAAACGAGTGCAACGACATGCACACCCTCCCTGGTGGCGGTCAGGCCTGCCCGGCCTACTTCGGCTCCAATACCGGGAGCAGCCTCATCAGCCTGGGCGACAACTGGCTGGCCAAGGTGGTCCCATCGCTGCTGGCTCAGCCCGGCGTGACCGTGCTGATCACCTGGGACGAAGGGTCGATGAGCACCACCCCGCCTGAGCACCTCGTGGCGGTCGAGGCCGGGGCGGGGGTGACACCGGGGTCCACGGACGGCACTGCCTACACCCACTATGGCCTCGAGGCTGGCCTCTACCGCTACTTCGGCCTGGGCGCCGCGCCCAACAACGGCGCCGCGGCCACCCCGGTGCCCTTCGGTGGCCCGGGACCATCGCCCAGCCCTACCGGCACTAGCACGTCCGCCACGCCGAGCCCCACGCCGACGACGACCAGCCCCAGCCCCAGCCCCACGCCCACCACGACCAGCCCTAGCCCCACCCCCACGACCACCAGTCCGTCTCCGACCCCGACCGGGAGCACAACGTGCCCGGGAAGCATCACAGCGGACGCGTCGAGCCCCGCCGTCGCCCATAGCGGGTACGGAGCCGCTTCCCTGTCCACGGCCAGTTTCTCCCCGCCCGCGGGGAGCCTGCTGCAAGTGACGGTGAATGCACTGCAGGCGGCACCCGGCGGCGACACGGTAACCGTCACGGATTCCAAGGGGGACACGTTCACCGCCGGTCCCCACGTCGCTGGGACGAATGCGCCGAATTCGTCGTGGTTCTTCCAGTCTTACGAAACGTCCGCCCCCGGTCCGCTGACGGTCACCGCGCACCAGGCGGGTTCCCAGCTCGGCACCCTGCAGCTAGCCGTCCAGGTGCTGGACGGTGCCGCCGCGAGCCAGGCCGGGGCGGCCGCCGGAACCTATAACGCGGCGACCGGGACGGCCAACCAGACCCATGCCCTGACTAACACCCAGTCCGGGTCGTGGCTGTACGTAGCGGTCGGGAACGGTGACTCGTCCGCCACCCTCACCCCGGTGGGCGGCCAGGTCAACGTGAACGTGTGGAACGATCCAGCCTCCGGCAACGACGGCGCGATCGGGCGGCTGGCCGCGAGCGGCACCGGGTCGCAGGTCCTCGGCTGGACCGCATCGGATTCTGACTCGTTCGAATGGGCAGCGCAGGAAGTCCTGCACTGCTAGAACTGGCCGTTTCCGACCGCCCGGCGGTTCCGCCGGGCGGTCGGACCACTGGTGCCAGTCGCGCACTATGTGGGTCGGCTGGGCGTGGTGAGCTGACGGACGAACTGTGTCGATGCGCAACCGCGCAGATCACCGGAGAAACCTCGAATCGAACCGAATGCGCAAGCGAACTACGTCGGATGAGGCTGGCTGACCGACCAGACAGCAGAGCAGGATAGCTTCACCACCGGCATAACGCCGGGCGTCCGTTCGGTGACGCCCATAGTTTGCGCGGGAGACGGGGGACCGGTCCCCGTCCGGCCTGCCGTGCGTGCCGCCCGGGACAATTGGAGGGGAGCCATGGGCCTTAGGCGCAATGGCAGCGCGCGGAAACTTGTCCGCGTCCTACGAAGGCATGCCCGGAGGGCGGCAGCGTTGTTTGCCGCCTTGGCCGCCGTGGTCGGGTTCGTGGCCATGGCCCCCGCCGCCAGGTCAGCGACGGGCACCACGGTGTCGTTGACCTTTGACAACAACACGCTCAGCCAGTACGCCCTCGGCTACCAGCAGGCGCTGCAGCCGCACGGGGTGAACGCCACCTTCTACGTCAGCAGCGGAAGCGTGAGCAACAGCTCATCCACTAAGTACATGTCCTGGTCGCAGCTTTCGGCGCTGGCGGCGGCCGGCAACGACATCGGCGGTAAGACCGTCGATGGCACCAGCTTGACCACCCTGTCCACGTCGCAGCAGATCAGCGAGATCTGCAACGACCGGCAGAACCTCATCTCCCACGGCCTGAAGCCCGACACCTTCGCCTACCCCGGCGGCGCATTCAACACCACCATCGAGACCGAGGTGCAGAACTGCGGTTACGGCAACGCCCGGACCGCGGGCAGCCTGTCCCCGACCGGCCCCACCTACGCGGAGACGCAGCCGCCCAAGACGTGGCTGGCGCTGCGCGCCTACGCCCCGACGGGGCAGATCAGCCTGGCGAACCTGGAGTCGCTGGTTACCGGCGCGGGCTCTCACGGGGGAGGCTGGGTACCGATCGTGATAGGCAAGGTCTGCTCGCAGACCGCCGACCCGAACAACTACAGCACCTGCACGGCCTCGTCGGGATGGATCGACCTCGCTGACCTGAACACGTTCCTGAGCTGGGTACAGAACGCCGGGCAGTCGGGCGGGGCGCCGGCCGCGACCACCTTCGGCACCATGGGGGCGACCGTCACCTCGGTCGACACAACTGCCCCGGTGACGACCATTTCTTGTAACGGGTCGCCTTGCCAGTCGAGCGCTTACACCAGCACGGTCTCTGTGGTGCTGGCCGCGACCGACACCGGATCGGGAGTGGCGAGCACCCACTACACCACCGACGGGTCGACTCCCACGCTGTCCAGCCCGACCTACACCAGCCCGTTCCCGGTGGCGCAGACGACGACCGTCCAGTACGCCTCGTGGGACAACGCAGGCAACGCCGAAACCGCGCACTCCCAGGTGATCACGCTTCAGCAGTCAGCTGACACCACACCGCCGACCACCACGATCTCGTGCAACGGGGCGGCATGCAGTAATAACGGTTATACGGCCCCGGTCACGGTGACCCTGGCCGCGACTGACAACCCGGGCGGCTGGGGAGTGGCCAAGACCTACTACACCACCGACGGGTCCACACCGACCATATCCAGCACCGTGTACACCGGTTCGTTGACGGTCAAGCAGAACACCACCGTGAAATTCTTCTCGACCGACCTGGCCGGCAATGCCGAACAAGTCAATACCCAAGCAATCGCGTTCACGGTCGTCGTCACGCTGACATTCGACGATGGCATCGATAACGAATACACGCTGGCGTTCCTGCATGCCCTGCAGCCACACAACATGACCGGGACGTTCTTTATCAACACCGGGATCACCGGCCAAAGCGGCTCAATGACATGGAATCAGATCACCGCGCTTAGTAACGCCGGAAATGAGATCGGCGGGCATACACTCGACGAGTACAACATCAAGGGCTGCACCAACCAGCAAACGTGTACCAACGAGGTGTGCCAGGACCGCCAGAACCTCGTCAGCCACGGGTTCAACCCGGTCGACTTCGCCTATCCGTTCGGTGCTTACGACGCGAACGCGGAGAGCATCGTGCAGGGCTGCGGGTACACCGGAGCCCGGGCGGCGGGCGGCATCGACGTGAGCAGCCCGGGCGGCGGACCAGTGTACTCGGAGAGTATTCCGCCCAAGAACACGCTGGCGGTCCGGACGGATTACAACGCGCCGACCGGGAACCCGCCGAACGTTCCACCACTGCAGCTCTCCGACATGCAGGCCGCGGTCAACGGCGCGGCCGCCAACGGCGGCGGCTGGATCACCTTCGCCTTCCACCAGATCTGCTCCCAGGCCCTTGACCCGTCCAACTACAGCGGCTGCATTTCCGACTGGGGGCCGGTGGAACTCAGTACCCTGAACGCCCTGCTCGACTGGCTGCAGAACGCTGGACAGTCAGGCGGCGCTCCGGCGGGCACCGTAACGAAGACGATGACCCAGGTGATGAACGGATCATGAACGGCCCGGACACTCAGCCGCCGGTCACCATGCTTGAATGCGATGGCAATGACTCCACCGCTTACTACAGCCACAACCTCGGCAGCTGGCACATCATCGCCCTCAATACCTCACCTTGCGACCTGACCGACCCAGGGTTCTGTGCGGCGGGCTCGGCGCAGGACCTGTGGCTGCAAAACGACCTGGCCCATGACACGGCCGCGTGCACGCTGGCCTACTACCAGAACCCGCGATTTGCCTCGACCGCATCCGGCTCGGGCGGCGACAACACCATGAAGCAACTGTGGCAAGACTTGTACAACGGCGATGCGGACGTTGTGCTGAACGGCGACTCGCACTGGTACGAGCGATTCGCACCACAGAACGCATCAGGTGCCGTAGACAATACATTCGGCGTGCGCGAATTCATCGTGGGCACAGGTGGTACTGGTCTTGAACCACCAGGAACGGAAGGTCCAAACAGTCAGGTACTGAACGCCACCACCCACGGCATCGTCAAGATGACACTGCACACAAGATGACACTGCACAACGGAAGCTACAGCTGACAGTTCATCAACAATGGCGAAAGCAGCTTCACCGACTCCGGGTCGGCCAGCTGCCACAGCAAACCGTGAACCAGCCGGGATTACCAGGCAAAACAAGCTGGGCGTGACGGCATGGGAATACCTGTTCGCGTTCCTTCCGGTCCTGCTCGATTCCCGCTCCCGCTCCCGCTCCCCTCCGCGGGAGCGGGAGCGGCGGTATTAGGAAACCGTTTGCGGCCCGCAGTCGTGGGAATCGCGCTCAGATAATTCTGTTTCCCGGCGGGCCATTACGTGTGGTGGCGGTCGCCCGGCCGGCCGGACCCCCAACGATGCTGAATAAGGCTACGACAGATGGGGGATGCGGGCAGGTCAGACCGCGCTTAGATTAGTGACGGCCGGATGAATTCCTGCCCAATATATAGGAATAGTCTATTGACGGGCCGGGTAACGCGGCTAGTCCAGGGTGGGGACGTTGACTGAATTGACGCAATCTTCGAATGGCAGAGCTATCCGAGTCGCAGTAGTTGGCTGTGGCTACTGGGGATCCAAACATGTCCGCGTGCTGCATGCGGCGGACGGCGTCGAGGAAGTGGTCCTCGTCGATTCCCGCGAGGACCGGATACGGAACCTGGCCCGCAGCTATAAGACAGCGCCCTGGCATAACGCCCTGGCGCCGGCCCTGGCGCACGTGGACGCGGTGGTGGTGGCAACCCCCCCAAGCACGCACGTGGCCGTCGCCCTGCAGGCGATCGAAGCCGGCAAGCACGTCCTGGTGGAAAAGCCGCTGGCACCAACCTCCGAAGGCGCGCGCCGGCTGGAGAGCGCGGCGCGCGCGGCGGGCGTGGTCCTCATGGTCGGGCACACGTTCGAGTACAACCCGGCCGTCCGGAAGCTGCGCGAGCTTGTCCAAAACGAAGAGCTTGGCGAGGTGTACTACATCGACAGTGCCCGGCTCAACCTGGGCCTGTACCAGAACGACGTGAACGTCATCCTCGACCTGGCACCGCACGATATCTCCATCATCAACCACGTGCTTGGCCGCAAGCCGGTCGCGGCCCAGGCGTGGGCGTCCCGGCACGCTCACAGGCGTTTTGAGGACGTCGCTTACCTGCGCTTGTTCTACGACGACTTTTTCGACGACCGCGGCCTGTCCGCGAACATCCACGTGAGCTGGCTCGACCCGTGCAAGGTGCGGCGGGTGACGGCGGTCGGCAGCCAGAAGATGGCCGTCTATGACGACCTGGCCGCGGATGACCGGATCCGCGTGCTGGACAAGGGCGTTTGCCTCCCGGCAGACGGTGACAACATGACGCAGCCGCCGACGTCCTACCGCTACGGCGACATCGTCGTTCCGTTCATCGCACCCGACGAGCCGCTCGCCGTGCAGGACCGGCACTTCATCGAGTGCATCGCGAGTGGTGCCCGGCCCCTGACCGATGGCCAGAACGGGCTTGCCGTCGTGGAGGCCCTTGAAGCGGCGGAGTTGTCGCGGCGTCTTGGCCGCCCGGTGCTGCTTGAGGAACTCAGCTCCGTCGGCCGTTTCACCCAGTCGTTCAGCTTGGGCAACGGACACTCGCCCAGCTCGGGCAACGGACACTCGCCCAGCTCGGGCAACGGGCACTCGCCAGGTTCGGCCACCCGGGTCGTCGCGGTGCCTGGCAGGCTGAG
>WNGQ01003186.1_pt1 | contig 33169 bp, 27 predicted proteins | sample 5407661 | NCBI WGS metagenome assembly WNGQ01 (sample SAMN13153382, study PRJNA577476) | soil metagenome | isolation source: 60 cm soil or saprolite under Garry oak tree replicate 2 | place: USA:California | collected 2016-06-15 | reverse complement strand
AATCGACGGACGCACGACACAACATTCCAGCTATGGTCTCAGTCAGAAGAAGAGAAAGCGCATAGAAGAGTGTTTCGGTTGGCTGAAGACGGTCGCCCTGCTGCGCAAAGTGCGGCATCGCGGAGTGTGCAAAGTGGACTGGATCTTCACCTTCGCCTGCGCAGCCTACAACCTGGTGCGCATGCGAAACCTTGCGGCAGTCCCAGCGCTGTAAGTCCAGATGGACGTGTGTCCGGCAGGGCATGGAGTTAGACCGAAAAAGCTTACAAACACCAGAAATCAACCTGCTCAACAATCACAAACGATGAGAATCAGAAAGACAACCGTGCTGCCGATCAATTTTTCAGCAGCCTGCTAGGACACAATCATCGAAAGAACCTGTTGCAGTGAGTATTCAACCTTCTGACGGGCACGCTTCGCCTTCGCCTGCCATTTGGCATCGAAAGCAGGATTGCAGTCCTTCGGTACGGTCCCTTGTCCAATGGCGAAGACGTAGACGCCTGAGAGCATCCATTTGATGTGGAAGAGCGTGCGTGCTCCGAGTCCTGACTTCGCGTATTGCGTGAGCAAATCAGTTACGTTGGGCGTCTGAAGATCGTGCAGAGATTGTCAAGCGAGAGCGGCTTGCCTGCACGGTTCTGGAAAATATATCCAATACAAGGATTGCCCGATTGTTCACACAGCCGTGCAAGCAGACTTTTCAACGGCTCGATAACAGGAACCCGTGCAGCCGATTCTTCAGTCTTTGTATCGCCTGTGTGATTACGCCATATCCCGTTTGATTTCCAAGCTGTCGCCAGATCAATCCTGTGAGCGCAGTTTGAACGTGCAGTATCATCCGTGCAACAAGCAATGCACGGTGGTCCGGGCTTGGTTCTGTCCTCGTCTTCCTACGTCGTGTTCGATTGCACCCACGGCAGGTAAATGCGGGTGACGTACTCGCCCAAAGGCTGAATCCCTCTCTCTTTCCGCGTCCGCCCATTTTGCCCCAACTTGATAGCCGATCTTTGTATTTCGTAGTGGTCGTGCCTCCTCCGCTACTTAAGCCTGCTTTAGCACTGGGGCAGATTGCGAGTTCGCCGAGCTGACAGGCTTTCTTTCCCCACTTCCTGCCGGGCATTTAGTACTGAGCGAAGGTCATCCACTAGGCTTTTCGGCAGCTCACCTATGCTGCGTAAGACTTTTCGGGCGGCACGGGATGTTTTGGAGCCTTCCTTTACTTCGTTATCGCTGATTGCAGCCAGATCGTCCTCGACCTCCAGGACCTCAATCGCCGTCAACAATCCACCGCCACGTTTCGAGTGCTTCGGTGATCTCCGGGAAGTGCCTGCATATCTAGTGTGCGCGTAGCGATCTCGCAATAAACCATCCCAGATAGAGGAAGTCGCAACATACTCCCACGAAAACGACACGCCAGAACCATTCTTCGAGCGAATGTGTTTTCAATGTTACTCGGATGCGCAAGAGAGAACTCCGGGGAGGGGGCTGGGTCGCCATTTCGGTAAAGGGGAGGTGCTGATGCTCAAGACCCAAACCCTACTCTAGCCTGCCATATCATTCATGTTACAACGGCAGAGTTGAATCGGGTGTTTACTGTAGGTGGCGCGACCCTTGCCCGCAGGCCCGCTTCAGGAGCGGCATTAGCTGGATTTGCAGAGGGCAGCATCGTGAGCGAGACTAAACGAGCCTTCCAAGAGGGATGTTCAGGAGTTGATTCATGGCAGCGATGAAATCCTCCCGGCATTCCTGATTTTGGCGCATCAGGTCTTCGGCCCGCTTCAGGAGTTCTTCCGCAGTTGGATTTCTGAATCTCACGGCAGATGGCAGTATAGGTCTGGTGAGAGCCAAAAGTGTTCGACGGCTAACAAATCCGGCAAAGAAGCGACTCGTTTTTGTCTTTGATTTTGGAGCAAAAGTGCTAACAATGGGCGCTCCGAAAGGTTTGCTCTGCGCTGTTGCCAGCCAACGGCGGAGCGCAAAATGGAAGCGAAAAGCGAGAGCGTTGGATGCGGTTCTGCGTGGAAGCGGCTGACGAGCAGGACTCGAACCGCTTATTCGATATATTCTCTGAAGTCAACCGTCTGCTGCATGAAAAGAGTTGCGGCTCAGAAATGTGCGACGAGAAGCAAGCAAGTACGTTATCGAAGCTGCTGAGGAAAAGGCATCCTAGCAACCCAGATAGATTTTGGGCCGGCCGCCAATCTTTGAAACAAGCCTGACTTGCGGTGTCCTAAATCGAGAAGATGTGGATAAATTTACCATCGGCATCGAAGTCGATGTACTCGTCGGCGGTCGTGAACACGGTCACAGTTTGCAACTCACGGCCTTCGCCGTTGATGACAGCGTGGCATGGCAACTCATTTCAGGCGCACTCCGCCCGTCTTCACAGTTTGTTCTACGTACCAATGATGCCTCAGAACGAAGGTTCCGTTCCATGGCGCTTTGCCGGTTCCATAGTAATCAGATTCGATGACTCGAATCCGCACAGCGTCGTTGACCAAATCTGCTTCTGCGTTTTTGATATCGAGCCACACGCGTAAGCTGTATTCGCCAGGAGTCAAAGTCAGGCTGGGAATGTCGCAGATGAACACTTGAGGCCCCACTCGCGCGCCCGCGGGCAGATTAGGTTCAAACTGGCTGTCCGCAGTGAAGACACGCTGCCCATAGGCATTATTGAAGCCGACGCCGACATTGAAGTCCGCCGTCAGGTCGGGCAGTTCAAAATGCACTCGCACCTGCAGGCGCGCACCAATCAGCAGGCCTTCCACCAAGGGCTGGTTTCCGTCAGTGTAAAACTCCAGCTGCTTCAGCAGAGGACCAAGGGCGAACCGTCGATCAGAAGCTGCGCTCAAATCCACAATATGTCCGGTGGAATCGTGCGCACCGGAAATTAGGTTGAGGTGATCGAGAACTGCGTCCTTTGAGGTACCCTCAAATACAAGCGTTCCGCCGTCGAGCACAATTCCGCGCCTACACAGATTTTCAACTGCCGCCATGTTGTGGGAGACAAACAGCACGGTCCTCCCGGCGCGGCTAACTTCGTTCATTTTACCCAAACATTTCTTCTGAAATGTCATGTCACCAACTGAGAGCACCTCATCCACGACCAGAATTTCGGGATTCAAATGGGCAGCCACGGCAAAGCCCAGCCTCACATACATGCCGCTGGAATAGTGCTTCACAGGAGTATCGAGAAATTTCTCCAGCTCGGCAAACGCGACGATTTCGTCGAACTTGGAAACGATCTCGGCCTTTCGCATGCCGAGAATCGCGCCGTTGAGAAAAATGTTTTCGCGTCCCGTTAGCTCGGGATGAAAGCCCGTTCCGACTTCCAGCAGACTGGCCATCCGGGCGCGCAGCACCACCCGTCCTTCAGTGGGATCAGTAATTCGCGAGATGACTTTCAGCAGAGTGCTCTTGCCTGCGCCGTTGCGACCGACAATTCCCACTACATCTCCCTCACCGACGTTAAAGGTAACGTCCTTCAGCGCCCAGAAGTGTTCCCGGCCGACAGCTTCTGTAAACTGCAAACCACCGCGAAATCGTCGGACCGGCGCAGCTAATGTTCGCTCCAGCGCTTCTCGCAAGCGACCTCGGAGCGAATCGCGGGGCAACACGTATTCCTTTGACAAGTGCTCGATCTGGAGGATTGGCTGCACGTCAAATAATGTCGGCGAAACGCCTCTCCATTCGGCGGAAGATCAGCAGACCAAAAATAAAGAGTACAACACTCACAATGAGCGACAACCCCATGAGTGGCCATGGGTAAGGACTTCCCAGAAGAGCATAGCGAAATCCCAGAACCACTCCAGCCATCGGGTTTAAGCCCATGAGTATTTTCCAGTGTCCGGGGATATAGCGAATCGGATAAATCACCGGAGTCACGAAAATGCCCATCTGAATAAGAAACGGAACCGCATATTTCACATCCCGAAAGCTGACATTGAAAGCCGAGAGCGTCAGTCCTACGCCTGAGGCAGCGAGTACTGCGGCTAGAATGAAAATCGGCAGCCATAGCAGATTTGGCGAGATCGGCCAGCGGTAATGGAGTATCAGCAGAACGAGAAAACCCAGAGTCAAGCCCAGGTCGAGTAGCAGAGCGCCAACGGCCCCGAGCGGGATAAAGACTCGCGGAAAATAGACCTTCGATACAAGCTGCTGGTTGCTCACCAAGCTGTTGCTGGATTGTGAAACTGCAGTGGAGAAAAATGTCCAAGGTGCGAGTCCCGCGAACGCAAACAGTGGGTAAGGGGGGCCATCACTTTTTACGCCCGCGAGCCGATTGAAGATAAAGGTAAAAATCAGCATCGCGATCAGTGGTTGCAAGATCGCCCAGAGTCCACCGAGAAGCGTCTGACGATACCGAATCTTAATGTCCCGCCACACAAGAAAAGCCAGCACCTCCCGGTAGAGCAAAATTTCCTTGATGTCTATCGGTTGCCAACCCCGGCGCGGGCGGATCGTTACCTCAAACGAAGATGGCATCTGGCTCCTGATGGCGGGAAGCAAGCAGGGAGTGGAGTCCGGGTCGCGAGTTTTGCCGCGTGGCGTGTCAGCTTAACTCCAGATCTGCACCTTGGACGCGTCTGCAACCTGCGGCGTCCCTGAACGCGAGACTCCCGCAAATGCGAGACTCCCACAAATCAGACGTCCTTGTCCAGGTTACCGGCGCGTTGCTGTTTCCCGAAAAACTACGCGGCGGCAATCTTTGTTCTCCAGCGACAAGGTGACAGACGCGGCACGTCACACCTGTGAAGCCAACGTAAAAGAACGATTCCTTGCTGCAAATGGCTTGAAGCGCCCAACGTATCTTTACGTTGTCAAATTGACGATCAACTTCTCTTTTGGCTTCAAGGCGCTAGCAACCAACGATGTTCGAGAACGAACATCCCATCGCTTGGCAGCTTACCGCGACCGTAGAAATCCGATTCCAGAACCTTAATTCGCGCGGCTGAGTCGATCAGATCGGCTTCGATGTTTCCAATATCGAGCCAAACTCGCAAAACGTAATCGCCGGGCATGAGTGTCAGACTGGGAATTTCGCAGACCACCACCTGTGTGCCGAGAACTTGGGTGTGGTCGGATTGGTGTAAAGCTCAATAGCTTGCAAGAGCTTTCCTTGCGGGGAGCGGCGGTCGAGAGCTCCACTCAAATCAATTATGTGGCTGGGAGTGCCTTGCGTGTTGAACACCATGCCGGTGTAGAGCTGGATCGCCTGTTTCACAGGACCAACGAATGTCAGCTTGCCGGCATCGAGCACGACGCCGCGGCTGCATAGGTCCGCGACGGCTGCCATATTGTGAGATACGAAGAGCACGGTGCGTCCCTGCCGGCTGACTTCGTTCATTCTGCGCAGGCATTTTCTTTGAAAGGCGATATCGCCCACCGCGAGCACTTCATCAGCGATGAGAATTTCAGTATTCAGGTGGGCGGCTACGGCGAACGCCAGTCTCAGATACATTCCGCTGGAATAGCGCTTTACCGGAAGGTCTAAAAATTTCTCGATTTCTGAAAAAGAGACAATCTCATCAAAGTAAGCATCGATTTCGGCTTTGCTCATGCCGAGTATGGCGCCATTGAGATAAACGTTTTCCCTTCCGGTGAGCTCGGGATGAAATCCGGTACCGACTTCGAGCAAACTACCCAAACGTCCGCGAAGGCTAACGGTGCCCTTAGTGGGATCCGTGACTTTGGAAATAATCTTTAGCAACGTGCTCTTCCCGGCGCCATTCCGGCCGAGAATCCCGATCACATCGCCTTGGGCAACATCGAAGCTAATATCATCGAGAGCCCAAAATTTCCGGGGCCGGCCCGAGCCCTTCTTGGGCTGTTCTCTGCGAGAGGAGATCTTGAGCTTTCGCATAAGAAACTCGCGAAGGTTCTCGCGATTGATGGATCGCCCAAGCTCGTACTCTTTCGAGAGGTGGTTCACCTCAATGATGGGCAACATGGAAAACTTAGTCTACCGATATCCTAAATATCAAAACCACACGGGTTCGATGCAGCAACTGCGCTAGAATACTACAGTGCAAACAGCACTTCGATATTTGCGCCTATACGCCAAAGCACTGAATTTAAGCCCTCACCGGGCACCTCTCGTATTTGAAACAAGGGGGCAAGCCCTTTGCGAATGCAATTCTCAGTGGTAATACCTACTTATAATCGTGCAGGCGAACTGAAGGAAACTCTAGCCAGCCTGGCGAAAATTACCAATGCTGGGACCTGGGAAGTAATCGTGGTGGATAACAACTCCACGGACGCAACGCACCGGATTGTTGCCGATGCGGCGGCCAACTTTCCTGTTGAACTACGATACCTGCTCGAGCGGCAAGTGGGGCGCAGCTCTGCTCTTAATGCGGGGATCAAGGCTGCTCCAGGAGAAATCATTGCTACCACCGATGATGACGTGCGGTTCGAGCCGGATTGGCTGCAGCAAGCCGCCGAAGCCCTGGAGAGCGAGCAGTGCGATTTTGTGGGAGGCAAGGTTGTGCCGATTTGGGGCGGGCCCAAGCCCGCGTGGCTCTCCGACAAGGGAGGGCGGCACTGGGCTGTGATCGCGCTGCTCGATTTTGGCCCCGAACCGGTGGAGTTCGGTAAGCGGTATGCACCCTTGGGGGTGAATCTTGCGTTTAAGCGCGAGGCATTCGACCGCAACGGACTATGGGACCCCGGAATCGGTCGTAAGGCCGGAACACTTTTGGGGCAGGAGGTGCGCGAGTGGATGCTGCGTGCTCGCGATGCTGGGTTGAGAGGCATGTATGCTCCAAAGATGGTTGTGCATCATGTGATCCCGGAAGATCGCCTACAGAAGCGTTATTTTCGGAGATGGTTCTATTGGCACGGAGTCAGCCGGGCGATGCTTTATCAGCAGCACCCGATCGATATGCATGCTCCAGAGGAAACAAGCATTGATTTTTCCAAGGTTCATCTGGTTTTTGGGGTGCCTCGCTACATGTACCGGTCGTGCTTTCGATCGGCAATCGCCATGGTCAAAGCGGGCTTCGATGGCGAGGAAGTTGCTTGCTTCGAGCATGAGCTGGCGTTGTGGTTCTTCTTGGGGGTTCTGCGGCAACGTTGGAAAGACCGCAACCGCCCGCCCGGCGCCGGAAAGGATTCTGGTAAGTTTGCGGGCGCCACAGCTTAAACCGGTTTGGTTGGTAACCGTACACCAGGATTGGAAATGAGGGCCATCATACTCGCAGCCGGAAAAGGCTCGCGGTTAGAACCGGTCTCCGGCGAAACCGTGAAGTGTCTCTTAGGCTTGGGTGGAATAACACTGATCGAGCGCCAGCTCAGATATTTGCGGGCCTCGGGGATCAGTGAAATCGCAGTCGTCGTTGGTTTTGAGGCGGAGCGCATTCGGCACGCCTGCGGCCCTGAAGTCGAGTACATTGAAAATCCGATTTTTGCCGAAACCAACAGCATGTACTCGCTGTGGCTGGCGCGACATTTTTTTGGACACGGATTCGTAGTCTTAAATTCCGACGTATTTTTCCATCCTCAGCTTCTGACTGATCTGCTTACCGCGAGACATGAGGATGCGATCCTTGTGTCTTATCGCAACGGAACGAAATATGGCGACGAGGAGATGAAGGTCAAGATGAGTGGCGGGCAGTTGCTCGATATTTCGAAGACCATGGATCCCGACGAGGCCGATGGTGAGAATGTAGGCATCGTAAAATTCGGAAAAACAGGCGCCGCCGTGCTTGTGAAGGAAATGGATGCCTTGGTTGCGAGTGGCGAGCTGCGGAGCTGGGCTCCGCGAGCGTTTCTGGCATTCAGCAAGATACGGCCATTACATGTCGTTGGTACCAATGGTTATACTTGGACTGAAATCGACTTTCCCGAAGATTACCAGCGGGCACGGGAAGAAGTTCTGCCGCAAATCCCTGCAATTGTTCGCCTCCAATCGGTTGCTACTAGCGAAGAGCGCTGAAGTGCACCAACCGGCAAAGTTCCCATCAGAGGCGAGAGCCACATGAAGCGGCAAATTGTGCGATGGATGCGTGAGCTCGACACGCAATGGCAGCGAACGCGAAATCCGGAGCGTCGCCGCGTCTTGGTAAATGCAGGCCTGCCCATGGAATTTGGCATGATTGCGCCAATCTACCGGCGCATGAAGAGCGATCCACGAGTCCAGTTTTTCTTCACCTCTACCGTCCGCCCAAATGAAGCTCCACGAATCTTCGCGGAGGCTGGCACCGGCCTTCCACTAGTCAGCCCCGCTCAGGCCGCATGGCTGAAATTCGATGCCTATATTGCCGCCGATCTGATTTGGACAAAACTGCTGCGCGGCACCAAACGCGTGCAAACCTTTCATGGGGTTGCCGGGAAGTACGGGAACTTATACGACCGCCCAGAATCGTCGTTAAGCGAATGGGACCGATTGTTCTTCATCAATCGCAGGCGCCTGAATAATTTCATCGCCTCTGGTGCAATCGAGGCCGATGGTCCCGTCGCTCGCCTGGTGGGCATGCCCAAAGCGGATTGTCTGGTCGATGGCTCCCTGCGGCGTGATGAAATTCTGCAATCTCTCGCTCTCGACCCCGCTCGCCCCACTGTGCTCTACGCGCCGACCTGGACGCCGTATTCTTCTCTGAATGCAATGGGTGAGGAGCTGGTAACACAACTGGCGAATGCGGGCTTCTGCGTGATTGTGAAGCTGCACGATAATTCCCGTGACCCAGATCCTCGAAATTCGGGGGGGATTGACTGGGTGGGACGGCTGACCCCTATCCTGCAAAGAACTGGCGGACATCTCGCTGAGCGCGGCACGATTTCACCGTATCTCGTGGCGGCCGACGCGATGATTAGCGATCACAGTTCCGCTGCTTTCGAATATTTGCTTTTGGATCGTCCCCTAATCCGCATCGAGATGCCCGAACTGCTTGCCAGCACCAATATTCACCCCGATTACGTAGCTCTGCTGGCCGAAGCCTCCACTAGCGTTCGGAGTGTTCCACAGGCAGTCTCTGCTGTAGAATATTCGCTATCAGATCCGAATCGGCTTTCCGCGCGGCGCAGAGTGGTTTCCCAGGAGTTGTTCTACAAGCCCGGCACAGCGACCGGGCGAGCAGTATCTGAGCTTTACGAATTGATGGAGTTATCTCTTCCTATGTAAATCCTCCATAAAAAGAGGAAAGATTTTTCCACTTTTGCGCAATCTGTTTGAGTCGCGATGACTGCCGGTGCAAATGATGAGTTGATTGCCTCTGTAATCGATGTAGTGCATTGGCGGTAGACAACCAACCAGGTACTCTGGACGTCTGACAAGCTGGAACCCAGCGCGCAGCATAAGCTTGTAGACGTTTAGGGAGATAGACATCGGGTTCTCCTAAGGCGGGGGTTTACCGATACAGAGGAGAATCCCCGCTGTCGGACTCGCGCCACCTGAAAAGTAGATTCCAAAATCTGTTGTAAGTGCTTTATGATCGTAAAGAAAGCTTGGACACCGCTGTTCGCGTTGGCATTACTCCTCTCCTTAATCCCGTCCGCGTCGGCCACAGAGCGGCTTTGTGATGCTTCGTTTGAAGACTGCCGCGCGCCCCTGCTTCAGTTTATTAAGAATGAAAACAAGGAAATCGATCTAGCTTTCTGGTTCATGGATGACACGAACATCTCGAATGCGTTGATTGCGGCTAAGCAGCGAGGCGTTACCGTCCGTATGCTGGTGGACCCCCGGGCAGACGAAGGACATCCGACAAATACGAACATTCTTAACACACTAGCTTCCGATGGATTTCAAATGCGGCAGAGGGTGGCGAATGGAATCCTGCACTGGAAAATGATGTTGTTCTCTGGCCAGGGCGTGGTGCAATTCAGTGGCGCTAACTACAGCGCGGCGGAACTCAAGCCCTTCACCCCATACGTAAATTACAGCGATGAGGCCATCTATTTCTCGGATGACGCAAATGTAGTCAACAGTTTCCGCACCAAATATGATGATTGGTGGACGGACACAGTAAGCTTCAGGGACTACGCGAACACCTCCGGCCTTACCCTCACCCGCGCCTATCCAAAATACCTGATCGATCCCGAGATGGATTTTCTGCCTACTGCGGTTTGGCAGAACAATTACGGAACTCGGTCACAGGGCGCCATTAATGCGGAAAAGGTGAAGCTGGATATCGATATGTTCCGCATTACGAACGCCGCCATCACGGATACAACCATCAGTGCATTTACCATTCACGGCCTCCCCATTCGCATGATTGTCGACTCCTCGGAATACCGCAATCCCGCTCGTGTGTGGGATTCCTACAACGTAGATCGGCTGTTCATGGCAGGCATCCCGCTGAAAATCACCAAGCATCAGGGCCAGAACCATGAAAAGTCGCTGCTGTTGTACGGACAGGCGATGACGATCTTCGGTTCCTCGAATTGGACCACGCCTTCCTTCAACATCCAGCAGGAGCATAATTATTTCCCCTGCAGTGCACAGCTTGCGGCATACACGTCAAAGGCCTGTTTTTATGCGTCTCCCCAAAAGCCATGGTTCCTCCAGTGGTTTCAGAATCAATTTGAGCGCCGTTGGAACTCAAAAACGGAATACAAGGCTTTCGTGCCCTTGGGACCTGGTGTTCCCGGCTACAAGAACCCGGTAAACGGCGCCACTTCAACCTCAACGAGTGTCACTCTGATTTGGGAAGGCGGTCCGTGGGCCCAGCAATACGACATTTATTTTGGCACCGCGAGCAATCCGCCGTTGATCGCCTCGAATGTTGTCACAGGGCAGCCGGAGGATCCCAGTGGACCTCTCACGCCCGAAACTTTCAAAGTGTCAGGTCTGACACCGGGAACAACGTACCGCTGGAAGATCGTTTCAAAAACCATGGCCAATCTCACTGCTGCTGGTCCAATTTGGTCGTTTACTACTGCAGCGATCACCCCGGGAACCGGCGCCATGGTGAGCTCGATTACTCCCACCTCCGGACCCTCCTCGGGTGGAACCGCAGTTACGATTACCGGAACAAATGTTGCGGCAGGCGCAACTGTCAGTTTCGGCTTTGCGACCGCCACCAATGTTGTCGTCGTGAACAGCACGACGATCACGGCCACGACTCCTCCGCATGCGGGCGGTACGACCGGCGTCACCGTCATCAACAAGGCAGGAGACACAGGCACGCTCTCCAGCGCGTTTACCTTCATTGCGCCGGTGGTATCAATGGCGCCCAGATTAAACCTGCTCTCGCCCGCCACAGGTTCTCCCGCAGGTGGCGACGCAGTGGTCATCACGGGAATCAATCTGGGTTCTGGAGCTACGGTTACGTTTGGCGGAGCTCCGGCCAAAGTGATCAGTAGCAATCCCGTCTCAATCAACGTCACGACGCCTGCTGGCAATCCCGGGCCCCCCGTCGACGTTGTAGTTATGAGAAATGGCCAAAGTGGCACATTGAAGGCGGCTTATACGTATGCCGATCCGCCGGCGCCCCCCACTGTGGCTTCGGTTTCGCCCCCGAGCGGTACGCTTAACGGAGGCACTACGGTCACCATCACCGGTACGGGATTCAACAAAGGAGCGATTGTGACGTTCGGCGGGTCCATGGCGACTACGATTGCTGTGGTGAACGGAACAACCGTTCTGGCCACAACGCCCGCTCATGTCGTTGGGGCTGCCGACGTTGTGGTCACCAACATTGATCCTGCTACTGGCGTCATTGACAGCGGAAGCGGCAGCAACACGTTGCCTGGTGGGTACACTTACACCACTGCCCCATCACCAGCTATCAACGCAGTTTCACCAAATACGGGCACCGTCAGTGGTGGCACTCCGATCACCATTACTGGCTCAAACTTCGTGTTTGGCGCCAATGTATTCGTGGGCGGGCAGAAGGTCACGGTGCAGACAACTACGGGTAGCTACATCTACGCCACCACTCCCCCAGCGGGGAACGGTACGGGAAATGCAGATGTAACAGTGCTCAATCCTGATGGGCAGAGCAACACGCTTTCCGGCGGATATACGTATCAATAAATTCAGAAGGAAAGAAGGGGCAACGCATGGCGTCAGGCGTTGGCCTTTAGCTTGCTCGAAAACCCACTTCGCGGGTGCTCTAATTGACGTTAAATGTAACTGACATGAAATTGTGATCGGAGGGTCTAACTCCTTCATCGTCGGTCGTGCCGATTTTGACTACCACTAAAGCCGCGGTACCAGGGGCACGCTGATCCGGAATGAATCCTGCGGTCACGGATACGCTCGTCGCTCCCTTGGAATAAAACACTTGATCAATGCGGCTTCTTCGCGTTCGCGTATAAACGCTTGGGGGATTATCGGGATAAGCCGTCGCCGTGACCTTGCTTACCGCCGTATCCCATCCACCGTAATAGTGCTCGAGAATAATGTCCACTTCTGGAGTACCGACCTGAGAATTGAAATCACCGCCGATAAATCGCGGCTCAGGAAACTTGGAGGCGAAGGCAACCAGCTCGTTCGCTTCCACTTGCCGTTCCGAGCTCGAATCTTTTGGCCACTGAAAATGGGTAGCGAAAAAACTGATTAGCTTCCCGTTCACGCTGAGAGTCGCTTCGGCGATTGGCATTTGATAGCTCATGAAGTATTGCGCCGTGCTAACTATCGGCCATTTGGAAAGAATCATGACTCCTTCAGCACAGCCGGGATACTTCGGTACGTAATAGCTGTACCAGGTGAGTCCAGTCTTCTGCTTCATGAGACCAGTAATGAGCGAAGGATCGTTGTAGCCTCCAATCGCCTCAACCAGCGAAGCAACGTCAGGATTCAATTTCACCAGCCAATCCGTGGTGCGATTTAGATTGATGATGTTGTCCGTACCATGTCCCCCGTATGAAATATTGGCTTCCACGATCCGGAATTTGATGCTCGAAGCCGTTCCGCTGACCGTAATGAGGCTGGAAGCACTGGCGGTAGCCCCAGTAGTGTCCGTGACAGTCAATTTGGCCACGTAATTTCCGGCGCTTTGATACACGTGAGAGGGCAACGCTTCGCTTGACGTCTGGCCGTCGCCGAAGTTCCAGTTGTACCTGAGTGATGAAGCACCGGAGACATTTGCTGTGAAATTCACGCCCAGCGGCGCAGATCCTGAGCTGGGATCGCTGGCAATCGTGACACTTGGCGCTGTGATCGCGGGTGCGTTTGCCGCCAGAATAGTAGTGTCATTAACCCGCGCACCCGGGGCACTCGAAAGGTAGCTCTGGGGAGACAACACCACCTGGTCAATCGAGAGCCCGTCTTCCCGCACCTGTACTCGGATGGTGTGCGTGCCCGTGGTTTGAAAATAAATGTTATTTCCTAAGCCGCACCAGCCATTGTCCGCCCAGCCCCATCCCTGCTCCGCAGCTCCCGTGCATGCTTGCAGAACAACTGCTTCGCCCGAGGTCGTGCCAATACGATCCACCGCAGTTCCGCGGCTGGTCACGCTGTCGGAGAATTGCACGTAAACCGAATCATTGTCGTAGGAATTGTTCGCAGCCTTGCCGCGAAGCCAGAAATGATACGCTTGCCCCGAATATGCGGGAAATGTCATTTCAAAGTAATTCGCCGGGCTGGCCTGAGGAGACATAATCTTTGCCGAGCTCAGGTTGGGGTTTGCCATGGCGTAACCGCCAGCCGCCGTTGCATCAGCAACCACCGCCCACGTGCCCGCTCGTACCGTTGCCTTGGAAGCGTATAAGACGATATCAGTGCTTGCGTGCGCGGGAACCAGAGATGGAACCAGCAGCAGAAAAGTGGCCGAGATGGCTAGAATGGGAAGAGAAATCCGTCGAAAAACTGCCACTTTCCGCCTCCTAGCAGTGACCGTCACATGCCTTTCCCGCACCCTGCTTAGCGCAAGAAGGGCTCGTGCAAGAGCTTGACTGGTAACTGCTTGAGTTTGCGACGGTCCTGCTAATGCCGTCGAGATCACGATGGTGCACCCATCCCTTACGCCCAAATCCACACCCGGGCGAGGACGGTGCGCAACGAAGTGGCGGAACTACCACTGAACTACGGCTTTGATTGATACACTGGGTTCTGAGCCGGCGAAATTCGATTCGCGAAAGGATCGCGAATCTACATCAGTTCGTATCGTCAGACCCTGAACCCTACGCCGAATCGAACGAAGTAGACGAAGCAGCTGCTGGATATGCGGCATGGTAAGCGTACTTACGCAGACGGCAATAAGGCAAACGACTCAATTAATATTAAGTTGTAAACAACCTGGGTACTTATGAAATGAACCAGAATTAATTCCCTAGTTAAGAGTCCGGAAATGCAAACCGACGTCTCGGTCGTCCTCAGCACCTACAATCGCAGCTCCTTGCTTGCGCCGGCGTTGCAGGCGTTGTTGGCGCAAAGCACCGCTGCTCCGAACTACGAAGTTTTGGTCGTCAATAACAACTCTTCCGACGGAACCGCGGAATTGGTGCAGTCTTTAGTCACATGCAACCCGGGGAAATTGCGCTACCTCTTCGAGAAGAAGCAAGGTCTCTCGTACGGACGAAACGCCGGAATCGCGGCGGCGTGCGCCCCGATTATCGCCTTCACTGATGATGATGTGCGCGTCTCTCCCGACTGGGTAACTCAGATTAAGCTGGAATTCGATGCCCATCCCAGCATCGATTTCTTGGGAGGCAAGGTTCTGCCACGTTGGGTTTCACCCCCAGCGCCGTGGCTCACTCGCGAACACTGGGCTCCGCTCGCCTTACTCGACTATGGCGACCAATCGTTCTATGTCGATGCCGCCAAGAGGCTTTGCCTGATTGGCGCGAACTTCGCCTTTCGCCGCCGGGTCTTTGATGAACTGGGAATGTTCAAGACAGATTTCCAACGGGTCAAGGACGGCATCGGTTCACTTGAAGACCATGAAATGTTGCTCCGACTTTGGCATGCCAACCGCAAAGGGCTTTACTCGCCTCAGATCATTGTAACCGCAGAGATCGAACCGGAGCGGTTGCAAAAAAGCTATCATCGCCGCTGGCACGCAGGCCACGGCAGGTTTTATGCGGCATTGCGTGATGAGGAGATAGAACGATCGGACATCGGCCGAATCTGCGGCGTTCCGGCCCATTTCTACCGGCAGGCGCTGCGCACTGGGCTGGGCTGGATCGCGTCTAGTCTGGGCAATCGACCCGACGAGGCATTTTCCCACGAGCTTCGGCTCCGCTATTTTGTAGGCTTTTCCGGCACGCGATGGCGCGAGTTTTTCGGACTGAAGCGACAGCCGCGATGCCAATAGCGGTCGCTCCATGAATACGTGGCGCCGTAGAGGTGCTTGCCGCAGAAGAACCCAACTAAGTCCCACATCTGGAGCTCGTCAGCAAAATTCTCAGCAGGTTTGTTGTTGAAGCTTACGATCCCGTTTAATATCCGCCACAGGGCTCGAATAGCTCTTCCGAAAAGGTAGCGCGGAATGCCCAGCAGATACGTTGCCTCCCTGGGCTGCCACCGGTCGAGAACCCCGGAGGAAACGCCGCGCCAGAAGTGCCACGCACGAAAATATCGTTTCCTCAGCCGTTCAGGATGGATATAGTGATAAACAATCAGATCGGGGACATACATTCCTTTTGCCTCCGCCGCGAGTAGACGCCGATACATGTCGGTATCTTCATCGGCTAAAGGGCGTTTCCCCTTGCGGCCCAAGTCGACCGAATAGAGGCCAACTTTTTGCAGTACCGCTCGCGACACGACAGCGTTCCCGCCCATCAACTCGGCGTGGCTTGTGCCATATGCGTGCATCGATCCCGCATCTACAACCCCAATCACTCCCCCGTGATCGCGCGGCAGCCACGGTGGCGGTGCGCCACCCCAATGCGGGACATAGGGACCGCCAATGAAATCGACGTCGCCACTTGAAAACATTTGGTAAATGCAGCGAAACCAGGATCTACCAACCTGTTCGTCGTCATCGATCATGGCGATAAGATCGCCATTCGTGGCGAGAATGCCTGCGTTTAAAGCATAGGACCTTCCTTGCAGCTTCTCAAATACATAGCGGAGCCGCCCACAAAATCTTGATTGGTAAATCTCCACCGTCTCCCGTGTAGCATCGCTGGAGTTGTTATCCACCACCGTTACGAACACGCTTAAATCGGCAGGGACTTCAGCGGCCAGCAAGCTGTCTAGCGCACGTTTTAGAAGCTGGTGCCGATTGAAGGTCGGCAGAATGACGTCCAATCGCATGCTGAATCAGCTTACCTCTGGCTTGTAATTCCTATTGAAAACGTGGATATAGAGGAGCCGAAGGGCTCCAGGGGCGATGCGGATAATCAACTCTACGCGTCGCAATCTGCTGCTCTGAAAATAGTTATTAGCCAGTCTCATCGCTTTCGCGGATTCGCTGTATTTTCCCGCCATCAGTTCGACCCTGCTGCGATGCAACTGAAGGTTGGCCATGCAGCGTGCAATCTCTTTCTGGACGATTGCTTGATGACGAGTAATTAGCGGCAAAGTCCGGCCTATTTTCGTGAATACTGCAATCTGCGAACGGATGAAGTAGCTTCTATTTGCAGTGACTGCTTTGGGATGAATGCGGTGCAGGGCGAGAACCTTACACTGATAAGCCATCCGTGCGCCGCGATCCGCAATGCGCACCCACATGTCGTAGTCCTCGCAGCAGCGAAGATTTTCGTCGAAAAGACCTGCATTCAACAGAGACTGGCGCCTGACCACAGTGTCGGAAGTAATCACGTTGCAATCGCGTTTCAAAAGATTTTCGAGCGTCACGGTTCCCCGCGAGGGATTGATTTCCATCGCCGTTTTGCCGGCGCTGCGGGTGTCACCGATCAGGAGGGCATCGCAATAGACCAAATCGAGCCCGGGGTCAGCGCGAAGCGCAGCGAGCTGTTCCGCCAGATAATCTGGATACCAGGCGTCGTCGCAATCCAGAAAAGCAATATAGGTGCCCCTCGACCGGCGGATGCCCGTGTTGCGAGCTGCACTCGGGCCGGCATTAGCCTGTTTGAGATAGATAACCCCTTGCTGGTAGGGACGCACCTCATTTTCAATTTGTTCGGTTTCTGGTGAACCGTCGTTCACTACGATAATCTCGTAGCGGGTAAAGGTCTGGGCGAAAACCGAACTTAGCGCCTGTGCAATGTATTGCGCTCGATGAACAGGAATCACCACGCTGACTTCGGGGACATCACACATAAGCTTCCCTGCGCCACGCAAGCTCTGGAAAATCTCCCGAGACAAGGATCCGGTCAAGTCTACCGTAGGCAATTGGCATGCCACAATGGAATTTACCTAAAAAATGACTCATTTACACGCCCTGCTCTCTCTGCCTGGGATCGCGGGGGTTGAATTTGCTATCGACACGTTCACTGATCAGGCGCGATCATGGCGGATATATTAAAGTTGCTGGCGATTGCGGCCAAAGGTGACCGCCTAGCTTACTTTGAGCGGAAAGCCTGCATCGGCCTTGCGATCCAAAACATTCATCGGCAGACTTCTCCGGACCTTTCCTGTATCCCGCGCGGAAATTCTTCCGGTTGCTTGCAGGCGAGCCCTCGAATCGACTGATGAGGCCGTAGCTGTTTTCCTCTAGAATTCCTGGTTACAGCAAGGCTGACGTGAATCTCAGACTTTTCCCGTATGTGCGACCAGATGCAGGACACTCTGGAGATTCGAAGTGTCCTGCAACGCATTTCAGCCGTCTCAGTGAACGTAGAAAGTGACGGTCGAAAAATTGTGGTCTGAGGGTCTTACTCCCTTGTCATCCAGGGTGCCTATGCGGATGACCGGCTTGACGGATAGATCCCGGGTGTCCGGCACTTGCCCCGATGACACGGAAAGATTAGTCGCGTTCTTCGCATAAAACACAAAATCGATCCGGCTCTTGCGGGTGCGCGTGTAGGTGCTGGGTGTATTATCCGGATAAGCAGTAGCAGTGTTGGCGTTAACTGCTTTCATCCAGCCATCGATGTAGCCGTTGAGGATAATCTTTATCTCGGTAGTGTAATCCTGAGCGTTGAAATCGCCAGCGATTATCCGAGGCTCAGCAAATTTGCTCGCGAAAGAGACTAGTTGCTTAGCTTCAACCTGCCGTTGGTAACTGTCGCTGCTCGGCCACTGAAAATGAGTAGAGAAAAAGTTGACCAGCTTGCCGCCCACGCTGATTGTGGCCTGGGCGATCGGCATCTGATAGCTCATGAAATAGTGTGAAGTGCTCTTTATTGGCCACTTCGTCAGGATCATCACCCCTTCGGGGCAGCCCACATATTTCGGGACATAGGAGTAGTACCAGACGTGCCCGGTCTTTTGCTTCACGAGGCTGACGAGCAGTGCTGGATCGTTCGAGCCCCCGAGCACCTCGATTAAGGAGGCCACATCTGGATTCAATTTTGCGATCCAGGTGGCGACCCGCGATAGATTGACAATGTCGTCGGTCCCATGCCCCCCATAAAAGATGTTCGCCTCCATGACCTTCAGCCTTACTGAGGTAGTGCTCGTCGTAGTTGTGCTGGTTGTGGCACTTGTGGTCAGGGCCGTGGTTAGGGCGTTGGCCGTGCCCCCGGTGGACATTGAAGAAGTCAGACTTGTAGTGCTTTCAGCGTTCACCTGAGGAGAACTCGCGGCCAGAATGGTCGTGTCATTTTGCTCTGCGCCGGGAGCGGTGGAGAGGTATTTCTGTGGCGATAGAACGATTTGGTCGATCGAAATACCATCCTGACGCATCTGAACTCGAACCGTCTGTGTCCCGGTATTGCGGAAGTAAATCGGAGATCCCAAACTGCAGAGGCCATTGTCACGCCATCCCCATCCTGGTTCCACCGTGCCTGAACAGGCTTGAAGAATGACAGTGGCTCCTGAGGTCGTGCCGATGCGGTCGACTGCTAAGCCGCTGCCAGTTGCGCTATCGGAAAATTGAACGTAGACCGCGCCTATGCTCGTGCCGCCGAGAGATTTACCACGCAGCCAAAGCTGATATGCACGTCCGGCTTCGGCGGGGAAGGTGAGCTCGAAGTAGTTCGCAGGGTTGGCAATGGGGGCCTTCACCAGAGGAGCGCCCAACGCTGGAGTTCCAATAGCATAACCGCCAGCCGCGGTCGGGTCTGCAACCACTGCCCACGTTCCTGACCGAATCGGAGCTTGTGAAGCATACAAAATCACATCAGAGTTCTGTGCGAACGCAAACGATGAGGCCGCCCACAAAAGTAAGCTCCCAAAGAAAAACCTGAGACTCTGGTTTTTTACATCTGACATTACTCCTCCATCTGTGCCTTTTAAGGATTTTGGTCGTGCCTGAATTACGGATCGGGCGCGAAATGCGCGGTTTTGGCTTACAGCCGCAGGAATACCGGGCTGTCGATTAGCAATCAAAAAATCGTGTTTTCGAGATTTGTCGCTGTCGCATTTAGCCGTATGGCCCGGGTTTCGGCTCGCCGTGGCAGCAGCAGGAAACGCTTGTGACGTGATGGGCCCAATAAAGAAAATGGACAGATGCTTGTTCTCCCCCGGTTTTTCCAATTTTTGTTTTGACGAAGTAACGAGAATTCTGCGCAGTGTACGCGCGCTTCTACTTACCAGCAAAACAAATAGCAGAGTAGAAGAACAATTTTTGTGTTGCGGCGCAATTCATGTTCAAATTTACGGCACGACACTTTGGAGGTGCGTGGAATTTGTCGCAACGCCGCCTTTTTCTAGGTGAAAAGCCTTAATTCGGAAGTTCATATCGAGACAAATTCGGTCGCCACGCTATTTGTCGGGTTGTGCGCCGCGCACACTAGAGAGCATGCGTCAGCAGTTTTCGCAACCGACAAGTCAAACTCTTCACGTAGCGGCTTTTTCCCAAACGCGAAAAGTCATCATTCGCAACTTCGACCCTACCGGAGCAGCCGATCGATTCATTTTTGGTTGTGCGCGTTCAATCAGACCACGAATTCTCTGAGCGTCGGCGTTGCCGTGTCGGGTGTCTGATAATCGGATCCGGCCGTCCAGCAATCATTCGAGAGCCATTTTTCACCCATTACCGCCGGTCCGTATCCCGTCGGGTTCTTCACACAACCTGCCCTGAGCTGCAGCGCATCCAAGGCTCGCTCCACTCGCCAAGGTGGAGCTGAACCCTATGTCTCGCCTCCTAAATTCCTGCGTCTCAAGACCTCCTGGGTGGTCTATATGCATAAATCTCCATATCTTCTCTTCATTCTCATTGTCTGTAACTTCACAAGTTCTCCTCGGGCCAATGCTACTGAGACTGAGACCCTTTGTGATGTTTCTTACCAGAATTGCCGAACTCCCCTTTTAGCGCTGATCCAGAACGAAAAAATCGAAATCGACGTCGCGTACTGGTTCATGGACGATCAAAACCTGGCAAGCGCGCTGATTAAACGCAAGCAAGCCGGCGTAAAAATAAGAATCCTGATGGATACCCGTGCCGATGATCCTCACCCTTCGGATGCGATGGTGCTAGGTGAGTTCGTCTCAGCCGGTATTCCGATGCGAGAACGAGTGGTGAATGGAATCCTTCACTGGAAAACCATGATTTTCGCCGGCCAGGGCATGGTGGAATTCAGCGGCGCGAACTTCACCGGATCGGAGCTCGTGCCGGTCACTCCTTATGTGAATTATGCGGATGAGGCCATTTATTTTTGCGACGATCCAGCCGTGGTGAACAGCTTCAAGACCAAATACGATGATTCGTGGACTGATACCGTAAACTTTGCAGACTACGCAAACATAACTACCCCGCCTGCTCGTGCCTATCCAAATTACGCGATCGACCCAGAATTAAACTTCCCTCCCGGAACATGGCAGCAGAATTTTGGTACGCGCGCCATATCAGCTATCAATGCCGAAAAGGTTAAGCTCGATGTGGACATCTTCCGCATAACCGCCTCGAACATCACCACTGCGACTATCAATGCATTCAAGCGTGGAGTTAAAGTGCGAATGTTGATAGACAAGTCCGAGTATAGAAATCCTGCGCGACCCTGGGACGCTTACAACGTCGACCTGCTCTACATGGCCGGCGTTCCGATGAAAATCAACATTCATAAGGGACAAAATCACGAAAAGATGATGCTGCTGTATCGGCAGGGTCTCACGATTTTTGGATCATCAAACTGGACCACACCTTCTTTTAACATTCAGCAGGAGCATAACTACTTCACGACGAAGGTGTGGTTCTTCCAATGGTTCCAGAACTCGTTCAACCGCAAATGGAGCTCCGGTACAGAGTACGCGATCTTCGCTCCCTTGCCGCCGGGAGCACCCGTAATTAAATTTCCCGCCAATGGGGCTGTGAACCAGGCCATCAATTTGACCTTGAAATGGGAGGGCGGCCCCTGGGGCCAGAAATACGACATTTACTTTGGCACGACTTCGAATCCTCCGCTGCTGGCGAAAGATGCAGTCACGGGAGCGCCGGAGGATCCCAGCGGGCCACTGACTCTGGAGACGTTCAATGTTTCTGGTTTGGCACATGCACAAAAATATTTTTGGCGGATAGTGAGCAAGACTGCGGCAAACCTGACAACTGGAGGCCCAACCTGGTCGTTCACTACTCAGTAGAACGGGTTTGCCAAAACTGGCCATGGGCCGTCGTCGGTCAACGTCGGGAGCGCCCACTGGGCTGGTCACAGTTACTTGTAATTCCGTCAGCAAAGGACAGTGTGTGAACTGTACATTCGCCCCCAACATGACGACCGGCAGCTCCAATCCCCCGACCGTCGCAAATCTGTACTATTACGCGAGGGGCGGCAAATTGACGTTCATCGGCCAGTACTACAACACGTTCCGCTTTGACGTGACAAATCCCTGACAAGGATTGGAACGGTGGCCCTGGGCGCGGCGCATATCGGCAAAGCTCGTCGCATATCGCCGACGTCGTGCGGTAGATGCCCGCTGCTCCGGTCGCAGTTGGTTCGTTAAAAACGAATGTAGGCGACGGCTACCCCCATACTTGGCCCCCTTCTTGCGTGCAATAAAATCCTTCTTGTGCTCGGATGCAAGTCGTTGTAAATACGCAAAAAGTTACCGATAAAGTCGCTCTGACCCGCAGTACCATTGCTCTTGAAAGAGGGGTGCACTCATTTACTGCACGCATGCGACGGGCCAGGAACGGAAGCCGAGGCACAAGCAGGCTGTACCGAATATAATGCAAGTTCGTCGTCCGTGCCGATTGCATTGTCCATTTTCGGCGTAAGTACCTAAAAGGATTGTTAAGCATTCCCTGCGATGGACGGGGTGCCAGACGCCCCCAGGGTCAGTCGTTCCGTAAGTCCGTTGGGCCCGCCGCACTGTATAGGTGTCCGCCTTTAATCGCCGTGACATACTCATTCGGCGGGCATATGAGCAGGCTATGCGAGCGACCGAGGTATGCAGTCTTCAGATCAAAGACTTCGATATCAGCACAGGCACGCTCTATTTGCATTTACAACGTTTCAAAGTCTCCGAATTCACCGTCCAGCCGCTTATGCCTTAGAGTGCCTTATTCTTGGAGTGGCTCAAGGATAAGGGGCAACAATAATGTTACTCCGTACAATCCCCCTTTGCCAGACGCCTTAGCTTTGAAGAATTCCTTCGGCTCGGCATTCGGGATGCGGGCTTTATACTGCTTCCAGCCTCTCCAACGTTCCTCTGCGGCGGCACTCACGCTCAGATTCTTGACTGTTTCTTCTTTGCCTCGACGTGCAGGTGTGCGGACTGACTCATTTCTTCCCAATCCCAACTCGGCTTTAGCATGCTCCAACTCGTCCATACATCTCTTAATCGCCTTACAGCGGCTAGTTGGATCGGTCGGATGTAAGGCTTCCTCGACAGGCACAACAACCGAGTGAACGTTTCCCCGTGGTCGGCTCAGTCACGTGCTTGCGAATCTCGCATTCGTCAATTTCGTCTTTCATAGAGACTCAGCAGTTTCCGAAAGCGTGGTTAGAGTTTTAACCCTGCAACATATAGCCGCGCCAACTGCGTTGGAGCCGTGAGTGCGGATGATGTCGATCCAGTCTGCAATTAGAAAGACTACGTAAACAACAAACGGAATGAATAAACCTATTACTATCCGATGAGGCATATAGTTTCTCCGCTACTGCAATCGGCGTCTAAACTTGAAGCCTATTTCTGTGCTCTGACCTTCGCCCATCTCGCCCTGTTTGCTGCTCTAATCCGTGCTAGACCTGCCGCTGAAATGCGGCGCTTGTGAGCGATGGAGACAACAACCTTCTGGCCCCGTGTGCGTGCCCAACGTGCCTTCTGAGCGGCAGAGATACGTGCTCGTGCGGCGGCGCTCATCTTCCGCCGTCCCCGTGATCCTTGGCTGGTTGTTGTTCCACTCAATGCTGCAATAGCCATATCCAGTGCGTTCACCTGCTGTGCTGCCTTGTCTCGCTCAATCCTCAACTGTGCAATGATATCCATGTTCTCTCCCTTCCAAAGCGGCTTGGGGGTTCACCAACGTACCAGTTAATGAAGTCGTAGCGACGCAGTGATTCTGCATCCGCATCTGCCTCGCTGAGTGCATAGAGCATCATGTCCTGTGGCGAATGTGAATCCACAGAACTGATGCCATCGAAACAGCCCGACCCTGCTGATGTGGCCCAGTCGTCGCCGAGATTCTCGCTGGACCCCGCCTTGACACCGCCGACGTTGTTAGAGATGGCAATATTACGCCAACAATCGAAACGCATCGCAGCCATGCATAGTTGGGAAACGGTCCACCGTTTCTATTTTGCGAGCTTGGCTTGGAAATCGTAACGCCTGAGGGCTCCGGTCGGCGAGGAAACGACTAAGGAGTAAACGTCCGATTCGATTCCTCGAGAGGGCAGGTCAAACAGCAATCGAGCATCGCCACTACTGGAGATGAGTGGTGACAGCCTTGCTGACCAAAGCGGCCCCTTCCCCTCTTTGGTTTCCAGACGCACATCATAGGGCCCCGAAGGACCACCTTGTAGGGCAATCTCCACTATTATTCGTCGAGTCGAAGATTTGATCTCGACCTGCGGAATCGGTATCTCAGCACCGCGGGAGCGGTCCGCAACAAGAGTTAAGGGAACCATGGACGGCTGCAACAGCTCTGCTTCTTTTACGAGATTTGAGGAACGCTCTCTCTCCTGAACAAGCTCGCTTTCAAGACGCGCCTGGCTTCGGCGAACGCCAATTACGTAAATCAGTGTCGAGAAAATAAGCAGAACCAGCGCGGCGAACTGACCGTAGGTTCTGAAGTGAGAGAGCCACGGAACAGGTGGCCTGACAAAATTCTCGTGTTTTGTGCCGGAGTAACGAGACGGCTTCGTCTCGAAGTGATGCTTTAAGAGTTTGGCGAAGCGTAACTTTTCCTGGCGTTCGGGAGGCTGCAGGAAGTATTTATCCACTGCCTCTCTGTCGACGGAACTCAGCGACCCTTCCAAGTACTCTTCTATGATCTCGTCCTCGATCGAATCGACGATGTCGGTCATCTCATCGTTAAAAAGGATGCCGTCGCTCACGTTGTCTTCCAGATCGGCCTGTTCATCGAGCCTGCCCAGCAGGTACTGGCGGACGAGATTGAGGTCTGTGATGTTTTTCATGGCCATCGTGCCTCAAATGATTTAATTGGCCCATTGATCAACACAGGCCGCCACACAAACACGCAGGTCCTTGCGGATTCTGCACATTCTGATCCGCAACGCATTTACTCCTCCGAGTCCATCAGCCAGTCGTCTCCGGGTCTCGATCTTTTCGTGTCCTTGCCCTTGATGATAGCGGGCTACGATATCGGGATCGCCGGGCGCCAGTTGATCCATGCAGTGTTCCAGACATTTCAGCTCCTGCTCATGAATCTGCGGGTCTGGATGGATTGGCAAAGCCATGTTCTCGTCCAAGGTCGCCGATTTTCGTTCTCGGAAATCTTGCCGCCAGATGTTTTTTGCTACTCCGAAACAAAAAGCCAGGGGCGTTGGAAACTTTCCACAGTTGTCTATTTTTCCAACTACAACGTCAACCGTTTTATCGAACAAGGCATCCGGATCTGAGCAGCCTTTATGAGTGAAATAGCGAACCAACTTCATTCTGATCGATTGATACTCTCGCACGGCCAGTTCATCATTCTCAGAAAGCCAGCGAAGAAACTTCCCAAAGCCCTCCGCTGTCAGCGCCCTTCTGGCTCCGCGTGGCACCATAAGCGGCTCACCATAGAACAAGGATATTGTGAAGTCAACGCTCTACCTGTAATCTCCTTGCAAGGCAAAAGCCGCCCAGTAGTAAGGCTTCGACCACTGTTCGTCGTGCACCATTTCGAGTTGGGCACCACGCAATGCCGAACTCGGGCTTTCACCCCTCTGTATTCGCGCGTACAGACCTGCCATGAGTTTTGCCGTAGCTTGGTCATTGACTTTCCACAGACTCGCAATGACGCTTTTGGCACCTGCATATAGAAAACCCCGAGGCAGGCCGATGATCCCCTCTGCCTCGAGGTCCTTGCCCAAAGCGGATTCGCAGGAACTAAGTACCACCAGGTCGGCTGAGAGCCTCAATTTGTAAATGTCTCCCAGGCGCAAATAGCCATCCTGTTTTCGTCCCTTTCTATCTATTAATGACAAGATCAGACCAGACATTTCAGGCTGGCGGGGGTCCACGACCCCGTGAGTCGCAAAATGAACCAACCGAAATCGCGTGAGACCGTCCCTAAGAACAAAGTCCCGGCTGGCCGAGAAGTCCAGGGCGACGTGCACGGCTTGGGAATCTCGTGACTGGAGGGCGTTTGCAATTGCATTGGCTTCGTCACGGGATGCCTGTAACCGGGGAATATATTGTGAACCCTGCGTGTCACGAATGGCCCTGGTTAAGGCCGCTGGCCGCTCCTGCTGGCCATTGTCGTGACCTCGGTTTGTCGATACTCGTGGATCATCTTGTTCGAAAACCGGATCTGCAAGAATTACCGCAGTGGCTGTAGGGGGCGCCCTCTTTGACGTCGTCTTTCTCAGCGTCCCGAGCACGGATGCTGAAGGCAGGATGTCTACCTCGTAACGATTAACCAAAAGTTGTTCGCTCATTCCAGGTAGAGGAACGGGAAGCGCAGCAAACGGCACGTATTGGAGGGACCCGTCAGGGACTATGAGGACGCGCTTTGCCCGCGCCAGGACGATGGGGCCAAGCAGCATTCGTGATAGTTGGCGGGCATACACTTTGTATGATTGTTCCTGCCCGCGGACTCTTGCCTGGTAGTCGCTTGCGCTCTCTCCCGCTCTCAACTGAGGAGGAACGAGCGTCTTGCGAAAACTCTCCACCAATTTCCTGATTCGCTCTGATTGCGGCAGCTCATGCACCGCGACGTGGCCGTGCTCTATTACCCACGCGTAACTTTTCTCATCCCCGAGCGCATATTCCAGCAAGACTGTGTCCCCGGCTTCAATCTCCGCCTGCACCTCCTTCAGCGTCAGAGTCAAAGACGCAGGTTCTGCCGCCTGCCCTGGAGTTGCAACGTCCAGGTGTGATCGCGCCTGCAACTGTCTTTGCAGGAGTTCCTCACAGGGCGCCTCTTGGCTGGATGTCGTGAGCAGGTCTAACAAAGATCGGGCCCTGCTCCTCTCAGAGGCGTCGAAGGCCTTCTCAGCCAAACAGCGGCCCGGTTCGTGTTGGTTGAGCAACATGAATATTTCTATGTAAAGTGCGTAGTAGGCGTGGACGGCTGCGAAATACGACGCCCGTGAGTCGAAATGGGAGATCGTGACCCGCTGCTTCTCGACAATATCAATCGTCTTTTCGATGGCCGACTTCGCTTCCTCCAACCGGTTCAGCCGCAGATAGGCACGGGCAAGCTCGTACTGTATTTTGGCAATTTCTTCGATTTGGCCGGTCTCTTCCCTCAGCGCATTTGCACGTTCCAATGAAGCGATGGCTTGGGAGTACCTGCCGCGCTTGGCCTGTAGGCGTCCCAGGCGGATTAGAATATCGCCCTCGCCATAGAGGTGGTCGACTGCACGGAACGTTTCGAGCGAGCGGCGGTAGAATGCTTCCGCTTGTGCAGGTCTGTTTTGTGCTTCATAAGCGGCCGCCATGTCCGCCAGGGAATCCGACACCTTCACCGGGTCGCCCGCCCGACGTGCAAGACGTAGCTCCGCCACGTAGAGTGGCAAAAGCAGTTTGTAATTTTTCATGGTGGTCAGAGCCTTGCCCATGCCAGTAATTGCTTCAAGCTCCCCCACCATGTCATGAACACTGGCAAAAATAGCCCTGGCCTTTTGGTAGTGTTCCAGTGATTTCTGCCAATCACCTGTTTCCCGGCTTACGTATCCCAGCCCATTCAGGACGCTCGCTTCGTCGTCCTTGTTGCCCAACCCGTGAAATACTGGTCTGGCTAGTCTGTAGTTGCATTGCGCGGTCTCGAATTCTCCCTTTGAAATAGCGAAGGTCCCCAGAACAGAACGCATCCGGGCGACTCCATAGCTGTTTCTTGTCGAAGACCATAAGCGCAAAGCCTGTTCAGCCGATTCCAGACCTTGTACCTGCCTGTCACCCGAGAAAAGGGCGCCATAGGCCAGCATCAGTAACGCTCGAGCTTGTCCGTCGTCGTCCTTCGCCAACGCGAAAAGGTCTCGGGCCTGACGGAATGAGTCCTCGCTCTTCGAGCGCTCACCGGCGAAATCCAGGGCTTCCCCGCGGGCCTCCAGGGCCTCGGCTTGAGCCATTTCACTTAGATTGTGGCACGAATCAAATGCCTGCTTGGAATAGCGTTCGACGAGCGACAAGGGCCCGGTGGCGGCATACGTTCGTGCGATGCTGCTCAGAGGTCTGCATCGCTTTTCCGGATCTTGGCCGACTTTGAGGGCCTCACGATAAGATCGCCGGGCCTTGTCATACTGACTGAGTGTGAAATAGATATCACCAGCCTGAACATGTGAGTCGGCAGCTTGTTGGTATGAATTGGCGGCGCCAAAGAGTTCCGCGCTCGCACGAAAAAGCCCAACTGCTGCCGTGAGATCCCTGGCGGTCTGCTTGTCGCGCAGAGCGGAAGCGCTCTGAAAGGCTGCTTCCGCTCTTCTGAGCAGAACATCTCGGCTACGACCCTTTTCGGATGCGCTGACAGGACTCTGCTTCTCGGCTGTTCCCGAAATGGTGGAAACAGCCTCTCGCTCGGAGATACCAAGTTCTCTAACTTGCCCGTGCAACAGTGCCGCGGATAGGAAAAGAGACCCCGCCAGCAACGCCAAAATAATGTGCCATCGCATAGGCCCCCTGGTCGCCGTAGTCGCACCTAGAAACAGTTTCACAGTGCCAGCCATTGCTTACAAGCACGCGGAATGCTCAAGCCGCCTCTGCAACCTTTGGCGGCTTTTGGCTCTGGTGCAAGGAAAGAAGATTCGCGGCGACCCGTTGAGCAGAATAGTACTGGTCCAGTTCAAGCGGGGTCTCCTCCGCCAAGATGAACGACCATCCGTGTTTGATGAACTCGTCCCATCTCGTCTGACGGAATTCACCAAGCTTTGCGAAATCCTCCTCCAGCTCTTCAATTCTTGCGCTGCGTTCTTTGAGGGGTCGGCTCGTTCCTCCCTTCAGGGGACGGCTCGTTCCCCCTTTTGCCCAGAGTTCCTCAGCTTTGTCCGTCTCACTCTCGTCGCGGAATGGAAAGTAGATGGAAAGGCCGTGGCAACGTTTCTCTATCACGGTCTGGTTCTCGATAACGCACCCGTCATCACGCACCACCATGGCTTCACGAATCCTTTTGCATGCAGACCTTAGATCAGGGACGGTAGTGCTCCGGGGGACTTGCTCCAAGTCTTTGTCCAACTCCTTGTCTAAGCACTCGCAAAAATCCAAAAGATCCACGAACAGCCCAAAGACAAAATCTTGGGCCTCCTTGCGCGCGGAAAAAATTTTCTTGCGCACAATGTTGTCGGAACTCGAAGTCAGTAAGGCTTTCGCAAGCTCCGTTAATGGGCCTTTAATCGTATCGATCTCCTTTAGACTGAGGCTTGAAAGTGTGATTCCCTTCACTCCGGTGCCGGGCGTAGCGATATAATCCCGAAACGCTTGTTGGTAGAGTCCCGGAATCATCTTGCAGACTTCTTTAACATCATTTCTTACGTTGTGAGCTTTCAAGTCTTCCAGAATCTTCTGATAAGGAAAACTCGCGTCCGGCACATCCTCTTGCGACGCGATCATAAAATCAACAGAACCCCGAAGCTCACTAGCAACCTCAATCATGCTCATCGAGCAGGCATCTATCCCGATGATGTCTAGGGTATTCCCGGATTTAGGATGGCCCGCTGCTAATTCTCCTTTTGCTAGCTTCGTGTTTCGAAGGGCTTCCTTCAGGTTTGAGAAAGTAAGATATCTCCTGACGGAGCCGTTCGTGACCCCATAGCGGTGCTTCTCAGCCCGCAACAACTCAGTGCCATAGCGGCGCCCCTCAGAAAACAACAGCTCAGTGCCATAGTGGCGGTCCTCAGCCAACAACAACTCAGTGCCATAGCGGCGGTCCTCATCCAACAACAACTCAGTGCCATGACCCCACAGTATCAGGCAGTAGTGCTCGGTCTTGGATTTCTCCGACGCATAATTGATGAACTCTGTAAGAGTCTCTGGACGTGTCATGTCGACTGGATGAATTGTTGTGAACTTCGCGATTTCGTCTTCTGGCATCCGACTACTTTCGATCGGTAAAGTGCGTTTTTTAGCGTCACCATCAAAAAAGTAAATACGTGCGTCTTGAGGTTGTTTGGGGTCGAATTCTGCTTCAAGTTCTGCCACCACAACAATACCCTTGTGGGCCGCATCTCGCAGCTGTTTCAAGGATTCGATGGCAAAATTTGCTAACACATCGTCGGCAGAGATGTACACCATGATCGTCCAGGTCGCAGATTGATTTGTCATATGCTCCTCGTGATCACAAGATTCAGAGTTCATGGCTTGGACTTGTCGGTTTCACGCCAAAGCGTCGGAGATGCATCTCTGTTGAGAGCTCTGGAGTTTTAGCCTTTGTGGAACGCCTTCACTTCTTAAATGCCTTGGATAGGAAAGTATTTCAGGGCCCGTAAACCAAAGCTCCCGACTGTCCGCGGGTTTGCGCCATGGACAAAACATGCTGGCTCGCTCCAGCCCGAACGAAATTAGCTCGTCCCAAATCCTGGAAACTTGTCCAGACTTGGTAGTGATTGCGGCCTGACTTGCAACAGAAATGTCGAGCGTATTCTGCGCCTACCAGCTTCCAAAAATCAATCAAAAAGGGCTTTCGAGAACACTAGGCTCCCACCTTGCCTTATGGCTTTAATACGGGAACTGAGCACAGACCAGAACGGATAACGACGCCTTCAACTGGAGGCGGCGCATGGCGGGGATGAATGGCGGCGAAATACTTCAGGAGATGCCGCCATATGCTAGTAGAAGGTCTCGGCGCCTTGGGGGATTTGTGCCACAGGTGAGTAAATTGCGAGCGAATCTGGAGAGGAAAGGCCGCCAAGTAGCGATAGTCAACACCTGGCCAGTGTCCGGGTTGTCGCTCAGGCGGGAATCGCGCTTTGACTCGTCGTGCGTTAATGTTCCGCGTGAGCTAATTGTCGGACAGATGCTTGGCCACTACCGTCTAGTCGAGCAAATTTCGAGGGGCGGTATGGGGGTCGTCTATCGAGCTCACGATGAGCACCTGGAAAGAGAAGTTGCGCTGAAGGTGTTGGCGCCAGCCAGCGTGAATGATGCCGCTGCTTGCAGACGATTCCAGCAGCCAGCGTGAATGATGCCGCTGCTTGCAGACGATTCCAGAACGAAGCACTGATTCTTTCAAAACTCAATCATCCCAATATCATTTCTATTTATGATTTTGACGCCCAGGACGGCATCGACTTCCTGGTAATGGAATACGTCCCAGGCCAGACACTCTCGGCAAGGCTCGAGAGGGGCCCGCTGACCCAAGACGAAGTACTCCACATCGGCCGACAAATCGCGGCCTCAGTAAAAGAAGCACATGACCACGGCATCATTCACCGGGACTTGAAACCCCAAAACGTGCTGCTTACGCCCAAAGGGCAGGTGAAAGTGGCTGACTTTGGACTGGCGAAGCTCGCTTCGCCAGTAATCGACCCGGCGGCGACCACTAATGTGAGCCGTGATCTTGGGCTAATTGGAACCTTGCCCTACATGCCGCCGGAGCAGTTGCGAGGAAAGCCAACGGACTTCCGGAGCGACATCTATTCCGCTGGCGCCGTGCTCTACGAGTTAGCAACAGGCCGTCGCGCATTTCCAGAAACACTTGGGCCGCGCTTGATAGATTCGATTCTGCACGAAGTACCGCATCCGCCCAGCAGCCTGACGCGCTGGGTGTCGGCGGCGTTCGAGACTATTGTCTTGAAATGCCTGGAGAAAGAACCCGAGCGACGCTATCAATCGTCAGCCGAGCTAGGCGTGGACCTTCAGCACCTAAGTACGTCCACAGCATCGCTACCAACGGAGATTGAGAATGATGCCAAGAGCAAAGCCAAAGTGTGTGCGGAGATACTTGCCCAGAAATACATGTTTGTGAACAACGCGACGTCAGACTCAACTTGCCGTGTCCGTTCAATTATTTAAGGTGGAGGAAGGGATAATTGGCTGCCGACCGCGTTCATTCGAGGCGATCTGGCCGGCGACTCTCTGGCTTCGCTGATCGCACAGATGCAATTGGCCGTCCGGCGGTCGGCAAGCTACCGCTTTCTCCAGCGAGTCCATATCTAAGCGTGGTTTGTCCCAAATCATCAGTCGAGAGTTGCCAATAAACTTGAATGTTGCGCCCTGTTTGGGGCGGAACGTCGATTCGTGAATCGCTGGTTGGGACACGACGCCGCAGCGAATTGAGAGGCAGTCGGTTGCGTTGTGAATTCAGTGGAATTGTATTGGTTATGTTGTGCTCTGCTACGAGGTGACGAGGTGGACAAGAACGTAGTCCGGAGGCGATTTTGACAGGAAATGGGTAGACGCCTGCTAGCGATGGATCGCAGGGCAAGGCGGAACCACAATGCCGAGACGGCGCTGAACCGATTGCTGGCCGTGGATTTCTACCTGGAACTCGACGAGGGCTTGCCCGAGGAATTCGGTTCCGCATCGGGCGGACAGCGTAGGCGGCTGCCACTCTGCAGGCAAAGCAGGCCGTGTACCGAATACAATGCAGGTCGTCGTCGGTCGATTGCATTATCCCTTTTCGGCGTAAGTACTTTTAAAGGATTGTTAAGCATTCCTTGCGATGGACGGGGTGCCAGACGCCCCCAGGGTCAGTCGTTCCATGAGTCCGTTGGGCCCGCCGCACTGTATAAGTAGCCGCCGCTAATCGCCGTGACTATCTACTAATTCGGCGGGCATATGAGCACGTTATGACTATGCGAGCGACCGAGGTATGCAGTGTCCAGGTCAAAGACTTCGATATCAGCACTGACACTTTTTATCTGCACTGGGAACGGCTCAAAGGCTCCGAATTCCCTGTCCCGTCGCTTATGCCTGAGACTGCCGCCTTATTGTTGGATTGGGTCAAATCCTGCCTGACACGATGCCGACAACGATGAAAACCGCAAATAGAACTTCCTGCCATCTTGGGTTTAGCCCTGCCTGATTGCCGAAAACTGTACTGAGAAACGCAAGGGGTGGGCAAGCGAGTGCGAAGATAAGTTTCAAACTGTTCATAGAAGTGGCTTTCTTCACGCGTTAAGCGTTCAGCATTCATCTTGTCTATGACCCAGAAGTACATGCGGTTCCTATTGACGCAACCTCCCTGATAAGCATCAGAGGGCGAGGAATGGCAGAACTGTTCATGCGGTAAGCACCTTCGTTGGTACGACGGCAAAGCATTACGTAAAACTGCTAGAACACGCCGCTGGGATACCGCTTGTGAGATTGCAGGGCGTTTGGAAAAGAATCTTGTGCGTCTGTTGAACCACATTAAAACTGTCCCCTTGAGACCACATTAGAAATGACCCCCTTTAGAGTGCCTTCGACAGGAGGCACTCAGATTGGGGCGATGTGGATTGAGCAGCAAAGAGCTGAGTCGTGTCGAGGTCATGGGACGGGTGAAGGCGGGCAGCTTGCGGCTGAAAGAGGCGGCGGAGTTGCTGGGGCTGAGCTATCGGCAAGCCAAGCGGGTGTGGGCGCGGTATCGCGGTGGGGGGGCGCGAAAGACCTGCAGCATGGCAACTGCGGGCGGATCTCTAACCGAGCTCACCCCGAGGAGTTTCGTCAAGCGGTGCTCGTTCAGGTGCGCAGGCGTTATGCGGACTTCGGACCGACGCTGGCGGCGGAACACTTGGAGGAAGAAGACGGACTGCAAGTGGC
>WNGQ01000770.1_pt1 | contig 33172 bp, 21 predicted proteins | sample 5407661 | NCBI WGS metagenome assembly WNGQ01 (sample SAMN13153382, study PRJNA577476) | soil metagenome | isolation source: 60 cm soil or saprolite under Garry oak tree replicate 2 | place: USA:California | collected 2016-06-15 | reverse complement strand
TCTCGGCAACACGACTTCACCGGAGGAAAAGAAGAAGATATGAATACGCTAAGACAGTTGCGGAAGTTCTGGATACCTTGGGTTATGACGATTGTTCTGGCTTGCTTCAGCGATGCGGTGGGGCAAGGCAGCTACCAAGTTACCGATTTGGGCACTCTGAACGGTGACAATTTCAGTTGTGCCATGACCGTCAATAATCACGGCTGGACGGAGATCATGGATGGGATCGCGAACCCGCCCAGCAATTCGCTTTTCGCGCCCCTTCTAGCGGGCCACGCGGTAATAAAGATCGACGAACTCAGGATCGACCTCGGTACGCTTGGAGGAAAAAACAGTTTCATAGGCTATAGCGGGCTCAACGACCGCGGGGAGGCGGTCGGTTTCTCCGAAACACGTGTTCCAGATCCGGACGGTGAAGATGTTTGCGGCTTTGGCACAAAACTTACGTGCCGTCCGTTTCTTTGGCGACACGGCCACATGAGGGCTCTCCCGACGGTGGGCGGAAATAACGGGCAGGCCAATGCCATCAATGACAGCGGACAAATCGCAGGATTTGCGGAAACCGCTGTTCCTGATTCCACATGCCCAGCTGCCGCGGCTTCCAAGACGGATTCGCCAGTGATATGGGAAGACGGCCGAGCCCATGCTCTTCCTACGGTGGGTAGCGATCCAGACGGGCAAGCGCAGGGCATCAACGAACGGGGCCAGGCCGTAGGCTACTCGGGAAACTGCACTACAGCGCTTCACGCCGTGGTGTGGGAAGACGGCATGGCCTTCGCGCTTCCTGGCCTTGGACCCGAGCGTTCCAACATCGCCTGGGCCATTAACAACAAGGGCCAAATCGTCGGGGAAAGTCGCAGCGCTGACGGCACAACCTTCCTTGCCGTAATTTGGAACGATCGTGTGATCACAAACCTCGGCACTCTGCCGGGAGACCATGCCGCCCTAGCCACCGGCATCAACAGCCGGGGCCAAGTGGTAGGAAGCACCGTCGACTCCGGCTTCAACTGGTCGCATGCCTTCATCTATCAGGACGGCGTGATGAAGGACCTTAACACGATGTTTCCTGCAGACTCCAACCTCTTTGCCACCATGGGCAACACGATCAATGAGCGCGGACAAATCTCGGGCATGGCAACGGTGCTCAGCGGGCCTCATGCGGGCGAAATCCACGCTTTTCTGGCAACTCCGGTAGAAGCAAGCATAAGCAAGTCGATTGCAGACGTCGTACCTGTACACCCGCAATCCAATTTGCCCGCAAATATTCCCAAACCACCTTTGAATTAATCTACACTCGGCCGATTCGGCAATAAAAGGGTATTTTCGGAGCTTCCGCAGCACTGCATTGCAGCCATACGCTGCGCGAAGGCGCCAAGGTTGGAGGGTGTGAGGACATTCTGGGTCACACGAATATCGACGTGACCCAGAATGTTTACGGCATAATGACCGATATTCCCAGAAATGACAGCAAGGGTACGCCGGCAACGTATTGAACTGAAAGAGAAAAGCACATGGTGCGCCCGGAGAGATTCGAACTTGAGCCGCGATGACGGCGTGAGCGAGGCGTATGCTGAGCGGAAGCCGTCAGGCGAAATCCTGAGCACCAGCGAAGGATCTCTACTACGTTGCTCTATCTAAACATGGTGCGCCCGGAGAGATTCGAACTCCCGGCCTGTTGCTTCGGAGGCAACCGCTCTATCCAGCTGAGCTACGGGCGCGCTAGAAGTTAACAGAGACTAGGTTATCACTTCCAGGCGGCCAAGCGAAACTGAAACCGCAGAGAACCTGCAGCTCTTTCACGTCCCTATAGCGGGCGAATCTATTTCCGTCCGGGAGCAATGTCAGTCCCAACCCTGGTTCGCCAAACCGATGCGGCTACCTCGAGCCCAAATGGGACCACCATCAGAACAAACGGGAAGGCAGTAATGAAGAAGGCGATAGCGACGGCCCCCCGAGAAAGATGAAAAACAAAGTGCAAAACGAGATAAACAACAATGCTGAGAACAGAAATCATCGCGGAAAACCCGAGGCACAGAGCAAAGGTATCTCGAATACGTTTCCTTCTCTCCCATTCGCTAAAATAGTCCCATTCTGTGGCCCCAGTAAGATATTTTTCGCCGCAACGGCATACATACTTGTCGGGCCCCATCGCGGCCCACACATGCGCTCGCACGGGATGAAAGTGCTTCGTTATGTCCCACCCACATTTGTCGCAAGTATACACATCAGCTCGAGTGGGAAACTCACTTGCAGGAAGCTTTATGCGATCACGCGCATTCAAATTCAAACTGATCATGACTTCTCTGTTCCCAGTTACTTCTGAAGTACAAAAATATCAGGCAGTTCAAGCTCCGTCGCATTCGCCCCCTGTCAAGGTCGTTTTGCTCTACAAGCCATCTGTGGTAGTTCGAACCTCGCCAGGTATATTTTTTCAGAAGCGCGATCTCACCGCGGCTTTTCCCCAATCAGCAGCAGCGCTCCAATGCGCTTGAACTCGCGCAACTCTTCTGCATTCTTAAACCACTTGCCTGAGTACGTCTCCGGCGTAGGACTGCGGTCGGGAATGCGTCGAGCTTCCACCGATGTAAACCCGTGCTTCCGCAGCAGCGCCAAATACTCCGCTTCAGAGAGCGTCTGCACCGGGACCTTCAACTCCTTCACCCATCGTAACGAATAGTGGTTGTCGCTGTACAGGTTGATCAGGATAAACAATTTGCCGCCTGGAGCGGTGACACGCAGCAACTCGTCCAGCGCTTTTCCCTGGTCGGCGTAGTAATAAAATGACTCGACGGAAAGAATCTTGCTGAACGCATTGTCCGCAGCGGGAATCTTCTCCGCCGATCCCCATACAAAACGCAGGTTGTTCATGCCCGCGGAGGCCTGCTCCGCTCGGCGCAGCATCACATCGGCCACATCCAGACCTACAACTTCTCCGGTGGTCACAACCCGGGCCAGGCGGCGCGACGCCCAGCCGGTACCACAGCCCAGATCAAGCACGCGGTCGGCCGGTTTAAGGTCCATGAGCGCGATGGTTTGCTCGGTAATATCAGAGTGGTGGCTTTCCATTTCATCGCCGCGTCCGGCTTCCGCCCACTGGTTGAATTCCTGCTGTAACTGTTTATCGGCTTCGGTGTTGATCACGTCAGTTCTGGTCTCCATGCTTCTATGCTACATTTCATGTCGGACTCTCTCAAGATGGCTGAAGCTGAAAATTCCGCACCGTTGCCCCTGGACGCGCTTTATTGTCCGAATTGCGCGCGGGAAGTATCTGATCCGCTGACTTGCGGTGACTGCTCCGCGGTCATCTGCCGCATTTGCGGGACGCCGCTCGAATCTTCTTCTGACTTGGGAATTGGATAGCGCTGTAAATCGGATAGAGCTTTAAATTCAGATAAGGCTTTAACTCGGGTGAAGTAAGGAAAACTCATGAAACTGCTGGTAATCGGCGCGGGAATGATGGGATCGGCCGCCGCGTATGACATGGCACGCTCCGCGAACGTAGAGAGCGTAACGCTGGCTGACGTGGACAAGGGCCGCGTCAAAGCCGCCGTGCAGCGCATCAGGATACTGACGGGATCGAAAAAAATCCTGGGCGCACAGGTAGACGCCTCCCGCCCAAGTGAAGCCGCCAAGCTGATGCGCGGCCACAACGGCGTGCTCTCCGCCGTGCCTTACTTCTTTAACCTGGGTCTGTGCCGGGCAGCCATTGACTGCGGATGCCATTTTGTCGACCTCGGCGGAAACAACACCGTGGTCCGCCAGGAATATGGATTGCAGGCCAAAGCCAAGAAGAACGATGTGGCCATTGCGCCGGATTGCGGTCTTTCTCCGGGAATGGCCTCCATCCTCGCCGGCGAGTTGATGCGCGAAGTCGGAGGCAAGGCTGACTCACTCAAACTCTACGTCGGCGGGCTGCCCGAAAAACCCAAGCCGCCGTTTCAATACCAACTGGTCTTCAGCGTGGAAGGGTTAATCAACGAATATGTTGAGCCGGCCAGGATCCTGCGCGACCGAAAGATCCAGGAAATCGAGCCTTTGACCGAACTGGAAGACTTCATCATCCCGGGCTTTGACAACCTGGTGGCCTTCCACACTTCGGGCGGCACCTCAACCCTGCCGGAAACTTTCAAAGGCAAAGTGGGAGAGTGTTTTGAAAAGACGTTGCGTTACCCCGGCCATTTCCAGTTGGTCCGCGGGCTTTACGACCTGGGTTTCTTTTCCAGCAAAAAGATCAGGATCGGCAAAGCGGAGATCGCTCCTCGCGAGCTCACTTCACGGTTATTCGTGGAAAAACTTTCTGGCGACGAGCCGGACGTGACCATCATGCGCATCGAAGCCTACAACCGGGCCAGCATCACGTCATTCACCCTGATTGACCACTACGACCCTGCGACCCGCATGACCTCCATGATGCGGACAACGGCATGGCCAGCTTCGATCGTGCTGCAGATGATCTGCTCCAATGTGATCACCAAACGCGGCGGGATTTTCCAGGAGCTCGACGTGCCGGCGCGGCTGTTCATCGGTGAGATGCAATCGAGGGGAATACAGATCGCAAGCAGCCTGTAGCCACGTGATCCGAAAGTGTCATTCCGACGCGAAGCGAGGAATCGCTCTGCTGAGGTTATGGTTCATGATGAACGGGACCGGCAAAGAACCTTTAGCATCGGGGCTCAGTCTCACGGGCCCAGCTCTGCGCTAAAAACGAGTTCCCGCATCCAACCATGAAGACAGCGGAGCAGATTCCTCCCCCTTTGCAAACTCAGGGTCGGAATGACACTCTTAAGAGAATTCCTTCAACCCCATGAACCAACTACCAGCCGCCTTCGTTGCCCCAGCCCTCCAGGTGCCCTAATTTCCAGCCACAGCGCTCCGGATGGTCCGGGCCTGAAGTATGGATATTGGCGCCCGGCCATACCGTTCTGTTGTCACACCAGCCCGGCGCAAATGCCTGCCAGAACCAGGTGGCAAGCCCTTCGGCCTGGCACCACTTAAGAACGCAGCCACTGCCGTAGACGCCAACAGCGTAAGTCACCGCCTCCTTGTTTTGTGTTTGCATGTCGTTCAGGTATTGCTGGTATCCATCGGCTATGCCGCGGAAATACTCAAGAATTGCTGAGCGCTGTCCCACGCTCGGGTCCGTGTCAACGGCGAAGTAGACCGGCGTATCGGCGGTCTGTCCCACGGCCTGCGCCTGGGTAAAGCCGCGCTTTCCGTCATGCTGTCCCTGGGCCTTGGTAAAGTACGCCATGCTCGTGGCATTGCCCTCTTCAAAACAGCTCACAATGGTGAAGCCCGCATTCCGGAGCGCCGTAACTTCCGCGCGGGTCAGGTCCCTCAGGTAGCGTTGGACAAAGCTGATATTCCGCCCCTGGTCCTGAAGACCGCCGATGCATTTGATAATGCCCGTCGTGTTCCCCGCCGCCTCCACCCCGGAGGTGGTGGACGCCGGAGCTACAAGCAAAGGCCGGACCACATGGTCCCGGATGTCCGTCCATTCTTTTACCAGTGCCTGTTCGTTTGGCTGTAACTTCTTGCCGGCGCGCTCTGGATGGCGCGCATTGAATACCTTGTCTGTAAGGCGGTTTTCTTCAGTTTCTCCGCCCTGAATCGCTGTTTGTAGCATGTTTAATTCATTCGCCGCATCGACTGCCATCTTTACCTCCATCCTTTTTTCTGAATTTTCCCGAGGTTTGAGACGCAACCACGGTCCTGAAGCTTCCCGATCATGCGAGTGCTACTTGTCTGTCCGCCGTAATGTGGCCGAAACAGCGTAAAAGACAGTTATAGATAGTGCGGTTTGGCGCCAAAACGTTACGCGAAAAATACTACAGCTGGCAAATTGCTGCTCGTAAGCCCAAATTGGAACACTCCCCCAGCCAACCCGGAAGCCATGTCGGGCTTCTAAATCTTCGCGCCTCTTCGCCAACAGGGCGATCATCGCCGTGTGTCAGCCGGGACTCCAGTATTGGGTCAGCAAACCCAAAAAGAAAAGAAGAGAGATGAGGTAGCGTCATGGTCATGCGGGCGAAGTTCCCAGCCGGATCAGAGCAAGAAATAGCTTCCATCGTTACAGTCCTCCAAACCGCGGGTTACACTGCCACGCAGATTTCCCAGGATGAGATCGAACTCAATCTGCCGTTGGCGCCTGCCGAAGAAGGCCAGCAGGCCGCCGTTAGCGAGGAACGAACCGCCGCCGAGGCTACAATCCAGCCTCAGTCCATGGATCCGAATTTGTCCGAACCGGATTGTCCCGAAGTTCCCGAACGGGAGTTCGTGCTGGCTCCGCTCTTCCGCAAAATCGGGGCGTCCGTTTCTGATCGATGCGACAGGCTTTATCGTTATTTGCACCAGGGCCTGGGCCAGGGATTACATGAAAGGTGGTCCGGCAATACGCAGCGTCTTGGTGAAATGGGACGGACACTGTCGTCGCACGCCTCGGTGTGCTGGGGCCGGATCGCGCAAAGTTTCGCCTCACTAAAACGAAGCACGAAAGGAACCGCATTGCAACGGCAGACAAAGCCCGCTGCTCCGCCGCTGCTGCAGAAAGAAAAACAAGGAAGAAGACCGGTGACGGTTTCGCGCCGCACAGCCGACCGCATGTCGTTCGCCCTTGCGGGAGCGACGGCCACGGCGTCACTCGTCATTATGTACCTGGTTCTCACTCCCCATCGGCCCAGCCCGGGCTTGAACCTGCAGACTGTCCAATCAGTCCCCAAACCTGCCAGTGTGCCCACGACTCCCAGGAGCGTCGCGCCTTTGCCGGCCGTTGCGCGCACTTTGCCAAAACCCTCGCCAGTCAAATCGAACCGCCGGGTCATGGCCGCAAACCGCGGTGCGGACGCGGAAGACAGCGCCCAGGAAGTCACCGTGCGCCAATTCCCGCAACGGCGAACGCCGCATCCGGTTCAGCAGGCTGCAAGGCCAAAACATATTTCCGATCTGGATGAATAAGGTTGCCGTGGCATCCCGTCTAAAACGACCTTTGGTCTATAGCATCAATGAAAAATGGCTTAGTCGCGATGGTTAACAGCGTCTGTGCGCGGAGACACGCGATAAAGCGCTGCACCGTGTGGCGGCAATGTGATCTCAAGGGAAGTTGCGGACCCAAGGTCTTTGTGCTCCCATAAGTCCCGCCGGATGTAACTACTGCCTTTGAGGCCCAGCTTGCTCCAGTCGTAATGGGCAACTTGCTGTACATCGCTCAGGTTGAACACCGCGACAAAGAAACCGTCGCCTGCGTCCGATCGCGCGGTCCAGAGAACAATGTCGCTGCCCGTCATGACGGGATGGTTGTCTCGTGAATGCTGGTCGACAGCCAGGACCTCCGCGTTGGTAAGGAGCGACGTAGTCCAGGCATCTGCTTGAAGAAGGTTGCCGCCCATGATCAGCGGTGAGCGGAAAATAGACCAGAGCGTCAACAAGGTACGTTGTTCGTCGCGGCTCAGGCGTGTATCGCGCGGCTCGCCCCAGCCCGCGGCAGGACGAAGACTTCCTATGGGCAACATGTCGGCGTCAGGCCAGTGGCCGGGTTCAGCAACACCCGCCCACGTTGCGGCCCGAGCAAACTGGTTTTTGACGCCCTGGGGGAAATTCTTGTCGCTATACCACACGTCCCAAATATCGTCGGAAATGCGCCACATCTGCGAAAACTCAAAAACCTCATCGCGTTTTTCAATCGGCGTTGGCCCGGGCGAGAGGCTGAGAACCATGGCACGGCCGGATCGGGCAATCGCCTGGTTGATCATGCGTATCTCCGGGCCTTTATATGGATGGCTCGAAATACAGTCGACCTTCACGAAGTCCACTCCCCACGCCGCATAAAGCTGGGCCAGAGAATCGTAGTATGCCTGGGCCGCGGGTTTGGCCGGATCAAGACCGTAGTTGTAGGCGTTCCAGGGGCAGACGTCAGAAGTATCGGCGGCGTCGGCAGCGTGGAAGGACGAGCCGGCAATCGGCAGATTTTTCACGACCGCTTCTCTGGGTATTCCACGAATAATATGGATGCCAAATTTGAGCCCGAGCGAGTGCATGTAGTCGGCCAGCGGCTTGAAGGTGTAGTCCTTCCCAGCTGACGGGAATCGCGCAGGGACAGGAACATACCGTCCGTAAGCGTCGATCTGAAAACTCGCGTGCTCGTCACTGCCACTTGGATTGAGATTGGAAAGATACCAACCCTCGTCAATCACCACGTACTCCCAGCCAAACCGCTTGAGGTGTTGTGCCATCCATTGCGCGTTGGCTTTGATCGTGTCTTCGTTCAGCGTACGACTGTAGGAGTCCCAGCTATTCCAGCCCATCGGCGGAGTAGCGGCCAGCATTGGCTCCTTGGCGGAGGTCGGCTGGCCAGAGGCTGCGCAAGTCAGAATAGCCGTCATCACAAGAAGCGCAATCGCGTATTCCCACCGAGCATTGCGGCGTCGCGATCTCTTCGAGACAAAGCAAGGCCCGTCGGATGCCCGGGCCGGGCCGGGCCTCGGAACAATTTGTTCTTCACGGTTCCACATCGATGCTGTCCTCCAGCTTGATGTCCGCAGACGAACTTCCCACGCGAAATTTTACCTGTTCTTTCTCAATTGCAAATCGATGTCCAGCTTCGTCCCAGTAGGCAAGGTCGGCGGCTTTGAGCGGAAGCGTGATGGTCCGGGTTTCATTGGGTCGGAGATGGATGCGCTTGAACCCTCTTAGCTCCTGAATCGGCCGCTCCACTTTCGATGCCGTATGCTTCACGTACATCTGGACCACTTCATCACCGGCGCGCGTGCCGGAATTTTTAACGTCCACGCTCACCGTGATGGAACCATCGGCGCGAAGCTGGCCGGAACTCTTGCGCAGGTTGGTATATTCGAACGTGGTGTAACTCAGGCCATAGCCAAACGGAAAAAGCGGCTTGCCTTTGGAATACATATAGGTCCGGCCGTTGCGGATGTTGTAGTCCATGATCGGAGGCAGCTGGTCCATGGATGCGGGCCATGTATGCACCAGGCGTCCGGCGGGGTTGTAGTCGCCAAAGAGGACGTCCGCCAGCGCATTCCCTTCTTCCTGGCTGTTGTGCGTCATGTGCAGAATGGCTGGAATGTTGTCCCGAGTCCAATTGATGGCGAATGGAAAACTCGCGATCAGGACAACAATGGTGTGAGGGTTCGCCGCATAGACTTGTTTTGCCAGTTCCTCCTGCTCAAGTGTGATGGACTTTCTGTCGATGGCTTCCTTGCCGTCACTGGGCGTAGGACACTGGTTCCAGCCAGCGCCGCAAGTGGGATGGTTTCCGATAATGACGATAGCGACATCCGACGTGCGCGCAATCTTGACCGCTGCGTCACCATCATTATTCGTGGCCGTTTGTACTTTTATTCCAGTGCCAACTTTGTTCTTGATTCCCTGCAACGGAGTCACCGTATAAGGCGGCGTTCCGCTGTACCAGTCGAGCAACACCTCGTCAATGTGCGGGCCGATCAGGGCGATGGATTTCAGAGCGGTCTTATTCAAAGGAAGAAGCTGGCGGTCGTTCTTGAGCAACACGATTGATTTCTGCGTCACCAGCCGGGCCAGCGCTTTGTGTTTCTCGAAAGTCCAGGGATCGTTCGCCGCATCCCTTCCGATGGCGGAGTATGGAACTTGGGATGGTGGGTCGAGCAGCCCAAGCCGGATCATGACGCGGAAAACGCCCTTCAGGTCTTCGTCGATCTCCGTTTCGGTAATCAGGTGGTTTTTTAGTGCGTCGTTGACTGGCCCTTTGTATTGGTCAAGGAACTGGTTGATCCCAGCACGGATCGCCGAAGCTGCTGCCTCGTCGAGCGTCTTGTAGCGCTTGTGCTGCGTGACCATGTTGGTGAGCGCGCCGGCGTCCGTACATATAATTCCGTCCAGGCCCCACTCCTTCATGGTCATGTTTTTCAGGACTGGCTGCACCGTCATGGGAACGCCGTTCCAGGCGTTGTACGCCGCCATGTAAGCGCGCGCGCCGCCGTCGACGATGCCCATACGAAACGGGACCGAGTAGTATTCGCGCATCAGCCGTTCATCGAAATTTGAAGACGACCCTCCGCGGCCGTTTTCGTTGCTGTTGGCCATGAAGTGCTTTAGCAGCGCTGCGGTCTGCCAGTATCGGGGATCGTCGCCCTGAAGCCCTTTGACGAACGCAGTCACCAGCGTCCCGTCAAGGTAGGGGTCTTCGCCGTACGATTCCTCGCTTCGTCCCCAGCGCGGATCGCGGTCCAGATCGGCATTGGGTGCGCGCATGACAAGTCCGCCGCGATGATATTTTTCGCTCTGAAAGATGTAGCGCGCCTCGTATCCTTCGACCGCCGCTGCCTGCTTCACAATATCAGGGTCCCACGTCTCTCCCAGGCCGACTTCCTGCGGAAACGTTGTGGTTGGAATGGGAACATTCTGGGGGTTGCCGTTCGCGTCGTGAAATCTTCCCCACGCCCCTGGTCCTCCCAGCGCGAGTCCATGCAAACCTTCCACATGTCCCGAGCCTTTGATTCCCAGACGCGGGACGCTCGGCTCGGTACTCAGAGCGGAAACTTTTTCTTCCAGCGTCATCAGGGAAAGAATGTTGCTGACGCGTGCCTCGATTGGGAGCGCTGGGTCCTGAAAAGGGTACTTATAAGTCTGCGCGTAGGCGGCACCAACTGCCGAGATAAAGAAGAAGATAAAGATCAAGAGTACGACACGCATTTTCATGGCGTTTTACGCTTACTGGAGTTTACGAATTGAAAATCAGCTTCATTCCCGCATACATCCGACGATACCGTTCGTAGCTTTCTTGCATCACCGCGGCGCTTGTCGCTTTCGGGAGCACGCGGTCGCGGACGCGGACTAGCGAACTGCATGCTTCATCCACCGATGGCCACATTTTGACGCCGACGCCGGCAAGAATGGCCGCGCCGTAAGCAGCGCCTTCTTCGGCTTCAACAATCTCAACCTCTTGTCCGTAGACATCGGCCTGAATCTGGCGCCACAACGCCGACCTTGCTCCTCCCCCGCCCAGCCGAATGCTTTTCACCGGGATCTTCATTTCATTCAGGATCGTGAATGTATCTTTCAGGCTGAAGGCCACGCCTTCCAGGATCGCCCGCACCACGTGAGCCCGCGTGTGCGACGCAGTCAGACCAACCAGCGCCCCGCGCGCATTCGGATCCAGATGCGGTGTGCGTTCGCCCATCAGATAGGGCGCCCAGAGCAGTCCATCTGATCCTGGAGGAATACTCGTGGCTTCAGCCGTGAGTTGGTCGTACGGATCAATCCCATTTCCCCCGACTGACGTCGTGAAGCGGTCACGAAACCAGCGCAGAGAAAGTCCCGCGGCCTGGGTCACGCCCATGATGTGCCAACGACCCGGCACCGCATGGCAAAATGTGTGCAAACGACCTTGAGGATCGTTCACTGGCTGATCGGTCGAGGCGAATACGACTCCCGACGTCCCAATCGTCGCGCTGACCGCACCCGGCGCTACGATCCCCATTCCTAAAGCGCCGGCAGACTGGTCTCCACCTCCGGCCACTACAGGGGTTCCAGCAGCCAGGCCCGTGGCTTCAGCGCCGATCGCGGAAACCTGCCCGCAGACCTGCGGCGATTCATAAAGAGTCGACAGCAACGCGGCATCGATCTCCACCGCCTTCAGCACTTCCGCCGACCACTTACGTCTGGCCACATCCAGCATCAACGTGCCGGAAGCATCGGCCACGTCAATCGCTCGCTCTCCCGTGAGCCGGAAGCGGACATAGTCTTTGGGCAGCATGACCGAGCGAACGCGTTTCCAGTTTTCGGGTTCGTTTTCACGTACCCATAAAAGTTTAGTAAGGGTGAAATTTTCGAGCGGCGGATTCGCTGTCAGTTGGATAAGCCGTTCCCATCCAATTTTTTCGCTCAGGTCTTTGCACTGTTTTTCTGTGCGTACGTCGCACCAGATCAACGCCGGCCGGACAACTTCACTGGCACTATCCAGCATGACCGCTCCGTGCATCTGCCCAGAAAAACCGACGCAGGAAATCTGTTCTTGGCGCAGGCCGCCCTGTGCGATTGCCTTCGCCACGGCGATACGGGTAGCCCGCCACCAGTCTTCCGGCCTCTGCTCCGCCCAACCAACCTTCGGCGATGCGAAAGGCTCATGCTCTTCCGTGGCGGACGCCAAAATACGCCCGCGTCCATCGATGATCAGGGCGCGAGTTCCGCCCGTGCCAACGTCAATGCCGAGAACACAAGTTTGCATGGGATCAGTCACGCTGTCTTCCCACCACATCCAGACCCACCGCGGTCACTAGAATGGCCCCTTTAATAATGTCCTGAATAAAATCCGGCACGTTCTTGAGCGACATGCCGTTGTCCAGACTGGCCATGAACAGAGCGCCCAGGCAAGCGCCCAGGACCGTACCTCTGCCACCCATCAGGCTCGCGCCACCGATCACGCACGCCGCAATCGCGTCCAGTTCAAGCAGCGTGCCGGCATCCGGCCCGGCGCTGCCAACACGCGCTGTATAAATGACGCCAGCAACTCCGGCCAGCCCGCCGATGATGCAAAACGTCATCAGGATATGGCTGCGCAGGTTGATGCCGGAAAATTTCGCCGCCTCCGAATTACCCCCGATGGCGTATAAATACCGGCCGAAAGGCGTGTTCTGCGTGACAAAAACTCCGGCCAGCGCGACCGTCGCAAAGACAAGCACCGGAATCGGCACGCCTGAATAGGAGTTCAATGCGAGAACAGAAACAACAACCAGCACAGCAGGAACGAGTATGCGAAACGCCACACCGGCCATTCCCCATGGTTGCAACCCATGGCGCTTCCGCAAACGGTTCTGATGAATCACCACCCAGACCGATGCCGCAACGGCCAGCACCATCAGAACCAGTCCGGTTGTGTTGCCCAGGTACGCCTGGCCAAGCGCGCGAAACGCTTGCACCGAGATCGGAAAAGTAACACCGCCGCTGATCCCTTTCGCGGCGCCACGCCACGCCAGCAGTCCTCCCAGCGTAACAATAAAAGAAGGGATCTGCGCGTACGCCGTCAGCCATCCCTGAAACAGACCCACCAGCACGCCCACGCCAACCGCGGTGAGCAGCGAAGGAATCAAACCCCAATGCAGCCAGATCTGCACCAGCACCGCGGCCATGCCGGCAAATCCAACCATGGACCCGACGGAGAGATCTATTTGTCCGGTGATGATCACCATCACCATGCCGACCGACAGGATCCCAGTCACAGCGGTTTGCCGGATCAGGTTTGACAAGTTTCGCGGCGCCAGAAAAACACCATCCGTCACCACGGTAAGGATGATCCACAGGGCCACCAACGCGACGACCATGCTGTACGCGCGGATAGTGCGCGCAGAAAAACGCCACCGGGTCTTCTTCCCCTCGGAAGATTCAGCCTGGGGCCGTTCTATCGCGGTCGCTTTTGCCTCACCATTCACGTCCATTGCTTCCCTTCTCAGATCTTTGTTCTCAGGCGCACGCCTGCTGGCCGGTGGCGCATGACATCACAGCCTCCGCTGTGGCTTCTTCATGCGTGAACTCGCCGGTAATTTTTCCGTTGTGCAGGACCAGAATGCGGTCACAAAGGCCAAGTATCTCCGGCAACTCTGATGAAACCATGACGACGGCCAGTCCCGATTGCGCAAGCTTGTCGATCATGGAATAAATCTCCTGCTTGGCGCCCACGTCGATGCCGCGCGTTGGCTCGTCAAGAAAAAGCACGCGCGCTTTGTTCATCAGCCACTTCGCCAGCACAACTTTTTGCTGGTTTCCACCAGAGAGCGTACGCACAATGGTAAACAAAGATTGCGCTTTGATCCGCAGCCCCTCAAGAAGAGGCGTGCCGGCGGCGATTTCCCGCGACTCATTGGTTACAAAGCGCCCGGAAACCAGGTGCAGGGATGGCAGAGTCATGTTCGCCAAAACCGTCTGTCCCAGCACCAGTCCGGACCGTTTGCGGTCCTCGGTTACAAAACCTATGCCATGCGCGATCGCCTCCGCCGGACATGTAACTTTGGCGGGACGGCCATCGACGAAAATCTCCCCGGAAACGCGCCCGGGAAACGCGCCGAAAATCGATTGCAACAGCTCCGTGCGTCCCGATCCCATGAGCCCGGCAATCCCAAGCACCTCACCCCGGCGCACGGCGAAACTCACATCGTCGATGGTCAACTTGCCGCGGGCCGCGGGAAGTTCGGAACAGATGTGCCGCACCTCCAGAATCACATCACTCGGCGTTCTTCTGGTGACGGGAAACACCTGCGAGACCTCCCGGCCCACCATACCGGCGATGATCCGTTGTACGTTCAGCTGATTGGTGACGTTGGTTGTTACCATCTGTCCATCGCGCAGAACGGTCGTGCGGTCACTCAAGCTGAGGACTTCTTCCAGCCGGTGCGAAATGTAAATCATGGCAATGCCCTGAGCGCGAAGGTTGGCCAGAATCGCGAACAGTTTTTCCGCTTCCGCATTGGTCAGGGCCGCCGTAGGTTCGTCCAGCACCAGAATGCTGGCTTTATGCGAAAGGGCCTTGGCAATCTCCACCAGCTGCTGGTGCCCGGTGCCGAGCCGGCCCACCTCGGCCCGTGGATCGACATCCAGGCCAAGATCGCGCATCAGCTTCTCCGATCTGGCATAGAGCTCGTTCCATTGCACAACGCCGAACCGGCTGGGCTCTCGTCCCAGGAATATGTTTTCTCCCACCGTCATTTCGCGGACCAGGGAAAGCTCCTGGAAGACAACCGCAACGCCCGCCGCTTCCGATTCGTACACACTGCGGAAGTGCTTTAACTCTCCCTTGATGCGTATCTCTCCGTCATACTCCGGATAGACCCCGCCCAGGATCTTCATCAACGTGGATTTTCCCGCGCCGTTTTCCCCGACCAGGGCATGGATCTCCCCGGCACACAGGTCAAAGTCCACGCCACGCAAGGCGCGCACCCCCGGGAACGACTTCCCGATGTTTTGCATTTCAAGCAGAGGCGCGCGGGTTGTGGGCGTTCCTTCCATTAACGTTCCAGGGGAAGTTATTTGGAATCAGCTTTCGGCCATTGGTCGCGGGGAATATTGCGGTAAACGTCTTCCACTTTCAGGAAGCCGTCCTTGATTATCGTTTGCGCAATGTTGTTCTTGTCCACGGTCACGGGAGTGAGCAGCACGGAAGGAACGTCCTTGGAGCCGTTGTTCACCTTCGCGTTGGACTCAACGGGAGTGTGCTTGGCTAGGGCCACGGCAATATCCGCGGCGCGGCTGGCAAGCGGAGTAATTGCTTTATAGACGGTCATGGATTGTGTGCCGGCAACAATCCGCTGGCACGCGGCCAGGTCCGCGTCCTGTCCAGAAACCAGCGTCTTGCCGGCGAGCTTCTGCTCTTCCAGAGCCTGGACAGCGCCGCCGGCGGTGCTGTCATTGGAAGCCACCACCGCGGCCACATTGTTTCCCGCTTGTGTCAGGGCGTTTTCTGTGTGGTCCAGGGCTTCGCTGGCCAGCCAATCGCGCGACCACTGGTCGGCAACGATCTTGATGTCGTGGCGGTCAATCGCAGGCTGCAGCACTTTCAGCTGGCCTTCACGCAACATGCGGGCATTATTGTCCGTGGGAGCGCCGCCAATCAGGACGTAATTGCCCTTGGGAGCGCGGTCATAAAGATACTGCGCCTGTAGTTCCCCGACCTTCACGTTGTCGTAGGAAATATAAATACCTACATCGCTATTGCGAATCAACCGGTCGTAGCTGACAACCGGCACATGCTGCGCCGCCGCGCTGTTCACAATGGAAGCCATCACCTCGGCGTTGTGCGGCACAATCACCAGAACGTCAATACCCTGGGTCAGCAGGTTTTCGCACTGGCGGACCTGGGTGGAATCCTTGCCGTCCGCCGATTGGACGAGCACCTCCGCACCGAGCTCTTTGGCATGAGCAACAAACAGGTCGCGATCACGCTGCCAACGCTCGATCAACAACGAGTCCATGGAAAAACCGATGCGTATCTTGCCCTTTTCACGCTGTCCCGATTTGCAACTGTTCACACCGAGACTAAACAGCAATAACAACACCAGCAGGCCCGTTTTTCGCAAAATAAAATCCTCCCTTTAGTGTGGCCTTAAGAATATCAGGGGCGGCCGGAAGGCCGCCCCTTTGCCTGGAGAAAAAACACTCTAAGCCGTTGTTCTTTCCGCGACCTCAAAAAGAATACCGCACAGCCAGCTCTACCACGCGTTGGCCAAACTTGATGTCCGTAAAGCCGAACATGCTATTGGTGTTGCCATACTGTCCGTTAACACCCTTGACCATTGTGAGTTTCAAGTTGTTCCCGTTGGGGTTAAACGATACCAGCGGGTGGTTTAAGAAGTTGAACGCAGAAGCCCGCAGCTGCAGACCCTGGCGCTCGGAAATCTTGAAGCTTTTATGGAGAGACAGGTCGCTGTTGGTGTAGGCCGGTCCTTTGATATAGGGAAGCTGATACCGTCCATTTTGCAAAGTTCCCGGTGTACCGTTGCCAGGTACAGCAAAACAATTTCCGTTGACATACTGGTGAGGCAGGAGGTTTTTGGTTGGATCGCATGTAAGTACGGGCTGCAAAGTAATGTCAGACGTGCCAAGTATCTGACGATTCGGGTTGTTGAAGCCCGTAATATTGTCCACGCCAAAGTTGGTCCTGAAAGCAGCCAGATCGGGACCGCTCTGTAAAGTCGTGATCCCCGCGATGGTCCACCCATTGACGAACGCATCCACGATGCGGTTACCCCAATCAGGAATGCTGGAGTTTCGCAGATGCTGTCCGACGTTCCCCAAATCAATCTGGTAGGACATGTTGAAGATGTGCGTGCGGTCAAGGCTGAGGATGCCGTAGTCGTGCGACAGATTGGTTGGGTCAGGGAGAGAGCAGCTGAACTGAGAAGTCCCGCAAAGGCCCAACGCTTTGGAGAAAGTGTAGTTGAAGCCGTAAGTAAATGCTCCCTGCTGCTTGTTCCAAGTAGCCTGGAAAGCATTGTAATTGGCCCAGCCGCCATGTTTGGTGATTTGCACGCGATTGTCGCAAAAACCCGCGCCGAAGGGACGGAAATTGCCCAAGGAACCGCCACCGCAGATATTTGTGACCGGAGCCCCAAACAAACCGCCCAAGGGGATCAGGTTAATGTTCTGCAGGCCACCTTCGAGCATCAGGTGACTGCTCTGATTGCCAACGTAAGCGAACTCGAAAACAGACTTCTTCGGCCCTTGCTGCGTGATGGTAAAGTTATAGCTATAAGTAACAGGCTGCTCATCGTCAGTGGGGCTAATGGCGAAAGCGCTGCTCGGCGGTAGAGTTCCAACCGACAAATTCTGTATTTGTGCAAGCTGGATTGTAGTCTTGCTGAATCCCCTCGATCCGCTGGCTGTGCTCAGGGCGCCGGCAAAATCATTGAACGAATCGTGGAAGTGATAGGCGCCAAATCCGCCACGCAATATCGTCTTCCCTGTCCCGAAGGCATCCCAAGCTACGCCGAACCGCGGGTCAAGCAGGGCAAACTTGGTTGGCGCGCCGCCGTTGGGAACACTTGAGTCAATGGAGTGCCATCTAAGGCCGGGTCGCGTCGAAGCTGCTGCAAGATCGCCCTGGTACAGGGCAGGATTGAAAATCGCGAGTCCGGTGAGGCCGTTGTCGTCACGCCATGGCGTGTAGTTGGTGAAACGCAGGCCCAGGTCCAGAGTTATTCTCTTTGTCAGCTTCCAGCTATCGGCAGCATAGAAGGCAAGGCTACGATAGCTCATGTTGTTCACCGGCTGGAAGTTCGTTTGGTTGTAGCCGATGAACCCCACGGCGCCCATTAACTGGTTGGCCAGAGCGTTGTTTGCTTCTCCGTTGTAACCGTAGTTTGTGCCGGCAGTGCATGTTGTATCACCGGGATTAACAGTATTGCACGCTCCAAAATTATCGAACGCCACTTCTCCGTTCGGCGCCACAAAGTCGGACTGATCGTTGATGGTCCGCTCCCAGTACATGCCGAATTTGAAAATGTGATTGCGCCAACTCCAGGTCACGTCATCCTGGAAATTGGGTGCCACCTTTTTCAACAAGAACGCACCGTTGTTCCCTTTGCCACCGAAAAGGTCGAAATTATCGGCCGCGCCCTGGGAGAGAAAGAAGCCATTGCTGAGGGCCGGAGCAAAAGCATCTCCGTTGTTGAAAACCCCGTTATAGGGATAACCGATTGCGCTCTTGCTGAAAAGCGCCGCGTTGTTCGGCTTGATGGGGAAATTTACATAAGCAAGGCTTCCGCCCGCGTCATTGGTTAGGGCCGGGCTGAAAATGTGCAGAAAATGCGCGGAGAGCGTGTGCGACACATCGAGCGACGATATGCCCCCAGGAAAGGGAAGCGAACGAGGCTGCGAGAAAAATGGCCGGATTGGTATCTGGTCGCCTTGCCGCTGCTGGTTGTAAGTAACATAGACCTTCGAGTTATCGCTGTAAGCATAATCCACTCGGGTGTGGTACGCCCAGCCATTCTGCAGGGTATTGAGCGGCAGTACAAAATTAAAGCCTTGGGGGTTCGACAAGGGGTCCGTGTTGGCCTGCGGATATAGCTTCATCAGGGCTACACCGCCAGGATCCATGGAACCCGCAGGGATGATCCCCGCGCCGGGCTGGCCGGCGGAAATGTTGGTTCCATTCGGCAGATTGCCACTAAAGTCGCCGTGGCCACCAATGCCGGGCGCCAACGAGCATATGGAGAAAAGACCTCCGTTGGTGTTCGAGCAAAGCCGGGCGTTGTCGAGTGCGGTGGAAGTGAAGTTTCCGTTTCGCATGGAATCGGTGGGCACATACGACTGGACGAGCTGCGATTGCAATTGCTGGTAGTAGTAGTTATACGAAGTAAAGAACACGAGCTTCTTATGAGTTCCCGGTACCGGGCCGCCTATCTGGGCCCCGGGGTAGAACTTCTTGTCATTGCCCCTGGGCTGGCCCACGTTGTTGTTGTCCCATCGATTCGCATCCCAGCCTGTTTCGCGCATGTACAGATGCAACTCGCCGTGATACTCGCTGCTGCCTGACTTGCCGATGGCATTGATCACTACTGGTCCCTTGGCGCTATCGGCACCAAAGTTGGAAGTTTGTACCTTGACCTCCGCAACGGTGTCGGCAAAAATCGTTTGCGTTGCACCGCAGTTGCAACCCGGATCGACGATGTGCGCGCCGTCCACCGTCAGGTCCATGCCTCCACGGTTGACGTTGCCGTTGGCGATGTATCCGTTTCCGAGAGTACTGCTCCCCACGCTGATGTTTCCAGCATCAAATCCGGTATTCGCCTCATTGCCACCGCCGAAAACAGCCATACCGGGCAGAATCTTGATCAACTCGGTGACATCCCGGCTTTCGAGCGAGAGATTTTGGATCTGTTTAGAGTCAAGCAACGCGCTCCGTTCCCCTGACGCGACGGGAGCAGAAGTGTTTGCCACCACTTCCACGGTTTCCGTGGCTATGCCGACCGGGAGCTTAATATTACTGACATCGCGCACGTCTCCCGGATGAAGTTGCAGACCCTTGGTCTGCCAAGCTTTGAACCCTTTGGCGCTCACGGATACGTCATACGCGCCCGGAATGACGCTGGCGAAGGAAAATTGACCGTTTCCATTGCTCACTGTATCGCGGAGGTCGCCCGAGGCAGTGTTTTTCAAAACCACCTTAGCCCCAGGGACAACTGCACCCGACTGATCTTCTACCGTACCGCTGACCGTGGCGGTGGTTTGAGCGTGGATCGAGGCAACCCCAAAAAACACAACCAGCACCATCAGGAGAGCTGCCACTTTGGGTTGATTCACAAACCCACTAAAACCTAGTGTGTACCTCTGCTTCATTTTTTCCTCCACGCTGAGACTTGCCCTCTTCTTTGGCTTCGTGGCCTCAAACGTTCTTGAACAGGGTTGGAAGAGCACTATTAAAGACCGTTAACGTTTACAATTTATTCCAGGACTTTCCTCATGGAACGTCCATATGGAATGTCTAGCGCGACCGTAAACGATTACATTGCTTCCGGTGAAGGTTTTTACTACCCCTGCGCACCGGTGTCAAGGCCCAAACACCCGAATTTGATTCAACTTGATTTTCAAGCTGATTACAAGAGCGGTTATTTGGGTGCTCCTGTAGAGTAACCTGCCTGTGTCTGGTCAGCGACGGACCGGCTTTCCCGCGCTGTCTGGAAGGTCTTCGCTGGGCCCCGCAAATGATTTCAAACTACTGATTACACAAGGACAGCCGAAAGATCCTTCGGGAACGAAAACTCAGCTTGCCCAGTCAGCACGAACGAGCTATCAAGAATGGTTTCTCGGGATTTGGGTATGGTAGGCTGTGTCCACCCCGAAAAGATCGCTGATTTTTTGCCCGAGCCAAATTCCGTCTTTACAATGACCGGTTCTTGGCTATAAGTTTCCTGATCCGCACAAGGTTGTAAGTTTTGAAAAGCAACGTCACACTTTTCGACATCGCTGACGCTCTTGGCATCTCCATTGGAACCGTGCATCGCGCTCTGCACGATCATCCTGGCGTGAGTCCAATGACCAAGACCCGCGTTCTCTCGATGGCCAAGACACTTCATTACCGTCCTAATCTTGCGGCGCGTTATTTATCGCAGAAGCGGCAGCTTCGGATCTCGGTCAACACGCTCAAGGGCACAACTTCTTTCTGGGACGAAGTCCGCGCCGGTATCGACGAGGAAGCCAAATCCTCGGGGATGAAAGTCGAGCTCGAGTATCGCACGTATCCTGGAATCGGCGATGGCGAAGAAGAAGCTTTCGAAGCCGCAACCGACGCCAAAGTCGACGGCATCATCATGTTTCCCAGCCGTCCTGGAGATTTGCGCCGGTCGATGCGCCGCGCTTCGCGTTCCCGCATTCCCATCATCTGCGTCGCCGCAGACGCCCCCGACACCGGCAGACTCGCCGTCGTCTCGGTCGACACCATGGTGAGCGGCTCGCTCGCGGCCGATCTGCTCGGACGTATGCTGAAAGGATCGGGAAAAGTTGCCGTCACGCTCAGCGACCTGGCCATCACCGAGCATGCCGAGAAAGTCAATGCCTTCAAGAACACATTGCGGTCGTTCTATCCAGAAATGCTTTTGCAGGAACCAATCGAAGACCACGACATTGAGTCCGAGGCATACGATAAGTGCGAAAAACTATTTCGCGCTCACCCGGACCTGGCCGGAGTTTACGTCACCACGGAAGCTTCGATTCCAGCGCTGAACGCCGCGCGCGACACCGGCGTGCTGGAAAATCTGACCATCATCACCACAGACCTCTTCCCCGCCCTGGTGAAGGAGATCCGATCCGGCGCGGTCACCGCCACCATCTACCAGCGTCCACGCACGCAGGGGCTCATGGCGTTCCGCGTGCTTCATGAATTTCTTGTGGAAGGAAATTGCCCTTCATTTCAGGTGACCCTGGCCCCGCATCTGGTCATGCGCGGCAATCTCGATTTCTTCCTGCGCCGGCTCACCGTTGAATCCAACGGCGACCTCGGACCATCTCTGCGGAATATTGCCGGAGACTAGTTGTCATGGCCGGTGGAAGACTACCTCTATAACACCTCGAATCCCACCCTTCGCAAAAACCGAAGGACAGGGCACCCTCGCCTGTCGTGAGAGATAAAAGACCCACGGAAACGTAGGCCACCCGTCCCGGAAACGTTCTTGCGGTCCATCTTGCATTTTTTTCAACTGGTTACCGCGCGGTATCCGCGCGGTACTGCGCAGCAACCCTCCCAGAGGTGACGTATCGCAGCGCCAACCCGATACCGAAGGCAGCGCAATCTCTCACCTGCGGAACCCGGATTCGGAAACTCCAGAAAGTCACTCCTCACCCTGAGGGAACTGCCTCACGCCGGGCTAGGACAGATGCGGATCAGCGGGCAAAAAAGGAGATGCTTTGGTAGTCTGAAAGAGGCATCGCCATTGGATGTCATCGAGCATGAAGCAGAAGACTGAACCACTAAACGAGAGCGAAACCGCCTGGGTAAAAGCCCAGCTTGAAAGTGCCTTGAAATTCGTAGAAGGCTATTCTCCAGGAGACGCCGACAAGCCGCTCACGTTAGCAGCGCTCGACCGAGCGTTTGCCGCGTGGATCGCCTCAGAACCGACCGAGACAGATTTGATCAACGCGGTAATTAACTACGTCGGAATCGCCTTTGGTCAGACTCTGGTTGATGGGATCGGACTTAGCTGGGTTGTCGCTATTGACGAACAAGGATCAGAATTAGCCGTTTACGGATTTCCGGGGCACGGAGACGTTCTGGTATATCCAGCGAACTTCGTTGCCAAGAGATGGGAACGGCGTGAAACTAATTTCCTTGAGAACGCGTACAGACAGATTGGACACGACATTCGCACGCTCTTTCGACAATGGCAGTGCTCCTAGCGAAGTTGATTAGCCACGACCGGTCCGCGACCGTGCGTCCTCCAAAGACATGACTGGCGATCCGGACGCAAGTTTTTGAACGGTGTTGACTACAGCTGCTTTCGTCCCGTAAAAAGCGCCGTCGAAAAATGCTATGCCAAGAGCCTTGCAATAACGCTCCAACATATCGTCAGTAAAACGATCTGCGATGCGGCGCACTCTGTAGCGTCCTGGCTCCTCAAAAGTGCTCAAGGCGTGATACGTGAAGCTTTGATTGCGGCTGCTGTCTTTGTAGTTGGTAATGCCCCAGACGTTGCCGTTGTCGGTGCCGCTGGTGTCGTTCCCGAGGTGGAAATCATAACCGAGGGAGAACACCGTCTGGCTTAGTGGAAGCCGACATGTTGACCGGTTGCAAGCCGTTTACTGTAGCTGAACGCGTTGGTTCGATCACGAAAACCAGCATCATCGGATCCCGCCCGTCAGCGCCCTATATCGGTGGTTGGTTACCTACTTCTTCGTCGAACCAAACTTTTTGTCCGCTGTTGAGATCAAAGCGGAACCCTGTTGGCAAGGCGATGAATTGAGCTAGGTCGGGCCGAGTGCTTGTCACATGGTACGTATGATGATTCGTAAGTGATTTTACATCCTGATCCCACTGACTTGTGACCAGGAGCCAGCCCGACATGTGCTCCTGCCACGGATATCTCACTCCTTGTACCGGCAGGCCTTCGAGAACTCCTGCGGAGATAGCGGTCAATTTATCGGGGCGAGGCGGTTCGAATTCCGCTCCATGGATACTGCAAATGCGGTGTTGATCGCGCCAGTTAGCCCAAAGCGAGAGATCCGCCCCGAACAAAGCCAGTGCCCTCGGAATCGTATTCCCAGACTTCCAAGAGATTCTTGTCCACCGGTTGAAATTTCACCAACCAATAGCCGTAGTTGAGAGTCTCTCCGGCTTTGATCTTTCTTCCAGATTCGACTAAATAATTCGCAACAAATTGAAAAAACCTCTCGCATTCGGGGAGGAGTGAGAGTGTATCAACACCGATACGTAGTTCTGGCATTCCGTTGTCAGAAAACCCAATGTCGATACTTCTAGTCCCTTTTTGCGAAATGTCAGGTTCATGTACTTAATTCTCTCCTGGCTTCTTTGCTGGAACCGGCAAAACCGGTCCTAAGTCGTCTCTGAACGGATTCTATAAAAGGGAGTGTCAAGAAAGAGCTTTCCCCCAAAGACGGAGGGAGTGAGCCTGTTCTCGACATTCAGCCCCTTTGACATTCCCTTTTAAAGAACCCGCCTCGGACCTGCATTTGCGAAAACGTTGCTGGCTCAGGACGCTAGGCATGCTTCCTCATACTCCAGAAGCCCATCGTGCTCCTTGCCCGACAGAAACGCCGACACTGATTGGTAATCAACCTCAGGAGGGATATCTACGGCGATCAGATTGGGGATATGACTCTGTTCTGTTGCGCATCCCATCGCTCGCAACCCCTCCCTGATGGTTCCCACAGCCGTCCCTAACTGTTCATCATTTTGATCTCTTCGAAAGATCACCACCCTCACGGTGCTATGACCTGAAGGTTGGATTAATTCTTTGAAGACGAGTCCCGCTTCGCTTTGTACAGCCGCAACAATATCACCGCAACTGATCAGCTTCGCATAAAAGGGAATGTTATCAATCTTAAACGTGGAATCACTAACCCTGCTGACCCAAAGCCACTCCCAGTCGGCAGGCGGATAATTACTCTCATCGCGTTCCAGCTTAAAACCGACTTTCAACATTGCTTCCGGTTTGTCCACTTGAAGTTGCTCCTTTTTAGTGGTCGCTTTTCTCAAGATTACACGTCCTGCATAGCACTTGCCCATTCGATGGACTGCCGTCACCACCTTTTGATTTCGCGATGATGTGATCAACGTGAGTTTCGTTGCCAGGAGGAGTGACACCTTTCTGACTCTGTTGACCTGGAACTGTACGCTGTCCACACCCTTCGCAGACTGTCTGCCCGCCGTTTTTGGCGGCATTCTCTGTTTTTACTTCGGCTTTGCCGTTGGGGGTGAAGTCCTTACCTGCGCGCGGCCCCCCCGAGGTACCCGCCTTCGGTGTGTCTGCGCCCTTCGGCGCTTCGGGTGCGCCCTTGGCTCCGCTTACTCCGACAACTGCCAGTATGATACCGCCAACCCGCCCGCCCTCCTCGGCACCAGCAATTATTTTGTCCGTCGTGCTCGAGTTTTCCGGAAGGGAGCCCACGCTCTGGCCGAGCCGCAGGAGACTCGTGAAGCCTTTAACTACGTCTCCCGCCGATCCTGTCACAAATGTGTTTCCGAATGCTGCGACCGGGTTCATTGCAGTTGCTTTGTCCTGCGTTGCTTTGACACTCATATCTATCCATGCATCTACCTTGTCTGCAATCTCGTATGGGGCACAGCAATGGCCATCTGCATCAATCTGCGTGGTCGGCAAATTGCGCACGTAGCTGTACTGGTTGAGCGACTGTGGATCACCGAAATCCGCATACGGAACCGGAATCGGCGTGGCAGACCAGTCAGCACTGATGAACCTACCCAACCCATTGGAGTAATACCGTGCTCCGAAGTAGTCGAGGCCGGATTCAGCATCGCGTTCTTTGCCGGTGAACTTGTAATGGTTTGAATCGTCCGCGAGGAACTGCAACTCGCCGCCCCAGGGGTAATAGTCTGATTCTGACTTAATGTTACCCGCCGAATCGGTAATCACCGACGCGGTTTTAAGGTGATCAGAGAAGTAGTTGAAGACCCCTGCGGCCTCACGGCGGGCCACACGCTCACCATCAAAAAAGACATAATTCGTCCAGGCGCCAGTATTGAGGTTCTTTTCCGCAAGCGTTTGCCCATTGAAAGACAGATATTCGGTGGCAGGGCCGCCTGAGTCTTTGCGCACCCGCTCACCGTCTGCGTCATAGGTGTAAGAAGTGGTGGCGCCGTTTTTGGTGGCGGTCGAGATGCGGTTTTCCGCGTCGTAGACAAGGGTCACGCCGTCGGTCGGATCGGCGCTCATATTGCCAGCGGCGTCATAGGTGTAGCCAGTAAGACGGTTATTGGTCAGGGCCGCGATGCTGAGGTTTTCCGCCGAGCACTTGGTCACCGTCTTGGCCAGCAGGTTGCCCCAGGCGTCATACCCGTAACTGTTGCCCCAGTACTCGGTCTTGCCGTTGACCGTGGTCGTAGCACAGTTCGTGCCCGCGTTCTGCGCCGAAGTAAGACGGTTCAGCGTGTCATACGTGAAGCTTTGATTACGGCTGCTGTCTTTGTAGTTAGTAATGCCCCAGACGTTGCCGTTGTCGGTTCCGCTCGTGCCATTCCCGAGGTGGAAGTCATAACCGATGGAGAACACCGTCTGGCTGGGCGAGGATGCCGACATGTTGACCGGTTGCAAGCGCTTGTTGTAGCTGTACGTGTTGTTAATCCCGGCAAAACTACCAGATGCGCCGCTGACGAAACCAGTGAGCGCGCTGTCCGGACCGTAGGTGGCGCCGGTCACGTAGTTGATGTTGTTCGTGCTGTCCACAACGGACTGAATACGTCCCGCCGCATTCGGCGTGTACGTAACGACCTCGCCGTCAGGATAAGTCAGTGAAGTCAGATCGCCGGCCAGGTTGTAGCTGGCTGACACAGGGTTGGCCGCACTGTTCTGATTGCTCGGCGTGTAACGATTCTGTAAAACAACTCGCCCGGCGGCGTCATACCTGAAAAAGCTGGCATCGTTGACGCCGTTGTATGTTTCCACTAACCGGCCAACCGAATTGGTGCTGGTGTACCAGGGGACGCTGTCATAGAGGTAGGAGACCGTCGGTGAGCTGTCCGAATACGATTTGCTCGTCAACCGGTGCAGCGCGTCATAAACGTAATTCGCCGTAATTGTGGCTGAGCCGCTCTGGTTGGGCGCGGGCGAGGTCTTGCTGGTCATGTTGCCGTCGGCATCGTAGTTGTAAGTGATGGTCCCCGATTCAGGATTGTTCGCCGTCAGCAGTTGCGAGAGCGAGTTGTAGGTAAACAACCGTGTACGCCACTTGCCGCTGTCCGTGGGCGCGGAGCCTTTCTGGTCGACGCGCAGCAGGTTGCCCAGAGTGTCGTACTGATAATCGGTCTCGTAGTTCAGTCCGGCAGGGTCTTCCCAGACTTGCGTTAGCCGCCCTAATCCATCACTACAGCTCTTGCGTGACTTGCCTGCTTCATCCGTTGCGGTGACACAGTTAGCCGAGTAGGAAACCGTGCTGATGCTCCCGTCCTGCTTGGTGACCTGGGTGACGCGGTCCAGAGCGTCGTATTGCGTTTGCGTTACGCCATCGGTTGTCGACGCCGCACTGCGGTGTGGATTGGAGGCCGTTGCCGACTGTCCGAGCACATTGTAGGTGATGTCCACAAAATCGTCGCCCGCCGGATCGACCAGCCGTGTTTGTTTGGTGCGGCCTACGCCGTCGAAGTAGGCGTAATCGTAGATCCAGTGGGTCGAGTCTTGGCGCTTGCTGCGCTTGACCTGATTGAGGACGGAGTAATCGAAGTCGGTTTCCGGGCTGAGGCCAAGCGCGGGATCAGGCGGCGACATCACGGAGGTCATGCGCCAGCGGGTGTCGTAGTTAAAGTTCGAGGTGTGGGCGGCGTCGCCGGGCGTGTTGCCGCTGGCCTGCTGCGTGGCGTTGGCATCGGTCAGGCTGGTGAGCAGGCCGGTATTGAAATCATACGTTCCGCTAACGCACTGGCTCAGTGCATTGCAGGTCTTGGTGGAGTAAGCACCGGCGTAAGCGGAGTCGTAAAAGTGCGTGGTGGTGTGGCCGAGCGGATCGGTGGTGGATTGCGCCTCGCCGGTGTCATACCAGTTGGTATGGCTGCTGATGCTGGTCCAGGTGGCGCTGGCAGCGCAGGGCGTGGCGCTCAGCTTATGCGTGACGGTGGTCAGGTTGCCGCGCACTGTCCACGGAGTCGTAGTGTGTTGCGTGGTGATAGCGGGACTGGGCGTAGTCAGATAGCCGGGCTCGTCGTAGAAATAGTCGGTCTCGGCGCAGAGGTGTCCGGCTCCATCCAGCACCTTGACGGTCGCCGGCGGGTTGAGCATGTTGGCGGTGAGATAAGCGCTATTCACTTGCCACTGGTAGGTGGTCAGGGTCTGCCGCAGCAGCGGGCCCGGTGCAGTTGCTCCCCAGTCGTACTCGCGTGTGGCGAGGGCTTTGCCGTAGGAGGCGGTGTAATTCGTTACCGGGTAAGTCTGGAAATCGGTGTACTCGCAATAATTGGATGTTGGATCACCTGGGATGATCTCGTAGCACGTCCATTGATTCGTGGTGATCCCATCGAGCGGGCCGTGGTAGGTGAACCCGGCATCGTAATCGGTCTCCACTTTGCTGGTCAGCCCATTGGGCAGGACGGTGGTCACCCGGATGGGGAAGACATTGGTCACGCTATCAGCCACATCGCTTTGGGTGATCAAATTTGGATCCCAAGGGTTGGCGGTGAACTGGTAGTCGGTCTTGACTGTCTTCAGCAAAGTTCCGCCGGTGTGCGAGCCCTGATAAAACTGGGTCTGCGTCTCATACTGCGAGCAGGTCCCGCCTAACCCGGTGAAGGTGTGGACCGTGTCATTGCCCGCAGGATCGGTCACCACGCCATTGGCATACGTCCAGGTGTGCGGGCCAGTGCCATCATTGGCGTCCACGGTGCGGGTTTGGACGCCCCGGCTGTAGCTGGAGCTGCATGGAGACCACTTACCCCAGGTGTAAGTGATGCTTCCGCCTATGGGAAAGGTGACCTTAAGCAAATCGCCAAAAGCAATTGAGTTGGTGTTGTTGGGGTCGGCGGCGTCATACTGGAACGCCCAGTAGGTGTTGTCGGGAAAAATCACGCTCTGCAACATGGGGAAGCTGTTGTTTACGTCGATGGCATTGGGCAAGCCGGCCAAAAAGTTGGTGCGGACATACACGCTCGCATAACACAGGATGAGTGGCAGCGTGCCGCCATTCACCGTGGGCAAACTCCAGGTGTAAGCAAAAGTCACGACCTGATTGCTGTAGTTCAGCGCCGGACACGCGCTCAAGCTGGCGGTGCTGGGATTCGGAGCTACGGGAGGAAGCGTTGGCGCGGGCGTCGCAGGAAACGGACGTCCCAGGGTGTCGGTGGTCGCAGTCAGTTGATTGCCGTTGCGATCTTCGGCAGAGTTCCCGTAGATGGTCCCGTTACTATCGCTGGTGCCCGCCCCTCCTCCCCCGAACCCCGAGCCATCGGTTGTGGCCGCGCCGCTGTCGGTAGTGACCATTTGATGCAAGGAACCGTCCGGCATCACCAGAGAAAACGGCTGGACAAAAATGGGCTGGCGGTTAAACATCAGGCCGGTATTGATTCTGGGGCCGCCCCCGCCCGGGAGCCCTTCAAAACCAACTGTCACGCTATTGCCGTGGCTTACCGAGTTGTTCGCGAACGGGTTGGGGTTGAACACGATGCGAAAAGGACAGGGACCCTGACCGGGTTTGCTGGGAGGCGGGCAAGGCGGCACATACAGACTGAAATTCTTGTTGTTGTACCGGAGAACGATGGGATAAGCCAACTCACCGCCACGCTGTGAGTACGCCATGAGCGAGGCGTGCAGGAACAGGTTCTGGTTATTCAGGCCGACCTGATCGATAGCTCCGCCGTGGTAGGAGCCATAGGGCTTCATCCCTTGCTCCAGGTCGGGCGAGACCTGCCCCGCACCAACCAGCGCACTACCAAGAACTGCCAGCAAAACCATCCAACGGCCAAAGCTAAGCTTCACACGCGCCTCCTAGAAAACAGACAAGCAATTGATTTCCAATTCCCCTAACAGATACACCACCGCAGCCCCAGCCACGCAGGCAGGGGTACGTCGCTGGCAGCTTACTGAAACAGCCTAAGAACGAAGCAGCAGCATAAATTTGCGCCAGGTTTTCGCCGGGCGCCCAGGATTTCGTTTGTACGGTTCAAACACCGCCAAACGGGCAACTTGCACGGGGAAATCAGAGATAGTTTCCCTAAGGGGGTAGTTGTTGGTGGAGGAATATAAACTAGGAACTATTGCCTTGCAAGTGAAAAATCAAAGAACGTAAAAATGCTATATAAAGCAATCTAGGTTGGTTCATAGAACCAACCTAGGAAAAGCTATAGCCGCTGCACCAGAAAGCATCACTCTCTTGCTTCCCTGCTCTCATCGGACGGAAAACCTGAACACCGTAGTCGAGCTGTAACGTTCTCCCGGCTTCAGCATTGTGGAGGGAAACTCGCTGTGGTTGGGTGAATCGGGGAAGTGTTGCGGCTCAAGACAAAACGCGCCGCGCCGGCTGTACGTGCGGCTTCCCTTCCCGTGAATGGCGTCCGCAAGGTGATTGCCGCTGTAAAACTGCATGCCGGGTTCCGTAGTGAGCACTTCAAGCACGCGCCCAGACGAAGGCTCGTAAGCTCGCGCAGCAAGTTCGAGAGTTCCCTGACTCCCTTTGTTCACAACCCAGTTGTGATCGTACCCCTGGCCTAGAATGAGCTGTTGGTCGGCCTGATTGATCCGAGCGCCGATAGTTGCCGGCTGCCTGAAATCAAAAGGCGTTCCCTCCACCCTGCGCAACTCGCCTGTCGGGATGAGCGTGGGGCCGGCGGGAGTGTACCTGTCCGCGAATAATGTAAGCTCATGCTGCAGGATATTCCCGGCGCCATGTCCGGCCAGGTTGAAATAGGGATGGCTGGTCAGGTTGACGACCGTGTCACGGTCCGTGCTCGCGGTGTAATCGATCCGCAACTCATTCTGGCCGGTCAGAGTGTAGACCACTCGGACTTTCAGATTTCCCGGATACCCCTCCTCTCCGTCTTTGCTGAGGTAATCGAGTTGCAAAGCCGGAGCTCCGTCCTTCGAGCAGTCCGCCGCTTCCCAAACGACTTTGTTGAATCCCTTGTCGCCGCCGTGGAGATGGTTTTCACCGTTGTTCCTGGCCAGAACGTAGGTCACGCCCCCCAGTTTGAATTCACCCAGAGCAATGCGGTTCGCATAACGTCCGATGATGCTGCCAAAGTAGAACTTGTCATCGACGTAACTGCTGACAGCGTCATATCCCAGCACCACATCGGCGCTGTGCCCATTGCGGTCAGGAGTTTTCAGGGAAACCAAAGTTCCGCCGAAGTTTGTGATCCTGGCCTCAACGCCATCCCGGTTGGTCAGGGTATATAGGTCGGCTCTTACGCCGTCGGGTGCGTTTCCGAACTCGCTCTTCGTCATCACTCGTTTTTGTGTTGGTCCAGACTGAAATGGAGAAAGGGCGATCTCCACTAGTGAGCATTCTACCCTTCGGGCGGGGATTTTCAAGGCATCGGGGTCTACCGATCCGATGTGGGTTGTTCAGGAGCGTGAAAACGAAACCGTCGCGCTTCCGTTTATCGTCTCGATGAGCCAAAGGACTATCCCTCAGCATGGGTTGCGTCCCCACAGAGCCCGCTTCCGTTTCGCCCGGCTCGACCATTGTAGCTCGACGATCTGAGGCCCAACTTCCAGATGGCCCCATCAACCGAGAGCAATCACGATCACTTCCCGTAAGCCGACTTCCCATTACCAATCAGGGTCGATGAGTGACTCGGCGATTTCGCACTCGTCGCGATTGTCGTAGCGAGCCAACTCGGATCAGTGAACAGAAATCAGGGATCGCAAAATTCACACTTGACATTGACAGATAATACACTACCATATGGTTGTGGATAAATTAGGTACAACGTTTGCGGCTTTGTCTGATCCAACCCGGCGGGCAATGATCGAACGACTCTCCCATGGTCCTGCCTCTGTGCATGGATTGACGGAACCGTTTGCACTCTCGCAGCAGATGATTTCAAAACATATTGCCTACCTGGTGAGGGCGCGGATGGTGATCAAGACGAAGCGTGGACGAGAGAGTGTATGCACGCTTAGGCCAGAGGCGATTAAGACAGTCAGCGATTGGGCGATTAGCTATCGCCGATTCTGGGAAGAGAGTTTCGACAAGCTGGATGTGGTGGTGAATCAAATGAAAAAAACGGGGGTGAGAGATGACAAAAAACATGGTTAACGAGACAGAACGGATGGTGATCACAAGAGTTTTTGATGCCCCACGCGAACTGGTTTGGAAGGCGTGGACAGACCCGAAGTACATAATGCAGTGGTGGGGACCGAAGGGCTTTACCGCGCCGGTTTGTCAGATGGATTTTCGCGTGGGAGGAAAACTTCTCTGCTGCATGAAGGCGCCGGATGGGCAGGAGGGCTGGAATGCGGTTGAATACCACGAGATTGTTCTACACGAGAAGATCGTTTCCTCCATGTACTTTTCCGACTCGAAGGGAAACAAGGTTGACCCTGCGCAATTAGGAATAGAACATGAGGCCATAGATGGTGCGTACGACGTGACCATCTTTGAGGATCTCGGAAACGGCCAGACGAGACTCACCCACATTGGAAATGAACCCATGGAGAGCGCAAAGAATAGCGGGCAATTGGAGGGCTGGAACCAGATACTCGATAAAGTTGCCGCAGTTGTTACGAAGCTAGTGCAGGCGAAATAAAGAAAGATGCGGGTGCCCCGCCCTTCGCATAGGCGAAAAGGGCGGGTACGACGACGGCATACACAACGGGCGGTGTAGAACGGACAAGAGTTGCGCCGGCAGCATCGCCGCCCACCCTTGCAAAAAACGCAAGCATGGGGCACTCTCCGTGGGAATGGTGCAATGCAAAGATGGACCACCTTCCGTGAATCTACTGATGCAATGAGAATCCAGACGGCAAAGCTGCCTCAAGATTGATTTGTTCTCCGGTGATGGGGTGTTGGAAATTCAGAAATTGGGCGTGCAGGAAATATCCTCCATCGCCCGGGAGGCCGGGGAGATTTTCAAGAGGTTGGCCGGTTAAGCCGTACAGAGGATCGCCTACCAGGGGATGGCCGATGGATGCCAGATGGATTCTGATTTGATGAGGGCGGCCCGAATTTAGCCTTACCTCAAATGTTGTGGTGCTTGTAGTGCGCGAGATCACTTTCGCCAATGACTTTGACGGTTTGCCACTTGGGTTGGCAGCCCACACGGAACCGATGAGCGGGTGCGGTACAAGGCCGATGGGTGTGAGAATTTCGTAGGTGTCGTGCTGTGCAACGTCTTGCGCCAGCGCTCGGTAGATTTTTTGAATTCTGGATGTGTTCCAGTTTGCCAATAGTTTAGAGGCCACCTGCGGTGTTTTGGCGAAGAGGACGATGCCGGAAGTGGTTCGACCCAACCGGTGGAGAGGGTTGGCGTTGGGGGTTTGCTTTTGCACCAAGCGCAGGAGGGTGTTTTCCATGAAGCCGCCGCCGGGGAGGGTGGGCAGCCCGCTAGGTTTGTTGACGGCGAACAGATAGGGGTCTTCAAACAGGACTTCGAAGTTTTGAGGGGAGTCTGGTTCGATCCAGGGTGGACGGTTCCAGACAAGAGTTTGGCCTACAATGAGCGATTCGCTTCCGGCGGCGGCGATGCCGTTGACGGTGACTTCGCGGTTGTTCAGATTTTGTTGCCAAGCTTGCGGGGTTGAGTGTGGGTAAAGGCTTGCCAAGTGGGAGAGCAGGGTTCGTCCCTGATGTTTGCTGCTGATGATCGTGGTATAGGCATAGCCCCGGTTGAGCATGTAGTTTGAGTGTAAGCTATGGCATCTGCGGCAGGAGTTGTCCGCCATTGGGCACCCACTGGATTCTAGCTGGAAAGACTACGAGATGCGAAAAGGGTTTACGAGAAAACCACAAAGGGACGAGCCCGCGACGCCAGGCAAGAACTACATAACGCGGAGCGGGCTCGAGCGCCTCAAAGATGAGC
>WNGQ01002108.1_pt1 | contig 33191 bp, 30 predicted proteins | sample 5407661 | NCBI WGS metagenome assembly WNGQ01 (sample SAMN13153382, study PRJNA577476) | soil metagenome | isolation source: 60 cm soil or saprolite under Garry oak tree replicate 2 | place: USA:California | collected 2016-06-15 | reverse complement strand
CGCCGCCCGGCTACGGCGGCCAGCCACCGTACGGCACGCCACCCTCCTACGGCCAGCCGCCCTACCCCACCCAGCCCATGGGCCAGGGGTATTACGTCGGGCAGCCGCCCTACCCCGGCCAGCCTTCCTACCCCGGCCAGCCGCCCTACCCCGGCCAGCCCTCATACCCGGGCCAGCCCTACTCCGGCCAGCCCTCCGCCGGCGACCAGACGCAGGCGAACTGGCAGCCCCAGCCCGGGCCCAGCCCGGTACCGCCGCTCCCAGGTGAACTGCACGGCGCGGTGCCGCCCGGCGGCGAGGGCCACTGGGTCCCGCCCGGCGGCTACGGCCAGCCCCCTGCGGTACCGCCGCGATCCCGCGGGCCGCTGAGTACCGCGCTGGTCTACGTGCTTGTCGCGGTGCTCGCGGCGGCGGTCGGCGCGGGCGCGGTGCTGGCGCTGCGCGGCTCGGGCGGCGCGGCCCCGTCCAACGCGGCGGCCTCCCAGGACATCCCCAAGCCCAAGACCCAGCCCGGCTCGGGCGGCTCCGGCGGCACCAACGCCTCGGGCATCAACGTCAGCGCCGTGGCCGGCAAGGTCGAGCCCGGGCTGGTGGACATCACCTCCTACGTCCACTACCAGCGGGAGGTCTTCGAGGGCACCGGCATGGTGCTGTCCTCCAACGGCATGGTGCTGACCAACAACCACGTCATCAAGGGCTCCACCCGAGTGCAGGTGCGACTGATCGGGGGCGGCCAGAAGTACAGCGCCAAGGTCGTCGGCACCGACAACGCCCAGGACGTCGCGCTGTTGCAGCTGACCGAGCAGTCGGGGCAGAACGTGTCGGGGCTGAAGACCGTCCAGGTCGGTGACTCCAGCAAGGTCCGGCTGGGCGACCCCGTGGTGGCGATGGGGAACGCCGGCGGGACCGGCGGCCAGCCGACCGTGACCAGCGGGACGATCACCGCGCTGAAGCGCGCCATCACCGCGAGCGACGCGGGCTCCGGCACGTCGGAGCGGCTGACGAACATGTTCCAGTCGAACGCCTCGATCGCCGAGGGTGACTCAGGCGGGGCGCTGGCGAACGCCGCGGGCCAGGTCATCGCGATGAACACCGCGGCGAACAGCCAGAACATCGGCGGACCGGGCACCAGCCAGGGCTACTCGATCCCGATCGCCCGGGCCCTGTCGATCGCCCGGCAGATCGCCAGCGGCAAGGGCAGCAGCACGATCCAGATCGGCCAGCCCGCGTTCATCGGCATCGCGATCGCCAGCGACCCGAAGAACAACGCGCCGAGCAACTCCGGCAGCCCGAAGACGCAGCTTGGCCAGCTCCGGCAGACCGCCCAGGCCAACTTCGGCCAGGGCATCAACTCCAGCGGCCGCTGCCTGGTCAACGAGACGGCCAACCCGGTGCCGAACAGCATCGCGCCGGCCAAGTCGGGCACGCTGATCGCCGGGGTGTTCTGCCACGCACCGGCGGCGAACGCGGGGGCCGCGGCCGGTGACGTGATCACCGCCGTGAACGGCCACGCGGTGACCTCGCCGGCCTCGCTGCGCGTCCTGATGCGGCAGTACCAGCCGGGCACCACGGTGTCGCTCACCTGGGTCGGGCTCAACGGCCAGGAGCGGACCGGCTCGGTCAAGCTCGGCGCGGGGCCGGCCGCGTAGGGTGTGTCCCGTAGATCTATGCCGTCGCGAGCGGCCGCCGGCGGGATGCATCGCAAGGCGGAGGAGGAGCCCATAGCGGAGCTATTGGCTAGTGGGAAGGGGTAACGGGCAGGCGCGCTGGGGGGTTCGCTGTCGCTGAGGATGGCGGCGATGGTGCCGGGTGTGCTGGTGGTGATGGTCGCGTAGATGGTGACCTGGTTCATTTCCTTGTTGTATAGCAACTGCAGGTCGAATGCCTGGTAGAGGCGGGCCCGGGTGGCTGGTTTGGCGTCCTGCAGGCGTGCGGGGAGGGCAGGCAGGGTGTCCAGTAGCTCCGGGGCCTGCCGGGGGCCGTTGTCTTCTGCGGTGAGGGCGGCTAGCTGGTCGGTGTAGCTCTTGCGCTCGGCCACCAGTTCCGCGAACCGTTCGCGGAGGCGGTCACGCCAGGCTTCGGTGGCCGGGTCGCTGGCGTCCCCGGCTTTCTCTAGCTCTACGATCTTGGCTTTCTGCGCGTTGTCGACGCGGCGGATCTCCTTGTGGAGCTTTTTGATCTTTTTCTCGCGCTGGGCGGCCTTGGCCGCGTCGTTCTCTGGCAGTTGGGTGCACAGCAGGGCGGCCCGGTCATGGCCGAAGATCCGGGTAGCGAAAAACTCGCAGATCACGGGCACAAGGTGATCCTCGCGGACCAGGATGCGCTTGGGGTGGTCGGGGTAGGCGCCGGCGTGGCGCGGGTTGGACGCATCATGCGGGCAGGTGTAGTAAGTCCGGGTTGCCCTGGTGGTGCCCTGCATACGGCGGTGGCAGATCCGGCAGCGCATCCGCGAGCGCAGCTCGTAGGTGCGGCGGGCGAGGGGGTGGCCGGGGGCGGCGGGGTCTTCGGCTTCGCTGGCACGGGCCAGGGTCACCTGCCGGGCGGTCTCGTAGGTCTCCCGGGTCACGATGGCCGGGTGGGTGGGCTCGCTGCTCCATACCCACTGCTCGGGCGGCACCCGGTGCCAGCGGCCGGTGCGTGAGGAGGTGCGGCCCCAGACCATGTGCCCGGTGTATTTGGGGTTGGCGAGGATCTGGTAGACGCTCTGGTCGGTCCAGTGCTCCCCCCGTGGCGGCGGGCAGGCGGCCCGGTCGGCGTTGAGCTTCTGCCGGATGGTGGTGACCCCCAGCCGCTGCGCGGCGCGCCAGGTGAACATCTGCCCGACGACCGGGGCGCGCACCGGGTCGCGGATCAGCCGCGTTTTTGTGCGCCCTTCGGCGCGTTTGGCCGGGTTGGGGTGGGGGTGTTTCTCGGCCAGGTAGCCGTAGGGCGGGGTGCCGATGTTCCACCCGTCCAGGGTGTGTTCCCGGAACCCGGCCCAGGCTTTCTCCTTCAGTTGCAGCCGGAACCACTCGGCCACGCCTTGTTTGACGCGGCGGATCAGGACGGTGGTGGCGTTCATGCCCGCGACGCTGATGGGCTCGTCGGTGGCGAACAGCGGGATGCCCTGGGCGCCGAGGTCTTTTTCCAGCTTCAGCGCGCTGAAGGTGTCCCGCGCGGACCGCTCGATGTCCTCACAGATCACGGCGGCGAACCGGGGGCTGGGGGTTTGTGCTTCGGCCAGTAACGCGGCCATGCCGCCGTCGCGGGGGATGCCGACCCCGGCGTAGGCGTCCCGCTCGGCGTGGCCGCGCTGGTCCAGGTCCAGCCCGCCGGATTCGATGTCCCAGTAGTGCGCCACGATGACGAAGCCGGGCGGGAGTTCTTCCTCGGACTTGCGCAACTGGCGGCGCATGGATGCCTGGTAGTTCTGGATCAGGGTGGAGGTCCGGCCGAAGAACGCGACCGGGACCAGTTCACCGGGCAGGCTCACGCCGGGCGGCGCGGCGGGTGACGGGATGCCCATTGCAGTAGCTCCTTGATCGCTTCGGCCTGGCGTTCGTCCCACCGGGCGGCTTCCGGGCCGGACACGACCCGGATTTTGAACCGGACTTTCAGCCCGGCAGGAGTTTTACTGTCATCCAGATTATACGCGAAAATGGTGCCATTAGGAATGGCTTTCAGCGTTTCCGGGTCGTATTCCTGTCCCGGTTCTGGTGGTTTATCCGGCGTGGTTTCCTGCCCGCTGGCCTGGGGAAAGCCTGCCTGATCACCCATTAGCCGCTCCTTTCCAGGCCGGGGATTGTGTACGTAAACCGGGTGCGTGCATGGGCGCACACGTGAGCGGTGGGTGGTTTTTTGGCCGGTGTCCTGCGGCGTGGCGGGGGGCGGGGCCGGCTACGCTTCCCCGGCGCGGCGGGCAGGTTCCTGCTCCCGGCGAAAGGCCCGCCGGCCGGCCCCGCAGGGTCCCGCCGCGCCGCAGGTGGGTAAAAAACCACCCGCCGCGCCCCCGGCGGGCAAAGCCCAGCCTGGTTACGGTCACCACCGGTTCACCGGCCCGGTGGCGGGGCCAGGTCCCCCCGCACCGTCAGCGCAAGCCAGACGCCCAGCCCGGCGACCGTGCCCGCCTCCGCCGGGCCGCCGGCCCCGGACCGGGCCGCGATCACGCCCAGCAGCACCGCCGCGAGCACCCGCCCGACCAGGCGCAGCGGCCTGCCGTGACGGACCCGGGCAGGCACCAGCCCCACCGACCGCAACAGGCGCCGGCGCGGCGGACGGCGCGGCACGCGAGCGGGGGCCGGCATGGCGGGCGGGGCCTGGGCGGTCAGGTCGGCGTATGCCTCCGACCGTCCCCATGCCGTGCGCAGCGCCGCGTAGGCAGCGGACGCGGCGGCGTACCGGCCCGGGTCGCCGCCGTCGCCCCGGTCGGGGTGGGTGGCGGCGGCGATGGCCCGCCACGCGGCCCGGACCTGCTCATCGGTCAGATCCGGCCGGGCGGGCAGGCCCAAGGCGGTGAAGGGGTCCAGGCCGGTCACGGGCCTGTCTCCTGGTAGGAGCCGAACACGTCATCCAGCGCGGGGCCGGGCACGGCAACAGGTGGCGCGGTGTGCGGTTCGGCGGCCGGTGGCGGGATCAGCACCACGGGCGGGCGGGGTGGCGGCGGCAGCGGGAGTGGTGAGGGGCGGGGCCGGGCGATGTGGACCCAGGTGCAGCCGCCGCCGTGGATGAACCCGGCCTGGCCGACATCGAGGGCGCGGGCGATGCCGGGGTCCACATTCCAGGCGTGCTGCACCCGGGAGGATCCTTCGTCGCCCCACATGCCGCCGATCACCTTGGTCGCGGTCTCGACAATGCGGCGGGTGCCGGCGAGTTCGCAGACCGGCTGGGGGTAGGGGGTGCGCAGCAGCCAGATCCCCCCGTCGGCGGTGGCGGCGATCCGGTACCGCTCATCCTCACTCGCCCCGAGCCCTTGCCAGGATTGGGCGCTGACCTGCACCCCGATCCCGAGGCTTCGGCCGCGTTCGTACAGCGACCATAGCGGCACCTTTCCCGAGACGGCGGAGTAGTCGTCGCAGGCGAGCAGGATGGCCCGGGGTTCGGCGTCTGGGGTGGTGGCGGTGTGGGCGACCAGCTCGGTCAGGGCGAGGGCTTGGGCTTCGGCCACGGACTGCTCGCGGGTGCCTTCCAAGATGAAGTACCAGGCGTCCGCGTCGGCCAGGGTGCTGCCGTGGTCCAGGGCGGGGCCGAGCCGGTCCAACAGGGTCCGGTAGCGCAAGGCGATGTCGCCCAGGTGCCGCCGGGCGCTGGCCAGGGCGGCCAGCCGGGGCGGGTCGGCGGCGTAGGCGGTGTCCAGCCACCCGGGTTCGAGACGGTCCAGGAACCCAGCGCCGTTGACTGGTGGCCCGGGCGGGGCGGTGATGGCGAGGGTGAGGACGGCTTGCATCACGTCGGCGTAGTAGGCCGCCGGGCCAGTCCCGGACTCGACCATCTGAAACAACGTCACCGCCAGTTCACGCGGCGGCAGGCTCCACAAGCACACCGGCGCCTCGTCGGGCCAGACCGCCACCCGGGACGCGCCGACCGCGTGCAGCAGGCGGCGGGTCCGCTCGGCCTTGGCACGGGAGTCCGGGCCGCCTTTGCAGTCCAGCACCACCAGCAGTGGCCTGGGTGTCCCGTGCTGGTGGTGCGCGGTGCGGGCGGCTGAGTACCAGCCGGCCCAGGTGCGGATCATCAGGTTCGTCTTCCCGCTCCCACTGGATCCGATGACCACCTGATGACGGCCCATCGCGGTGTACGGGACGGCCAGCACCGGGCGCCAGCGGTGCCCGACCGCGCGGATCGTCGCGCCCATCACGACCCGGCCCCGGGCGTCGGCCAGGGGGACCGCGCCGGGGGCGGTGACCCGGGCGCGGGCGGTGCGGGCCTGGCGTTTCCACTGCCGGGCGTCGAACACCACGGGGGCGGTGGCAGTCTTGCCGGACAGGCCGGTGTCCAGGGCATAGATCCGCCACGCCCACAACCCCGAAGCCGCGGCCAGCCCTGCGGGCACCGCCACCGGGGCCACCAGCACAAACGCGGCCACCACCCGGCCGACGGCCACCGCGTGCCAGGCGGTCAGGTAGTCACGGACCGGGGCTAAGGCGAGCGCCTGCCAGGTGCGGGCCTGCACCGCCCGCCCAGTCAGGTACACCCCGGTCATCGGCAGCGCCCACCTTGCCGCGCGGCGCAACCGGGTCGGCGGCCACCCGCGCAACCACGCCCCAGCCACCCCCACAGCGGTCACCAGGGTGACCGGGGCGGCGGCTGCCAGAACCGCCAGCACGGCGGCGAGCAGCAGCAGGCGCCCGGCCGTGCGCAGCAGCCAGACGATCACCCGGAACTGCAAGTACGCCCACACGATGCTCACAAGCTCGCCCCGGCGGCAGGTCGCGGACCGTGATCCGGGCGCGCAACCGCGCGGGCAGGGTGGCGGCGGCCCGGTCAGTGACACCCCGTGCGGCCGGGGCGGCCAGGTACACCACCCGGTCATAGCGCGGCCGGGTGCCCCGGGCCGAGCCGGGGTAGTAGTCGGCGGCGCGGGCCAGCAGCCCGGCCATGATCGACGCCGTGCGCGCGAGGGGCTTGGGGGTCAGTTCGGCCTCAATCGCCCAGCACTGCCCCGAGTAAGGGCTGGCGGGCACATCGGGCCAGGACACCTCCGCGTCGGGCACGTGCCCACTGGCCCGGCCGCCGATCGCGGCCCGGATCCGCCGCTCGGACCGCCACCAGGCCCGGCCGTCCCGGTAGGCCGGGCTGGCCTCCAGGGACATGCGGACCGCCAGCACCGCCCGAAGGTGGGCCAGCCGGGCGGCGGCGGGCCGGGCGGTGGTGTAGGGCTGCCCGGTCACGGCCAGCCCGGCGCGGGTGAGCCAGCACCACGCCGGCCCCGCGCCCACCTGCCCGGTCGCCACATACCCGGCGCTCCGCCACCGGGCCACGATCCCCCGCAACCGGTCCGCCCGCACGCCCAGGAACGCGGCAAATTCCGGTAGGCCGCTGGCGAGGTGCCCGCTTGGGGGCGGGTCCTTTTCCAGCGGCCTCCGGCCCGAACCACGCATGCCGGTTTCCTGGCACGTGGCTCTCTGGTGGTTATTGCGTGATTACGGGGGTTGGCTGCCCGGGGTGGATGATCTCGTGGCAGCCAGCGCAGACGATGAGTGTCTTTCTGCGCATGGTGGCCATGAGCGCCGCCCACGTGGGCTGTGGCTGTCCCGGTGTGGTGAGGTCGGCGAGCTTGCGGACCTGGTGTACTTCCACCGGGGCGCGTTGCTCGCACCACTCGCACCGGCCGCGTCGGAGCCGGGTGATCAGCTCTTTGCGGCGGGTCGCCGGGGCTGGCTGGCGGTCGGTGAGCACCGCCTTCCGTTGCCGTTTCAGCGGAATGCCACCGAACCTGGCTACCAGTGGTTTCCTGCCTGGTCGCTGGACGCTGGCCTCGAAGCAAGTGCGCAGCCCGTGCGGTGTGACTACTTTGGCCTTGTATTTGCGGGCCATTTTCGTGACCGTCGAGCCGTGCTTGGCCGCCAGCGTCTTGAGCATGGAGGTCTCAGCGGCCCATCCCAGCCGGTTCAGTCGCCAGACGTCGTCGGCTAGCAGGTAGTACTGGATGATGCCCCGGTACTCGGCGCCGTAGGTGCTGATGATGGCCGTGTCGGGCAGGTTCATCAGCTCGTTGCGGCGCTCGGGTTGGCCGTGTGTGAGGTAGGGGGCACATTTGGCCTTGATCACCGCCCGTGGTACGCGCAGCCGGATACCGCCGTTGATGTGCGGGCGGTCGCGGCTGTGCTGGACGGTGATTTCGTAGCCGAGGAATCTCGCCGCGCTGGATCGGGCGTGGGTGACCAGCGTTTTGGCCTGGCTGAGTTCCAGTTTGAGGTCATCACGCAGGAACTGGGCGAGGCGGGCTTTGATCTCCTCCGCTTCGGCCTTTGGCCCGGTGAACCCGAGCAGGTGGTCGTCTGCGTACCTGCAGTAGCGGAGCCGCCGGTAGGCGGGGTCTTGCGGGTCGCCGTAGGGCATGCCCCGCCGCTGCAGTTGCAGCGTGCGCGCCGCCGCGCGGTCACCGTGGTAGCGGGCCCGCTTGAGCGCATTTCCCACCGTTCGGTAGGCAGGGCTGGGTGCCCTGCTTTCTCCCCGGGTGTATTGGGGTATGAGGATTGTCTCGACGAACTTGTCCAGCCGGTCCAGGTAAATATTGGACAGGACCGGGGAAGCGACACCGCCTTGCGGAACACCAGACAGCGTAGCATTCCATTCCCAGTCCTCAAGGTACCCGGCTTGCAGCATGTTGCGCAGTAGCCGGAGGAACCTGTTATCGTGGATCTTCTCCGCCAGGGCCTTGACCATTATCTCGTGATCCAAAGACCCGAAACAGTCGCGGATGTCTCCCTCGATGAACCAGGTTGTCCCGCTCCATGATGCTTCCACATAAGTTAGCGCTATGTGGCAGCCACGGCCGGGACGGAAACCGTGTGAGTGATCGGAGAACGCCGGCTCGTAGTACGCCTCAAGCAGCAGGCGGATCACTTCGCCGACGAGCTTATCCGACCAGGACGGCAGGCCGAGCGGCCTGAGTTTCCCGCTCTTTTTAGGGATGTGAACCCGTTTCACGGGCTGGAACCGGTAGCGCTCGTGGCGCAGCGCATCGATGATGCGCCCGATTTTGCCCAGCGACATGCCGTCTGCGGTTTCCCCGCAGGCCCCGGGCGTCATTGCTCCATGGTTGGAGTACAGGCGCCCGTAGGCCAGCTCGTACAGGTGCGGGTTGAACAGTTGCCGGTACAGTTCCCCGCACGGCAGGCCACGCCTGCCGCGATCACGCAAGACACCCAGTACCGTTTCGGCGTTCTGCATTACGCATACCTCCCGGCTCTTGAGTATCTGGCCACCTGGCCCCCTTCGCCCTGTGGACGGCCTTCCCGTCCCCCTTGGTGAGGCGTGACTCTCACGACTACTATGAGGCCTCTGTCGCCTTAGGGCTCGCGCCCCTTAGGCGATCCCGCGTTCGTCCTTGCCATACGTGATAGCGCGACTTAGGTTTCCCACTCATCTCCTTAAATGCCCTCACTGGGCATCGCTCCACGTCCCGGAGGATGCACCGGCCACCTGCTCATGCCGGTGCAGGACGTGACGCCGGTTTCAGGCACGTTTCCGGCGGGTCCATATTTTCACCTGCTGGAGATTAGGATTCAGGCAGTCAAGCTTTAACCATATCGCGCGGGCCCCGCAGCACCCCGCCTCATGCGCCTGAGCACGGCCGCTGCTTTCCTGGCATGCTATTGTTCCCTTAGCCTTTCAGCGCCGGGTTAGCCATTAGGCCCAGGAACCTCCCTCCGAGTTCCTCCCGGCTACACCGGGAATACGGCAAAGCGCCTCGCGGCGCACGCAAGTCATACGGTGCCCCGTACATGTCCCCGAGAAGGACCACCCCGGCCACATCCCGTTCGCCCAGCCGCACCGTCCCGGCATCGGCGCGCCGGGCCGGCGCCGTGCCGGTGCTCGCCGGGCCGTTCATCCCACTCCCGCCACGATGGAACCCCTCCGCACCCCCCTGTGTGACCGGTGTGGGGTCCCGGCAGCAAGCGGGAGCCCCGCCGGGACCCATCGGGGTAAGCGTGCCCGGGACGGGTTGCACTGGCCTTGACGGTGGCCTTGCATCCCTGGTCAGGGTGCACGCGCGGCCGGGCAGCGCGCTGGGGCGCGCTGCCCGGCCGCGCGGAGCCTGCCTGGTACGGCTGGCGGTGCGGCTGGTGCCGTCGAGGCGGGGCGTCACTGTCGTGCGTGCGGGCCACCGTCGGCCGCGTCCTGTTCGTAGGCGCGCATCCGTTCGGCCGCGCTGATCTGGTCTCGCAGGTCCAGCGGGTCTTCTCCGCTTACCTGGGTGCCGGTGGCGGTGTGCCGGGCGTAACACAGCCGGTTGGGGCCGTGCCAGCACTGCCAGCCGGGGAACTGGGCCGCCACCTGTGCCAGGGTCGGCTCGGCGGGCTGCCCGCCGGTCACCGGTATCCCCCATCGGGGGTGCCGCGCAAGACGCCGATGATCTGGTGCGCGGTGGCGTGCGGGTCATCGGTGACGGTGGCCGGCGCGGCCCACGGCCACCAGTACCGGCCGTTTTCATCGGCGTGCACCTCTGTCGCGGCCCCGGTGGAGCGGTCTGCCACCACCAGGCGGGGCCGGTGTCCGTCCTGGCGGATCATGGTGGTGGAGAACTGGGCGCCCAGCGCGGCGGCAAGAAGGTCCAGCGCGGCCGGGGCTGTCACCGCCGCCCCCGGCGGCCGACGCGGGCCACCCCGCCGTGCACATCACACGGCTGCGGCACCGCCCCGGGGCCGGGCCGCCATTCGCTGACCGGCATCACGCCCGGGGGCAGCAGCGGCAGCCCGCCGAACAGGCTGGTGATCTGCGCGTGGGTGCGGGCCGTGACCGGGACCGGGCTGGTGGCGTTGTACGCGGTGGCGGCGGCACTGACCTGCTCGGGGGCGAAATCAGCGGTCAGGTGCGACACCGCGATGAAACTGCCGGGGGCCAGCCCGCCCGCCAGCGCGGCGACGATGCCGGCGGGGTCGCTGGCGTTGTCGATGAAGTGGAGCACGGCGAGCAGCAGCACGGCGACGGGCTGGGCGAAGTCCAGGGTACGGCCTGCTTGGGTGAGGATGCTGGCCGGGTCGCGGAGGTCGGCGTCGATGTAGTCACACATCCCCTGGGGGGTGCTGGTCAGCAGGGCGCGGGCGTGCACCAGGACCAGGGGGTCGTTGTCCACGTAGACCACCCGGGCGGCGGGGGCGATGGCCTGGGCGACCTGGTGGGTGTTGGCTGCCGAGGGCAGCCCGGTGCCGATGTCCAGGAATTGCCGGATGCCGCATTCGGCGGCCAGGTAGCGGACCGCGCGGGCGAGGAACGCCCGGTTCGCCCGCGCCCCGGCCACCACCTGCGGGCGCTCCCGGATGACCTGCTCAGCTACCCGCCGGTCGGCGGGGAAATGGTCCTTCCCGCCCAGCCAGTAGTCATAGACCCGGGCCGGGTGCGCCATCGAGGGGTCAAACCGTGCCCCCGCCCCCGGCGGCTCGTGCAGGGTTAACGACAGGCCAGAAAGCCCGGTCGCGCCTGCCAGTGGGGGTTGCGGCACGTCCCACCAGCCGGGCGTGGCGACGCCGGGGTCTTGGATGAGGTGGTCGCGGTCCATGGCTGGGACGGTAGGCCCGGCCGGGCACCAGGGCTCGCACACGGCGTGCGAGTGCTGTCATGCTCTTGGTGAAGAATGGCGCGCAGGCGGCGGACGTTGGGGTTGGCGCGGGCATGGATGACCGGGAACTGGGACGGCGGATCGGCTACTGGCGGCGGCGCCGCAAGCTGACTCAGGCGGTGTTCGCTGACCGGCTCGGCCGGTCCAAAAGCTGGGTGGAAAAGGTCGAGCGCGGCGAGCGCAGCGCCGGGCGGCTGTCGGTCCTCGATGACATTTGCCAGGTGTTGCAGGTCGACGTTGCGGCGCTGATCGGTGAGGAACCCGCCCGCAGCGCCCAGGCGTGCCTGGATGACACGGAGGTGGAGCGGATCCGCGCCTCGCTGGAGCGGTACGCCTTCGCCAGCGGCGGTGATGCGGCACCGGACCTGGTGGCGCTGCGCGGCCAGGTAGGGCATGCGTGGGCGGCGTTTGAGTTCGCCGACTACCAGGTGATGGGCCAGGTGCTGCCCGGCCTGCTGGACGCGGCGCAACGCGCTCACGCCGTGCTGGGCTCGGATGAATCGGCGGCGGTGCTGGCCGAGGTCTACCAGGTCATCGCCTCCACACTGCGGAAGCTGGGCGAGCACACCCTGGCGTGGCTGGCCGGGGACCGGGGCGTGGCCTTGGCCCAGAACGCCGGGAACCTGGCCGCAGCGGCCGGGGCGGGGTTCCGGATCGCCAACGCACTGCTGTCGATGGGCCGGGCCGGGCAGGCGCTCACGCTGAACCTGTCACTGGCCGACCGGCTGGAAGGCGAGTCCGGTAGCGAGGGCCTGCGCGCGTTGTATGGGCACATCCTGCTGCAAGGAGCGATGGCCGCTGCCGCCTGCGGTGACGATGCCGCTACCCGCGACCTGATCGCAGCCGCCCGCCAGGCCGCCCGGTTCGTCGCGCCTGGCAGCAACCACTACCGGCTGGCGTTCGGCCCGGTCAACGTCGCCCTGCACGAGGTCGCGGCGCTGGTCGCCCTCGGCGAGAACGGCCGGGCCGTGCAGGTCGCGGACGCCATCAGCGCCCAGGGGCTGCGGTTGCTGCGCAAGGAACGGCGGGCGGCGCTGCTGGTGGACACCGCCCGGGCGTGCAGCCAGGCCGGGAACCGGGACGAAGCCTTGCGGCGGCTGCTGGCGGCCGAGGAGATCGCCGCGCCAGAGGTACGCTGCCGCCCGGTCGCCCAGGCCGCCATTGCCGACCTGCTGCACCGTGCCCGGGGGGCGCCGCCGCTGGCGCTGGCCCGCCTGGCCGAGCGGGCCGGGGTTGCCCCGTGACACGCAGCGTGCTGTATGTGATCGCGTGCGCCGCTCCGCCGGCCCGCGAGGTGGGCAAGCTCGTAGCCCTCGCGCAAGAGGACGGCTGGGACGTGTGCGTGCTGACTACCCCTTCGGGCAGGCGGTTCGTCGATGTGACGGCGCTGGAGAACGTAACCGGGCACCCGGTCCGCAGCGACTACAAAGACCCCGGGGAACCCGACGTGCTGCCGGCACCGGATGCGATTATCGTCGCCCCGGCCACGGTGAACACGATCAACAAATGGGCGGTCGGCATCTGCGACACCCTGGCGCTGGGCATCCTGGTCGAAGCGATCGGCAAGCGGCTGCCCATGGTCGCACTGCCGTTCACCAACCGCGCGCACGCTGCGCACCCTGCGTTCCCCGACAACATCGGCAAGCTGCGGTCCTGGGGAGTGACCGTCCTGTTCGGCCCCGAGGTCTATCCCCTGCACGAACCGGGGACCGGAAGCCGCTACCTGCACCTGTTCCCATGGGCCATGGCCGTCCAGGCCATCGCACGCAACCATGCCGGTCCTCAGGCCGGTGGTTAACCAAAGCCACTCCCACCGGACGCCAGAGCGAAGGGACATTCCGCCTTGCCTGGCACGACAGCGCCTTGGTTTCGGTCTGCGTCTTCGCGTTTCCACGCTGGCTGTTCGTCTGCCTCTACCACAGGTGTTCTGGCCCGCGTAGCGGGCCCTTCGGGTGGGCCTGGAGGGGCAAAGGATGGGGGTGCGGGGGAAACCTTTGGGGAACCCAGGTGGCTGTGGGGATGGGTGCCCCGATGGTTTCCCCCGCGCCGGCCCGCCGGCTCGCCGGAGCCGTTCCCGACCACTGTCTCGGGGTCCCCCATGGGGTGGGAGAGTGGTCGGGAACGGCGGAGGCAGACCCCCGCAGGGGGTCTCCGCAGGCAGGCAGGACAACGGGCACAGCCGAGGGCCATACAGTAGCCACACGCTGCGCCAGCGTGCTGTGTCGGGACTGTTGGCATGGTGTACGGCCAGTGTTTATGCCGATGGGGGCCGGTGGATCAGCCCGCGGTCTCGACCCATAAGTCACGAAGTGACGCCGCCGCACTAAAGTTGCCTTTCACGGCGCCATAGGGCTTGTCAGGCAGAGTGCTGGTGAATGAGGTTTACTCGACCTGTCGCCCACGCCGCAAGCATCTCGCCGAAATGCTCCTCGACATCCAGTTTGGATTGAGGCGGTTGATTCGATCTTCGTGCGCGGCACTCCAGGTACGGTCGCGCTGATGCGAGAGGTCCTAGATCGCCTGCAGGCGGAATTTGCCGATAGCTCGCGCCAGAGCCTTCAAATATAATGGCCAGTAGGGCTACAGCGCCCGTCCTTGCTGTCCGACCCAAGGGAACTGGAGTTGACTCCCGGCTAGAGAGCCGATCTCGGTCGATAATTGAACCAACAGGCTTTGATACCCAAGGTGGTGGACCAAGTTCACCAAGGATATCGCCAATTTCTTCAAGCTGCGAAATAAGGATATCCTGGTCGTCGCCTTCCCAGATGCCCAGGCAATGCGCCAACAGTGAAGATGGAATATCGAGCCATTGCGACGGGCCAATCCCAACAGGATTGTCAGTAGTGAATAGGAAGCGGAACCCATCAAGCAAATTGTCCCCCAACTGCCTTATGCCAAGATATCTGCGGTAATAGCATGTCTGCTTGATCGAAGGATCCGTCACAGCCGCAGCAAGCATCTCATCTCGGTAAGCTTCACAGAGCCTCAGGCTAAGGTTGTGCCAATAGATACCAGTCTCTCGCAGCAAGTGCTCGTCAGTTGTCCAACTTGCAGCGTGAGCAAGAACAGCCAGAGCGCAAGCAAGCAGCAACGTTGTATTACGCAGAGGAGATGCGGGCGTTTCGATGTATGCCCTCAATCTAAGTTCTAGCTGATCCGAAACCGTCGTGCGGGCCGTCTGGATTGTCATCATGTTTCCCAGGGGCGTCACATTGTTTCTCGGGTCCAACAGTAGATGATCCAGACAGCGATCGGTAAGCTCACGGATAATTCGTGGCTGAATATCTATGAATGAAAGGCATCTTGCCAAAAACGAAAGCAAGTTGCCGACGCTTCCTGGAGAAGTGTAACGCCGCGAGCCGAGTATGGCAGTATAGAACCGAATAGCGCCGTCCTGTGTGTTACGGTTCTTAATCTGCAGTGCCAACTGTGCGACGACATCCCATTCTTGGTGCGCTACATGAGGCGTAAGTGCGCGTGCTAGGCGTTCGGGTGAATCGCAGATGCTAGATAGATGAGCCGCCGCAAAATACTCCAAAAAAGTTCTATGACTAAAAGTGAATAGTGCGTCACCTTCGGCGGTCGAACCAACTTCAGTAAACACCCACGCTCGGCCTTTGCAGAACTCGACAAATTCGCGGGCAGCCCTGGCTGCATCCTCGACATCTTCATACCGACGTTGATGCAAGTACTGTGAGGTCTCCGATACAAGCTGCTCCTCTGTCACTACTGGCGCTGCTTCGTTCCTGACTAGGAGCCAATGGGCTAGGTGCCGAAGTACGGGCTCAATCAAGTTGCGCGCTCGGAGATCGACATTGATGCTTCTGCTAGCATCCCAAGTTTCAAACAAAAGCGTGGCGCAGCGCTCATAGACGCCCGGCCGGTTCCGAGGAAGAGAGCCTTCACCCCGATACAGAATACACAGCAACGCAAGCATCAAAGGATTGCTGCGAAGGTCGGGGATGTTTGCACTTTCGGTAATGAAAGCAGCGGCCCATTTAGCGGGCTCCTGCTCACCCAAACGCCGCTCTTGTGAGAACCATTTAGCAGCGTACTCCTCGGACTGTTCGGAGGAAAACGCCCCAAGTTGGAAGGTGACGAATTGGTTGAGATCTAGACGCGCCTGACCGTAACCTATTCGCCTTGAAGTCACCAGCACAGGTGTCAGAGGATACTGAGCGCAGAAGTTTTCTATGCGCTGGCTCACTTCGCGACGTCTTCCGGTATCCACCAATTCATCAAGTCCATCGAAGAATACCGTAGCTTTGCCGGCGAGTAGCAGGCTCTCTATCAAGCCAGTAGGCGGTGCGCGTTGATAATGCGTCTCTAGCCGATGCTCAATATATCCGATGATAGATTGAGCCGGTGGATCTTCCCGGGCATACTCCCGGAGAATCACGACGAGCGGTATTCGCGCGGCAGAATCCTCGGACATAAGATTGATGAGTACATTGACAGCGGTGGATTTGCCGCCACCGGGATCACCCAATAGTACTGAACGATCCAAACGCTCAGCGAATGACCATACGTTCATGCGTGCTGGCTTTGGATCTTCTTCGCTTCCTGCGATTATGTCCGGGACTACATATAGATCTCTAATAGGAATTTTGCGGCGTTGCTCAAAGTCTGGGGGTTCAAGGAACCCGTGCTCAGATGCCGCAACCCGTCGATATCTGGCTATATAATCGCGCTCTCTAACACGATCGGCAGCAGTTTTTTCGGCATAAGCGTTAGTGTGCCGTTCGATTGCGCGCAACAGGGCTGCATGGCGTCCATCGAATGCCGCTTGTCGAACCTGTGTACGGAAGGCTTCACGACCTGACTCCAGGCGCCCCATGAGTTCTATTAGCTGAAAATCGGACGCGTCAAAGATTGCATCTGACAGACGATTAGCATCCGAGACCTGCAGATCCGGAAATGCGTCGAGGCATGTAAAACGAAGATTCTGACGTACGCAATCGAGGTCGCTAAGGGGTGCATCCGTAAGGCGAACTACGATTAATTCTTGAAAAACCGCCTGCGACTCATGACTCTGTAGCCACGCCGCAACTGTCTGTTCGTTGGTCCCAGTAGGCAGGGCAGGAGGGGCAGTCAGCCCGGAGACAAGCTCGTAGCTATCGAACCATTCAGCTATAAAACGATCCTGCTCGCTTGGACGCCCCTTCCTGGCGGCGACGGCCCGCGCTAGCCACGCTCCTGCTGCATGTATGGCGTCGGTCAGAACTCCTGTGAGGGTTGCTTCGATGAGAGGCGTTCTACTCACTCCCCCTGATGCATGGCACTGACCAGCATGAGCCTACACATGGGTCTGACGGAGCGTTGGTGCTTAAGAATTCCGCGGCAATCAAATACAGCCACAGGGTCGAGAGGGTGACTCTGTGGCCGTGACTTTTCGGGACCGAACGAGGGGCTATACGGAAGTTGCGGCGCTGGCCGTCGGTGGCAACGGGCCGGGTCGCCGGCAGATGGACTGCCGGCCGCAGGCCGTCCTTAGGAGGGGTGGGTGGCCGGGGGACGGATGGTGGCCGGGCCAGATCAGTTCAGGCCGGCGCTGGCTTGGCGACTAGCGCGGGTTCATGGCGGGGGCTATCACTGATGATCTTGAGGTTAGACCGGGCTGCGCTGGCTGGTAGAGCGCTCAGCGCAGCCCGGGCCCTGGTGGCTATGGTCGGCCGGGGTTAGCGTCTGGGGAGCCGTGCCGCCGCGTGTGAGATCGTAGGCTCGTAGTCCACTCGATGATCAGGCGCCGATTCTGGTCAGCGGGCACGAGATTGTCACATTCCTCGTGACACCCTCTGATGGCGCAGACGGCCCAATCACGTGATCTTTTGGCCCGGACTCCCGCTTGCTCCTGCTGGATTGAGCCGCCGACACCAGGACCGCCGCCTAGTGATCGCGTGGACCGGTCAACTTTGAGAGTCCATGCACCACCCCGCCGGTCGACTCGGCCAGCCTGCACGGCGCAACCCCGGTGATCAGCGTCTCGGGCTGGAACGTCCGCCAGATCGACGTTCCCGCCCCGGTCCGGTAGCCGCCCGGCCGCGCACCACAAGAAACTCAGCGGCGCTCCGCTGCCCCCGTTGCCTAGAATGGCGGCACAACTTAACAGGCTTCAGGAGGTCATGCGCTAAGTCCGCACTGCGGACGTGGCGCTGTAGCTCAGGCAGCTTCGGCTAAAGAGCGCCTGTGGCCGTGACTAGGACGGCCCCTTGACCGGGGCGGTTTAGTCGCGGCTGCCGGGCGCTTTTTCATGAGCCGGGGCGGTCTCCCCGGCTCTGAGGAGACGTGGAGATGGCGAACGAGAAGCAGTTCAGGGCCGCGACGCGGATCATCGCGACGCGAGGCGTGCGGGAGTACCGGGAGACGATCCCGGCCGTGGTCGGCCCCGGCGATCGCGTCCTTGAGGTCGGCTGCGAATGGGGCACGACGACAGCCGTTCTGGCCCGCTACGCGGCACACGTGATCGGCACCGACGTCAGCCCGAAGTGCATCAGCCGCGCCCGCGCCATGCGGCCCGGCCTGGACTTCCGGGTCCTCGACGCCTTCGACGTCAGGTCCGTGCTCGACCTCGGCCTGCCGGTCACCAAGGTCTACATGGACCTGTCGGGCCTGTCCGGCTACCGGGGCCTGCTCGACCTGATCGCGCTCATCCAGAGCTATGCCGGGATCGTGCGGCCCGACACCATCGTCGTGAAGAGCGGCGCCCTCAAGCACTTCGCCCAGCACTGCTCGCCCTGGCATGCCGTCCCGCCCACCTGCCGGCCAGGAGCGGGCCAGGATCACAGTTGCGCAGGCTGGTCCTCCGTGCGGCGGGTCAGCAGTTGACGAGGAAGCCGTAGTGCCGGATGTCCGCCTTGGCGGTGGCGCTGGCGCAGATCCAGCCGGTCGGGCCGAACGAGAGTGCTGATGAGCGCCAGGAAGTGCTCACCGGCCGTGAATGTGAGTTTGGTGTTCGAAGGTGGTGTTGGTAGGGACAAACTGTGCGCCCGCAGGGCGCGCGTTGTTGTTTCATTGCTGATGGCGGTGGGTTGGTCGGTACGGCGGGACTGGCCACGGACCGGCGGGGTGGGTGGGCGGGCCGCCACGGGGCTGGGGCTGATTCCTCGTGGCCATACCGTGTGGGCGGGCTTCGCTGCCTGCCCACACGGCTGGCCATCGCTGCGCGTAGCTGGCTGGCGTTACTCTTATGGCAGTGGGCTCGGCGCGGCCTGTGACAGGTCGGCGGTCCACTCGATCGTCAGTACAGGGCTGGTGGTGGGGGCGGGACGTTGGGTCTTCCTACTTGCCCCTCTATGGGCGACGACGACAACGCAGCGAGGCCCCACCCCGCCTCCCCATCCCCCTTCACTGGCGGACGCGCAGCAGGCTGAATGATCTACGGGACATGCCCTGCCCCCGCACAGATTGATCGCGGGGCGTCCCGGCGGCTGGCCGGGGCGCCCCGCGCCGCGTTTACCGGGGGCCCGGCTCAGCCGGTCAGCCAGGTTCCGAGCGTCGCCTCGATCTCGGCGATCTGTGCCACGGGCACGTGCTCATCCCTGGAGTGGGCGAGCATCGGATCGCCCGGGCCGTAGTTCAGCGCGGGCATGCCGAGCAGGGAGAACCTGGCCACGTCTGTCCAGCCGAACTTGGCCCTGGGCGCCCCAGGCACGGCCGCGAGCAGCGGCGCGGCTGCCGGGTGGTCCAGCCCGGGGCGGGCGCCGGGCGCCGAGTCGGTGATCGCGACCTGGTAGCCCTCGAACACCACGCGCACGTGCGCGGCCGCCTCCTCCTCGCTGCGGTCCGGGGCGAACCGGTAGTTCACCTCGACCACGCACTCGTCCGGGATGACGTTGCCCGCGACCCCGCCGGAGATCCCGACGGCGTTCAGCCCCTCGTGGTAGGTCAGCCCGTCCACCTCCGGCTCCCGGGGCTGGTAGGACCGCAGCCGGTCCAGGATCCCGCCGGCCCCGTGGATCGCGTTCTGCCCCATCCAGGACCGTGCGCTGTGCGCGCGCTTGCCGTGCGCGGTGACCTCGGCCCGCATGGTGCCCTGGCAGCCGCCCTCGATGACGCCGTCGGTGGGCTCCATCAGCACCGCCAGGTCGCCGCGCAGCAGTCCGGGGCTGTTGCGGGACAGCCGCAGCAGGCCGTTGCGCTCGGCCTCGACCTCTTCGCAGTCGTAGAAGACGTAGGTCACGTCGGGGCGCGGCGCGGTCAGCCGGGCGGCCAGCCGCAGCGCGACCGCCACGCCGGACTTCATGTCGCAGCTTCCGCAGCCGTAGAGCAGGCCGCCCTCCCGGCGGGAGGGAAGGTTGCCGGCCACGGGCACCGTGTCGATGTGCCCGGCCAGGATCACCCGTTCCGGGCGGCCCAGGGCGGTCCGGGCGACCAGCGCGTTGCCGTCCCGGTGCACCGACAGGTGCGGCAGGCCGTGCAGCGCGCGCTCGATCGCGGCGGCCACGCCGGCTTCCGCGCCGCTCACCGACTCCATGTCGACAAGCGATGCGGTCAGCTCGGCACTGTCGCTAGAAAGATCCAGGTCCACGGCGGCAGCATAGAGTGCTCAGCAGTCCCGGCGGCGGGAGGGCTGCCAGCAGAGGAAGCAGATGCCCATGTTCAGAGTGGATTCCGAAGTCGGCCGGCTGCGGCAGGTGATCCTGCACCGGCCCGACCTGGAACTCAAGCGGCTCACCCCGGACAACGCGGCGGACCTGCTCTTCGACGACGTGCTGTGGGTGAGCCGGGCACAGCAGGAACACGACGCGTTCGCGGGCGTGCTGCGGTCCCGGGGCGTCGTCGTGCACTACTACAGCGACCTGCTCGCCCAGACGCTGGACATCGCCGCGGCCAGGGACTACATCCTGGACGGGGTCTTCGACTCCCGCTGGCACGGGCCGCTGGCCTGCGACCAGTTGCGCGGCGCCGTGGACGGGCTGGACTCCTCCCGCAGCCTGGCGGGCTACCTGGTGGGCGGGATCACCAAGCGGGAGATCTCCGAGCTGGCCCCGGAACCGAAGAGCATCGCGTTCCACTCGCTGGAAGCGGACGGGTTCGTGCTCGCACCGCTGCCGAACCTGCTCTACCAGCGCGACACGTCCTGCTGGATCTACGGCGGGGTGTCCATCAACGCGATGCGCCGCCAGGCCCGGGTCAGGGAGTCCATGTTCGCCGAGGCCATCTACCGCTGGCACCCGATGTTCGCCGCCGAGGGCTTCGACGTCTGGTACCACGGTGCCGACGCCGCCCCGGCCACCATCGAGGGCGGGGACGTGCTGGTGCTCGGGAACGGCGCGGTGCTCGCCGGGATGAGCGAGCGGACCACGCCGCAGGCGCTGGAGATGCTGGCGCACCGGCTGTTCGCCGCGGGCGCCGCGACCTCGCTGGTGGCCATCGACATGCCCAAGCAGCGTGCGTTCATGCACCTGGACACGATGCTGACCATGGCGGACCACGGCGTGTTCATCAAGTACGCCGGGATGGGCATGCTCCGGTCCTACACGATCGAGCCGGGCGCGAGCGTGCGCGAGCTGAAGGTCACCGACCACCCGCCGGAGGACATGCACACCGCGCTGGCCGCCGCGCTGGGCCTGCAGAGCATCAAGGTGCTCGCCGCCGTCCAGGACGTCCGTTCGGCGCAGCGGGAGCAGTGGGACGACGGCTGCAACGTGCTGGCGGTGGAGCCGGGCCTCGTGGTCGCCTACGAGCGGAACGTGACCACCAACGCCTACCTGGCGGAGAACGGCATCGAGGTGCTCACGGTCGCGGGCGGCGAACTCGGCCGCGGCCGGGGCGGCCCGCGGTGCATGAGCTGCCCGATCGAGCGCGACGGCTAACCCGGCGGGCAAGGCCGGGCCGGCCGCGAGGCCGGGGGCGCGGGCCAGGCCGGCGTGCCAAACCGGGCCGGGCGCGGGGCCGGGCCGGTTACAACGGGAGCAGTTCCGGGCGCTTGGGGTCGACGCCGTCGCCGGAGGAGACCCCGCGCACCCGGCGGGCCACCCACGGCGCCGCGTGCTCCCTGGCCCAGCGCAGGTCCATCCGCCGGGCCGCCAGCCAGGCGGCCCGCCCGGGCGCGGCCGCTGCGCCGGCCATCCCGCCGGCCAGGCCGGCGGCCGCGGGCCAGGGCTCGCGCCAGTCCTCGGCGACCGCCACGCCGAGTACCTCGCAGGTGCGCAGCGCCACCCGGCGGTGCGCGTCCGGGGTGAGGTGCAGCCGGTCCGCGCTCCAGGCCCGCGGATCCTTGAGCACGGCCATCGCCCACAGGTCCACGACGTGGCAGCCGTGCCGGTCGGCGATCGCGCGCAGGTGCATGTTGTAGGCCGCCACCTTGCCGCGGATCAGCCGCAGCACCGGGAACCGCGGGTCGAAACCGGTGAAGATGATCACCTGGGAACCGGCCATCAGCAGGGTACGGACCATGTCATCGAACGTCTGCGCCAGCGCGTCGGGATCGGACCGGAACCTGAGCAGGTCGTTGCCGCCGGCCGCCAGGCTGACCAGGTCCGGGGCCATCGCGATGGCCCGCGGCACCTGCTGGTCGGCCACCTGGCCGAGCAGCTTGCCGCGCACGGCGAGGTTGGCGTACCGCAGCCCGGGCTGCCGTTCCGCGATCAGTCGCGCGAACCGGTCCGCCCAGCCGAGGTAGCCGGCCTGGTCGGCGCGTGGGTCGTCCAGCCCTTCGGTGAAGCTGTCGCCGAGCGCGACAAAGGTGCCGATCCGCACAGTCACCTCGCCTTCCCGCAGAGTCCCTAGGTTTCAGAATTCAGCGTATGCGGAAACTGCTGACCTGCGAGAACCGATTTTATGCCCCATATTGTCCCCAGCACCGGCATTCAGCTTCCCCGTGCCCGGCAACTTCTCCGCGTCGCCGGGGCCCCGAATCCAGCCCGGCGGCCCGGCGGCGGCGCATGCGATGTGCCCGGGGCGGCGGAAGGGAGCAGACTGGGCCCATGCGCTCACGTCGTGCCGCCGTGCTCGCTCCGCCCGTGCTGCTCGCGCTGGCCCTCGCGGCCGGCTGCAGCACCGCGACCACGCCGGACGGGCCTGCCGCGGCCGCGGCGACCAGCCCGGTTCCGGTGCCCACCGACAGCCCGGCGCCGCTGAGCGCCACCGACTGGCCTGCTTACCACCGGGACGCGGCCCGCACCGGCGTCGCGCCCGGCGGCCCGGCCGCGGGGACGCTGTCCATCGCCTGGCGCCGCCACCTCGACGGGGCGGTCTACGGCCAGCCCCTGGTGATCGGCGGCCTGGTGATCGCGGCGACCGAGGGTGACACGGTGTACGGGCTGGACCGGGCCACCGGCAAGGTCCGCTGGCACGTCGGCCTGGGCACCCCGGTGCCGCTGTCCGCGCTGCCCTGCGGGGACATCGACCCGCTCGGCATCACCGGGACGACGGTCTACGACCCGGCGACCCGCCTGGTCTACGCGGTCGCGGAGGTCACCGGGTTCCGTCACGTCATGGCCGCCATCACGGTGCCCGGCGGGAAGCTGGTGTTCAAGCGGGATGTTCCCACCCCGGACGGGCACCCGGCCTATGACCAGCAGCGCGCGGCGCTGGGACTGGACCGGGGCCGGGTCTACGTGGCATTCGGCGGGCTTGACGGCGACTGCGGCCCGTACCAGGGGTCGATCACCGGCGTCCCGGCCTCGGGGCAGGGGCCGATCGTCTCCTACAAGGTGCCGACGGCGCGGGAAGCCGGCATGTGGGCGGCCGGCGGCCCGGTGGCCGGGCCGGACGGCACCATCTACGTCAGCGCGGGCAACGGGGCGGCCACCGCGCCGCCGTTCGACGGCAGCGACTCGGTCACCGCGCTCACCCCCGGGCTGCGGCGCACCGGCATCTTCGCCCCGACCACCTGGGCCGCGGACAACGCCGGCGACGCCGACCTCGGCTCCACCGCCCCCGGCCTGCTGGCCAACGGGACCATGCTGGCCGACGGCAAGAGCGGCACCGGGTACCTGCTGGACGTCCACCACCTCACCGGCGTGGGCTCGCAGGTGACCAAGGCGCCGGTGTGCACCGCGTTCGGCGGGATGGCGACCCGGGGCACCGTCGTCTACGTGCCGTGCATCTCCGGCGGGATGGCGGCCGTGGACACCGCGGGCAACACGCTCAAGGTGCTCTGGCGCGGCCCCGGCGGGGCGCAGGGCTCGCCGGTGCTCGGCGGCGGCGCGGTCTGGGTCCCGGACTGGAACGCCGGGGTGCTGTACGAGCTGAACCCCGGTAGCGGCCAGGTGCGGCACAAGATCGGGCTGGGCTCGGCGCTGCCGCACTTCGCCTCGCCGTCGCTGTCCGGCCCGCTGGTCCTGGTCGGCACCATGCACGGAGTCGTGGCGGTCAGCGGCGCCTGACCTGTGGGGCTGCCAGACTGGAGCCGTGGCCACTCCGCCCGATTACCCGCCGCCGCCCCCGCCCGCGTTCCTTTTCGACCTGGACGGCACCCTGATCGACAGCGTGTACCAGCACGTGATCGCCTGGCGCACGGCGCTGGCCCGGCTGTCCATCGACCTGTCGGTGTGGCGGATCCACCGCCGGATCGGGATGAGCGGCGGCCTATTCGTGTCCGCGCTGCTGCGCGAGACCGGGCGGACGCTGTCCGGCGACGACATCGCCATGCTGCAGATCTGGCACAGCGAGGAGTACCTGGCCCAGGCGGACTCGGTCCGGCCGCTGCCCGGGGCGGCGGAACTGCTGGCCACGCTGACCGAGCAAAAGATCCCCTGGGCCATCGCCACGAGCAGCTACCACGTCACGGCGGTGCGCGCGCTGGGCATGCTCGGCCTGCCGCCGGACGCACCGCTGGTGACCAGGGACATGGTGGCGCACGCCAAGCCGGATCCGGACCTGTTCCTGGCCGCGGCGGCGCTGCTCGGCATCGAGCCGCGGAACGCGTTCGTCGTCGGGGACAGCGTCTGGGACCTGCTGGCCGCCCGCCGCGCCGGGGCCATGGGAATCGGCCTGCTGTCCGGCGGCTACGGCCGGGAGGAGCTGGAGCGGGCCGGCGCCTACCGGGTCTACGCCGACCCCGCCGACCTGCTCGCCCGCGCCCACGAGGTGGGCGTCCGCCTCGGCTGAGCGCCCGGCCCTGGCCTGGTCACCAAAGACACCATCGCCGGCAGTACTGGGCGCAGCCGGCACGAGCCCTTCAGGACCTTCGTGCTGCTATCGAAGTAACAGGCCGAGACCCTCGTAGTCGCCGAAATCCTCGAAGTCCTTGACGTTCAAGGTTGCGAGCGGCAGGCCGTAGGCCAGCGCACAGGCGGCGACCCAGGTGTCATTCGCCGGTCTGGCTCGACCCCTCCGGATCGCGGCGGCTGAGATCCGGCCCCACGTCCTGGCAACGTCATCGCTGTAGGGGAGGACGATCACACCGTCCAGCCAGCTCGCTAACGCATCGCGGTTCCGGCGGCCCCACTGGCGTAACTCCGCCCACTGAGTCAGCTCACCGATGGTGACGAAGGTGACGCATGGCTGCTTGCCCATCAGCCGTCCCAGGACCTGCGGCGGAAGCCGGCGCTTGAGGCTGAGGGACGAAACGTCGGTGTCGAGAACTATCCGGTCCATGAAGGTCACGCGGGGTCACTACGGCGCATCGCCGAGACGTGGGCCAGGAATTCGTCGAGTTCCGCGTCGGTGTCGAACACGCCGTCCTGCGCAAGGTCGTCGGCAGACTCGATCGCGCGCACGCCCTTGCGCCGAGCCTGCTGATCGACCGACTCGGCGCCGCGCTCTGGCGGAACCGGCATATAGTCCGCTCTGCTCGTGGTCACCGTCACTCCCGGTTTGAGGACCTCCTCCAGTATCACACTCCCACGTCGAGCACTTCCTGCTGCATGGGTTTTGTTAGGGATTCCCGTTGCTGGCGCATGGGTGCCGCATGGACCGGCTGAAATCGGCATTTTCCCAGGTAGGACTGCATTGTCATCTGGATGCCGTGCGTGGTGCCCGGGTCCAGCAGGTGAACCGCGTCGCCGCGGCCCGGCATGTGAGCCCTGCCGCGATCCGGGCGCTGGTCACGCAGTACACCCAGGGCCGGACTCTGGGGTTCCTGGGCGAGCCGCGGGTGGATGTCCTTACACTCAACATCGCCCTCGATCAGAAGTACCCGCTCCAGGGATAAGGCCCCGCGCCCGGAGGAACCGCGCCCCGGCGGTTACCTCCGGGCGCGGCCACCTGAGCGGTTGGTGGAGACGCACGGCCGCCCGCAGGCTTCCGTGCCGGTCGAGGGCCGGACGACGCGCCCCCGGCGGCACCGCCGGGCACGGAAGACGGGCGCCGGGCGCGCCCGGAGAGCTAGTGGATCACCAAGGCGGCGATGATGGCGAGCACCAGAGCCACGCCGATCACGACCGCCGCCAGCGTGGCGACCCGGCTGCGCGGCGCCCGCATGCTCCAGGCCTGAGTCGCCTCCGGCCCCCCCGACCGATCCACGAAGGCGCGGAACTGTGCCGTGCTGCCTGAGCCGTCAGCCTCGTCATGTTCGCGCATGCCTCGAACTTAGCGGAAGCTCGCAGGTCAGGAGGGGGCAATCGGGCAAATTGACGTCCTCCCCGCCCTGAAGCTGAAGGACTCCGTTGGGAAATTCATCTTCCGGGCAGATCTTCATCGTTGATGTTCCTGAGTGGCCTGGTCGTCGGCGGAAGGAGGGGCGAGATGTCGTTGGAACCGCGATTGGATGATGGGGTGCCGGAGCTGACGGCTCGGGTGGTGCGGGCAGCGTTCCCCAGGGGGTCCTTGGCCGTCCGGATCCGGGAAGCACTCGGGCCGCTGTTCGCGGACGAGGACTTCGCTGCGGCCTTCCCCCGGCAGGGCCGGCCGGCGGTCTCGCCGGGCGCGCTGGCGCTGGTGTCCGTGCTGCAATACGCGGAGGGGCTGTCTGACCGGCAGGCCGCCGACCAGGTGCGGGCCAGGCTGGACTGGAAGTTCCTGCTCGGCCTGGAGCTGGATGATCCCGGCTTTGACTTCACGGTGCTGGGGGACTTCCGGTCCCGGCTGATCGGCCATGGGCTGGAAGAGCGGGTGCTGGATGCGGTGCTGGCGCGGTTGTCCGGGGCTGGGCTGCTGCGCGCCGGCGGACGGCAGCGGACCGACTCCACTCACGTGCTGGCCGCGGTGCGCACGCTGAACCGGATGGAATTCGTCGGCGAGACGCTGCGGGCGGCGCTGGAAGCCCTGGCCGCAGCCGCCCCCGGCTGGCTGGCCCCGCTGATCGACTCGTCGTGGGCGGACCGCTACGGCGCCAGGATCGACAGCTACCGGTTCCCCAAGGGAGAAGATGCCCGGACGTGGTGGGCCGAGCAGGTCGGCCAGGACGGCTTCACGCTGCTGGACGCCATTGGCGCGCCGCAGGCCCCGGCATGGCTGCGGCAGATCCCGGCGGTTGAGACCCTGCGCCGCGCCTGGGACGAGCAGTACCACCGGGACGGGACGGGGGTGCGCTGGCGGGAGGGCAACGACCTCCCGCCGGGCGCAGAGCGGCTGGCCTCCCCTTATGACCTCGACGCCCGCTACGGGGTCAAGCGCGGATCCGGCTGGATGGGTTACAAGGTCCACCTGACCGAGACCTGCGAGCCGGGCATACCCCATGTGATCACGAACGTGGAGACCACCGACGCGACCACAGATGACGCCGAGATGACCCAGACCATCCACCAGCACCTGGGCAACCGGCGGCTGGCGCCGGACGAGCACGTCACAGACGCCGGCTACGTCAGCGCCGGCCACATCCTCACCGCCCGCACCGACCACGGCATCACCCTGCTCGGGCCCGTCGGCGCCGACACCCACCAGACCCGGCGCAGCAGCGCCGGGCAGGAACCGGCCCTAGCCCAGTCCGCCTTCCGGATCGACTGGGACGCACAGAAGGTCACCTGCCCCCAGGGAGCCGTCAGCATCAGCTGGTCCGACCAGCGCAAACCCAGCGGCACCCCGATAGCCCGGGTCCACTTCGCGCTCGCCGACTGCCGCCCGTGCCCGCTGCGGTCCCGGTGCACCAACGCGGCACACGGCAAGTGGGGACGCAGCCTGACCCTGCTGCCCCGCGACCAGCAAGAACTCCTCGCCCGGCAGCGCGCCGAGCAGCAGACCCCGCAGTGGAAAGCCCGCTACGACATCCGCGCCGGCATCGAGGGCACCATCTCCCAGGCCGTCCGCCGCACCCGGCTGCGCCGCACTCCCTACCGCGGCCAGCCCAAAACCCATCTCGCCAGCGTCCTGTCCGCCACCGCCATCAACCTCATCCGCGCCGACGCCTGGCTGAACGGCACCCCGCTCGGCACAACCCGCGTCTCTCACCTCGCACGCCTCGACCTTGCAGCGTGACCCATGACGAAAATCCCCAAATACGCATTCACCAACGGAGTCCTGAAGGGCGGGGATTCCTCCTGCGCGGCTCACACCGCGCTCCGGTGGGTTCCTGCTTCACCGGCAGCCGCCACCGCAAGCGGTGGTCTTACGCCGCCTCCACAGGCGTTTGACTTGTCCGCCCGCCCGGCGGCCAAGATGTTGATCGCGGCGTTCACGTCCCGGTCGTGCACGGCACCGCACGCCGCGCACGCCCAAGTGCGCACGCTGAGCGGCTTGGGGCCGTCCTTCACCCCGCAAGCCGAGCACACCTGGCTGGTGGGCTTGAACCGGCCGATCCGGTGGAACTCCCGGCCGTGGTACTCCGATTTTTCCGCCAGCAGGCGCAGCAGTTGCGACCACCCGGCATCGTGGACGGACTTGGCAAGGCGGGTGCGGGCCAGCCCGGACACGGCCAGATCTTCGGCGTAGACCGCTTGGTTGTCGCGGACCAGCCGCAGCGCCGTCTTGTGCGCGTGATCGAGCCGGGCCTCCCGCACCTTGCGGTGCAGCACCGCCATCCAGTGCCGGGCCTTGGCCTGGTTGGCGGAGCCCTTCCGTTTGCGGGACATGGCCCGCTGCGCCCTAGCCAAGTGGCGTTCCTTCGCCCGCAGGAACCTCGGGTTGGCGATGATCTCACCGTCCGAGGTGACCGCCAGTCGGTCCAGGCCTACATCGACGCCCACCTCACGGTCACAGGGCGGAAGCAGAGCGGTGCCGCGTTCCACCACGAACGAGGCGTAATACCGGCCATCCGCTTCCCGGATCACCGTGACCGACGACGGCTCGGAGGGAAGCTCACGGGACCAGCGGACCTTGATGTCACCCACCTTTGCCACGTACAGCCGTGACCCGTGCAAGGCGAACCCGTTGCGGGTGAGCCGAATGGACTGGCGGCCGTGCTTGCGACGGAACCTCGGGTGTCCCATCCGGCGGCCCTTGCGCTGACCGGACAAGGAATCGAACCAGTTCCGGTAGGCACGCCGGGCGTCGTTGCACGCCTGCACCAGCGCCACCGACGGGGCTTCCGCGAGCCATGACCGCTCCGGGGTGAGCTTGGCCAGGGTGATCACCCGCCGCTGCACCTCGCTGTGGCTGACCTTCTCCCCGGCCGCATGGCAGGCGTCCCGCAGCCGCAGGCAGTCGTTGAACACCACCCGCGCGCACCCGAACGCCCCTGCCAGGGCTTGCTGCTGGCCTGGTGATGGGCAGAGGCGGTAACGGTAACGGACCTGCACGGCACCACAGCCTACAGTTGGCCTACGACAATCAATGGCGTTTGCCGCCGTGGCAGGCGCGTAGTTTCCTACATTCACGTCCATTCTTCGGCGTCCGGCCCGAGACGATCAACAAGCGCATCCGTGACACCCGCCAGCTGCTGGGGCAGGCCGGATACGCCATCCAGCCCGGCCCGCAACGGCTCACCAGCCTGAACGACCTCTATGTACTTGCGATCGCTACCGGCATCGCCATCCCGCCAGAGATAAGGACGGCGTGTTAATGATCTGCAAGCCCTAATTCCCCGGCATTGGGGCTAACCTGCTCTGAACGACGGGCTTGCACCCGGCCATTTCCCGGTCAGCCGGTTCCGGCCGAGCCGCCCCCCGGCGGCCGGGTGCTGACCGGGCCGATTCCGGCCCTGCTCACCAACCGCGAGAGCACGATCACGCTCTTGGTCCGGACCACGAACGGCTCCGCGCTGATGTGCTCCACCACCTCCTCGAAGTGCCGGACGTCCGCGGCGCGGATGTGCAGCAGCGCATCGGCCTCGCCGGTGATCGTGGCCGCCCCGGTCACCTCCGGGTACTTGCTGACCGCCGCCGCGATGTCCGACGGCGAGGTCCGCCCCCGGCAGAACAGCTCCACATAGGCCTCCGTAGTCCAGCCGAGCATGCCGGGATCCACGAGTGCGGCGAACCCGGTGATCGCCCCGGAGGCACGCAGCCGGTCCACCCGGCGTTTCACGGCGGGCGCGGACAGGCCCACCTTCGCCCCGATGTCGGCGTAGGTGGCGCGCCCGTCCTCGACGAGCGCCGCGACGATCCGCCGGTCCAGTTCGTCGAAGGCCACGTCCCCGATCCTGTCAGTTCGGCCCGCCCGCGGCCGGCCAAGCCGCGCGGTTCCGTGTGCGGCCTCCGTCGCGTAACGTGACGCCGTGGACCGGGAGTCTTGGCGCAGCGTGCTCGGCCGGCCCCGCGGCCCGCTCGGCATCCGGCTGGGCGACGTGGGGATGACCGCCGTGGTCCTGGTCGCGGTCGAACTCAGCGTGGTCACCGGCGGCGGGAAGGGCGCCGCGCCGCTCGACGCGGAGGCCTACCTGCTCGGCGCGATCCTGGTGCTCCCGGTGCTGGTGCGCAACCGCTACCCCCGCTTCCCGCTGCTCGCCTGCTCCGTGCTGCTGCTCGCGTACTACACCTTCGACCGGCGGGACATCTCCCCCGCCCCGCTGCTGTCGGTGCCGCTCTACGACGCGGCGGTGGCCGGCTTCCTGCTGGCGGCGATCGTGATCCCGTCCGTCTACATCGCGATCGGCCTGGTGGTGGTGGAGATCTCCAACCACTGGGGCCTGCTCACGCTGATCAGCAACTTCCTGCCGGCCACCGTGGTGCTGGCCCTGGCGATCATGCTGGGCGACGCGGTGCGGACCAGGCGGGCACTGGCGGCGGAGACGGCGCAACGGCTGCGGGCGGCGCACGAGGAACGTGAGGCCGAGGCCGCCAGGAGGGTGGCCGAGGAACGGCTGCGGATCGCCAGGGACGTGCACGACACCGTGGCGCACAGCATGGCCACGATCACGGTCCAGGCGGGGTCCGCGCTGCACGTGCTGGGGGACGGGGACGAGAAACTCCGTCGCGCGCTCACCGCGATCCGGGAGACAAGCAAGCACGCGCTGCAGGAGATGCGCGCCACGCTCGGTGAGTTGCGCCAGGGAACCAGGAACGGCGGCGGCCAGGCGGCACCGGGCGGGCTGGACCGGCTGCCCGCGCTGCGGGACGCGGTCACCGCGGCCGGCGCCCCGGTGACGATCGCCGTAGAAGGCGAGCAGCGTCCGCTGCCCCCGGCCGTCGACGAGGTGGCGTATCGCATCCTGCAAGAGTCACTGACCAACGTGCTGCGCCATGCCGGCCCGGCGGCGCGGGCGACGGTGCGGCTGTCCTTCGAGCCGGCCGCCCTGGGCATCACCGTCATCGACGACGGGGCCGGCGCCGCCGTGGCCACCGGAGACGGCGCCGGGGCTAACACCTGCCATGGGCTGACCGGGATGGCGGAGCGGGCCGCCGCGGTCGGCGGCGAGGTGACCGCGGGCCCGCGCGGCGAGGGCGGGTTCGAGGTCAGCGCAAAGCTCCCCCTCACCGGAGCCGCGGAATGATCCGGGTATTGCTCGCCGACGACCAGGCCCTGGTCCGGGCCGGATTCCGGATGCTGCTCGAGGCGTCCGAAGACATCTGCGTGGTGGGTGAGGCTGCCAACGGCGGGGCCGCGGTGGCGCTTGCCAGGGAGCTTCTCCCCGACGTGGTGCTGATGGACCTGCGGATGCCCGAGGTGGACGGGCTCACCGCGACCAAGCGGATCTCCGCGGACTCCCGGCTCGGCAGGGTCAAGGTGGTCGTGCTGACCACGTTCGACGACGACGAGAACGTGTTCGGCGCGCTGCGGGCCGGCGCGAGCGGGTTCCTGGTCAAGGACGTGGAACCGGAAGAACTCCTGCAGGCGGTCCGGGTGGTGGCCCGCGGCGACGCGCTGCTTGCCCCCAGCGTGACCCGGTCCCTGATCGCCGCGTTCACCGCGCGGGGCACCGGGCCGGGGCACGGCAACGGGCCGGTCCTGCCGCGCGGCGCCCGCGGCGGCGCGGCCGCCAGCGGCGGGGCCGGCGCGCGGCCGCGGGCGGAGCCGGGCGCTCCCCCGGGCCTGGCGGCCCTCACCGACCGGGAGCGGGAGGTGGTGGCGCTGGTCGCCGCGGGGCTGTCGAACGACGAGATCGCGGCCCGGCTCGTGGTCAGCCCGCTCACCGCCAAGACCCATGTGAGCCGGGCGATGACCAAGCTCGCCGCCAGGGACCGGGCGCAGCTCGTGGTGCTCGCCTACGCCCACGGCCTCGCCGCCCCCTCGGCCTGATCCTGCGGATCGCTCACCAGAGGTTTTGACACATCCGTATTTCCGTGCGATCCTACGGATGTACGGATACGCGGAGGAAAGATGTCACCACTCGACCATGATCATCCGGTGAACGCGGAGCGGGTCGCCGCCGCCCGGGCCGGGTTGCTGTCGGTGGGCGATGCCGGCCGGCTGGCCGGGCTGCTCGGCATGCTGGCCGACCCGGTGCGGTCCCGGATCCTGTTCGCGCTCGTGGCCGGGGAGGAGCTGTGCGTGGGTGACCTGGCGCTGGCCCTCGACGTCACCGAGGACCAGGTGTCCTACGCGCTGAAGATGCTGCGGCTGGCCGGGCTGGTGAGCTTCCGCAAGGACGGCCGCATGGTCTTCTACCGGCTGTCCGACGGCTTCCCGCATCAGCTACTGGAGCACTGCCTGCGGCAGTTGCTGACAATCGCGGCGCCGGAAGGTGACCGGTGATGCGCGTGCTCGACGGGCTGGGCCACGCCCTGGGGCTGGCCGGGTCGATGACCTGGCAGATCACCTGGTCGCTGATCCTCGGCTTCACCCTGTCGGCGGTGGTGCAGGCGCTGGTCCGGCGGGAGACCGTCGCCCGGCTGCTCGGCGACGACAAACCCAAGGCGTTGGCCGTGGCCACCGGCCTGGGCGCGGCCTCCTCCTCGTGTTCCTACGCGGCGGTGGCGCTGGCCCGCGCCCTGTTCCGCCGGGGCGCCAGCTTCACCGCCGCGATGGCCTTCGAGATCGCCAGCACCAACCTGGTGATCGAGCTGGGCATCATCCTGGCGCTGCTGCTCTCCTGGCAGTTCACCCTGGCCGAGTTCGTCGGCGGGCCGATCATGATCGTGCTGATGGCGGTGGCGTTCCGGCTCTTCGTCCGCAAGCGGCTGATCGACGCGGCGCGCCGGCAGGCCGACAAGGGCGTGGCCGGGTCCATGGAGGGTCACGCGGCCATGGACATGAGCATCAAGTCCGGTGGCGGCTTCTGGCGCCGGCTGGCCAGCCGGGACGGGTACACCTCGGTCAGCCACATCTTCGTGATGGAGTGGGCGGCCGTCATCCGGGACATCGCGGCGGGCCTGCTGATCGCCGGGGCGATTGCCGCCTGGGTGCCGGACTCCTTCTGGCAGCACCTGTTCCTCACCGGGCACCCGCTGGCCGCCAAGCTCTGGGGGCCGCTCATCGGCCCGGTCATCTCGCTGCTCAGCTTCGTCTGCTCGATCGGCAACGTGCCGCTGGCCGCGGTGCTGTGGAACGGCGGGATCAGCTTCGGCGGCGTGATCTCGTTCATCTTCGCCGACCTGATCATCCTCCCGATCCTGGTCATCTACCGGAAGTACTACGGCACCCGGATGATGTTCGCCCTGCTCGGCATCTTCTACGCGACCATGGTCGCGGGCGGGTACATCGTGGAGTTCCTGTTCGGCGGGCTCGGGCTCATCCCGGCCGAGCGGACCGCGAAGGTCACCGACACCGGCATCCAGTGGAACTACACCAC
>WNGQ01000765.1_pt1 | contig 33236 bp, 31 predicted proteins | sample 5407661 | NCBI WGS metagenome assembly WNGQ01 (sample SAMN13153382, study PRJNA577476) | soil metagenome | isolation source: 60 cm soil or saprolite under Garry oak tree replicate 2 | place: USA:California | collected 2016-06-15 | reverse complement strand
CATGCTGGTACGCTCCCTGATAGAGAATATCTTCAGCGAAACGTAAAGGGAGAGCCGGATACCTGGAAACTCGTAAGTCCGGTTCGGCGAGAGGGTGACGGGTGACCCTCGTCAGAGGGCAACCGCTCCCTACTCGACCTCAGGATGGGTCACTTCGGATGCAGAAGCGCTCATCGGATATTCCCTGCCAACTACGGCTCTTCACCGAGTAGGAGCTACGCTCCAGTTCTCCGAACTGCCGACTACGCGAGAGTGTCAGAAGCTGCTGGGCTTGAGCCCATGCGGAGTGTCACTAGGAAGGCATTGCACCCTCGATTGCAGCCAGCAGCGTCTCCAGTTCATAAGAATCATCGTGGCGTACCCCATTGATGAAGAAGGTCGGTGTGCCATTCACTCCACTGCGTACACCACTCAGGAAATCCTCGCGCACGCGATTCGCATACACGTGCTCAGTCATCTCGCGCTCAAACTTCTCCTTATCAAGATGGAGTGCGACAGCATATTGGACTAAATGCGCATCGTCGAGCGCTCGTTGATGCTCAAAGAGGTAATCATGCATCTCCCAGAACTTCTCTTGGACGGCGGCAGCTTCCGCAGCCTCCGCGGCATGCTCAGCATGCGGGTGGCTCTGGGTCAGAGGAAAGTTCCGAAAGACAAAGCGCAGCCGATCCCCCAAACGTCGCTGAATCTCTTTGACGATGGGATAGGCCTCCCCACAATAGGGACACTCATAATCACCGTATTCCACCAATGTCACCGGAGCGGTTTCTGGTCCCTGCTGATGATCGCGCTGGCTCACTGGCAGTGTGAGCCTGGCTGTTCCTGATTCTTGCGTCATTGAGATAGCTCCTCCGTCTTCAGTGCTTCAAGGGCCGTCAGTATCCCATCCGCACCAGGGTTGATCCCGACAGGAGAGACATAGCTCCAGCGAATCATCCCCTGGGCATCAAGCACAAACAAGGCTCGTTCACTCGTCCCATCAGGTCGACGATACACCCCATACATTTTGGCGACTTCCCCCTTGGGCTCGAAGTCTGCGAGCAAGGGAAAGTGCAACTTCCTGTCCTGGGCAAAAGCTTTGTGACACCAGACCCCATCAACTGAGATACCGATCAACTCGGCATTGAAGCGGCGAAACTCCGGCAAGACCTCGTTATAGAGGGCCATTTGGTCACCGCAGACGGGACTCCAATCGGCAGGATAGAAGGCGAGAATCACGGGTTGACCGCGAAAGTCGCTCAAAGAAACCGATTGATCAGGTGTATTATGTAAAGTAAAGTTGGGTGCTGGTGTACCAGGTTGGAGCGCTGAGGATGGCTCATCTTTAACAAGCTGGTTCTCTCTCCGATCTTTGTCAAGGCTCAACACGTTTTCTTCCTCTCTAGATTAGTGTACTTGAACGCGTCTGCACATGAATGACAACATTCACACCACTGGCCAATATTCCTGTGACTTCTCCTCTGTAAAGAGGCCCTCCCCTCCAGTACCTTTCACGGGTAGGCTTTTCTCATGACGCCTCGGAGGCGGCTCCGGACCCGTAGGGGCGGGGGAAGGGTTGTGCGGGGAGGGGACGCCTTGTGTTGTGCGTCGCCCTCGTCCCCTTCCCGTGAGCGCCTTTCCCCTCCTGCCAGGGCGACGCAAGCGTCCCCACACCACAACACACCACTCCCGCCCCTACGAATGTGACGATCTGCCCCCCCAAAAAGCCTACCCCTGAAAGCCCTCCAGTGCTCCCTACACGAGGAGGTTTTTTGAAACGCACCGGTCGCCAGAGGCTGTCATCCTGTGGTTTTGTCATCCTGTGGTTTTGTCATCCTGAGCGCAGCGAAGGATCTCTCGTCGGGCACTACCTGGATCCTTCGCTGCGCTCAGAGCCTGCCCCGAGAGAAGCGAAGGGATGACACATCTTTGTCAGTCTGGTTGTTCTTCCCCAGATTCCACCTTCAGAGGTGCAAGTGCCATGCTTGCCTCCCACAGTTGCTGCTGAACCGCCCGGTCTTTGGTGTAAGGGCTGGAGTCCATGGGCTGCCTGCCCTTGTTGAAAAACAAGCCCGTCATTGCCTGAACGTCTGGAGAAGAAGCGTAGTAGACCACGCTTTGAGCGACTGGCTCAGGTGATTGTCCGAACAGGGAGTTGAGCCAGCGGAGAGGAACGGGCGCTTCTCTCATGAGAGAGGTCTTGACGATGCCAGGGTAGAAGGCATTGACGGTGACATTGCTGCTGGCGAGTCGGTGGGCGAGGTCATAGGTGAAGAGCAGGTTGGCAGCCTTAGAGGCACCGAAGGCCTGCAAAGCGCTGAACTTTTGCTCGCCTTATGTGATATACTGGAGAAAAGTAACTTTTTCCTCAGAACTGTTTTCCGAATGCGAGTTTGACCCAATGACGATCCTTCCCGACCTTCCCGACCTGCTCATTGAGCACGTCAGCGTGACCAATGAGGTGACGGTTATCGTGCGTGATCTTCCCGCCAGTGGACGCCCTCTTCATCTGATAGTGCATGTGCGTCGCTTCTCTTGTCAGCAGAGCACATGCATCCGAAAGATCAAAGCCTCACGCTTTCCTTCTTTGACGTTGCCTCGTGCGAAATTCACCCTGCGATTGCAAGAGGCCCTTCGAGATTTGGGGGTCGCGTTAGGAGGAGAAGCAGGAGCACGTCTGGGGAGGCGTTTAAGTATCCAGAGGAGCCCGGATACCCTGTTGCGCTTAGTCAAGCAAGCTGAACGGCCCGCTGCCTCACCCCCACGAGCGAGACTTGTTGCATGAACGAGACGCAAGGAGAACCAACGATGAATCAGCTTACGGTTGCCCTGCTTCAGCTGACCTGGGGCGGCAATGACCAGGACGCCAACAAAGCCAAAGGCGAACTGTTCTGTCGCCGCGCACAGGCTATGGGCGCGGATATCGCCCTCTTCCCCGAGCTATGGAACGTCGGTTATACCCCCGCCCACACGTGGCAAGGAACCGATGAACTCTGGCGCGCGCCAGAGTTGTGGCCACCCGAGGAGGCAAACGCCAACGTGGTGCAGCCACAGCCTGAGGACCTCTGGGCGGACCAGGCCATCGGGCGTGATGACCCTTTCATCCTCCACTTCAGGGATCTGGCCAGGGAGCTCGGGATGGCGATCGCCCTCACCTATCTGGAGAAGTGGAACGGGGCACCACGCGATACGGTCTCTCTTATCGACCGGCATGGGGAGATCGTGCTGACCTACGCCAAGGTCCACCTGTGCGAGTGGTCTCCTGTGGAAGCCACCCTGACACCTGGTGACGACTTTTACGTGTGCACCCTCGACACCGCGCAAGGCCCTCTCAAGGTCGGGGCAATGATCTGTTACGACCGCGGCTTCCCTGAGAGCGCCCGCATCCTCATGCTCAAAGGAGCTGAACTCATCCTCGTCCCGAATGCCAGCGACCTCGACCCACTGCATCTGGCCCAGTTCCGGGTGCGTGCCTACGAGAACCTGGTCGCCGTGGCCATGGCCAATTATGCGGGACCAGGAGCGGGACATTCGGTGGCATACGATCCGATCGGCTTTCCCGTGCATGGGGGGAAGGCCTCGTGGCGGGACACACTCGTCGTGGAAGCTGGGGAGCGTGAGGGCATTTCCCTCGCTTCGTTCGATCTCGACGCTATCCGTGCCTACCGCACGTACGAGACCGAGGGCAACGCCTTCAGGAAGCCGCATCGCTACGGCCTCCTCACGTCGCCTGACGTGGCAGAACCATTCGTTCGCGTAAGCGCGACAGGCGAACCATTCAACCGCACGAAGAGGTAACAAGCATCGAGATTGTCGAAATTGGCAAACAGGACTACAGGATCACACGCGAAGCCTTAAACAGGTTCATAGCTGAGAACCTACCTCACCTTCGCCAAGGTCTTCCACCCCTACGGCACCGAGATTCTCAACTACTATGCCGATACACCCACGGGATGCGCACCGAGATGGAACCTGTAGCGAGCCGGGATACAAATGATTTACTTAATACTAATGATGCCGATACCCGCTATGGCAAAGAGAGCGAAACACGCAGCAGCGAAACTCGCCCACCCCACTTCCCCGCCGACCCCCACAACGAAGAGAAGGCCGAACAGCAGAAGCAGCCCCAGTGCAATCACAACCAGTGCGAAACGCAGGATATTCTTATGGTCACGTGGGAGCGGATAGACTTTGCCGGACGGTCCTTCTCTCACTTCTTGCTCGTCGGATGTCTCATCGTGGTGGTGAGCAGATGAGGTCTGATTTCCCTCGTATCTCCCATACGCTGGGCTTGCTTGCTCATGCATCTCTGAACTTCCTTCATTTTGTGGCATCATATGCTATGTTCCTTTCGTCATGAATGTTTCTCATTGTCAGGGGATCTAAAGTTCTGACTTTCTCCCATAACATCTCCTCCATAAGTCTTCTCTAGAATTATACGCAGACCTTCTTGCTTTCTCAAATATGGATCGGGTTCACCCACACCCTGCTGATTACTTCCCCATTCCACCAGCTGAGAACCTATCTCACCTTCGCCAGGGTCTTCCACCCCTACAGCATCGAGATTCTCAACTACTCTGCCGATCCTGTAAGATTGAAATGCACCAGAACGTAACTCCTGTCTTTTTTCTCTGATGAGCAAGGAGACAGCACACCCGCTATTGAACACTCTCACCTGCTGCAGGTGTCACTTTTTAAAGAGGCGTTGGGTCAGCGTTGCGATTAAAGTGACTTCAAGCAACAGGCCAACAAAGGCTTCAAGAGCGGCAAGGGCGGTAAGAGGATCGTCAAGCCCGATACCACCAGGGAAGAAGCCACGCCCATGAAATGAGGTCATACTGAAGACAAATGAACCTAAGGGCGACATAGCTGGCCCTACTGCATGCCCAATCACGTAGTATCCTGTAGCAAACGTTATAATCACCATGAGATAAGCTACAAAGCTCCGCCAGGGCTTGTATCCGTGGCCGGCAAGCAGATCAAGAAACAAGGAGAAGAGGTATGATGCGGGCTTTCTTTCGAGGAAAAAGACAGCTCGTTGAAGTTTCTGCGCACGATAGGCAAAGCGAGCCGCTTCTTCATTCAATCCTTGATTCTGAAGAGCAGTTGCAAGCTGGCGATTAGCTTGGACAGCCCTTTGATATCCTCTCAGCCAATCTTGCTTGTTTTTTACCTGGCCATACCACGTATTCGGTTGTTTTGCCTCATACTCATCACCCAGTGCTTTGATTTGGTCCCAGTTCACGAGTGAAAGATTGGCTTCGCTCCAGTGTGTATACGATAAAAAAGCAAAGCCAAATTCCTCATTTCCAAGGTGAACATCTGAAAGATTAGTAGCAACATTACAAAAAGTCCCTCGTAAAGATGCCCCCTCTAGATGAGCCTTGCGCAAGTACGTTCCCTCTAGATTTGCTTCGTAAAAGTCTGCTCTCTCTAAATGAGCGCTAAATAGATCCGCCCTCTCTAGATATGCACCGGCGAGGTAAGCACCCTCCAGATTGGCAAAGGAAAGGTTAGCACCCTCCAGATGAAGTGCCGCCATTCTACGTTGCTCCTGTGATGCTTTTAGCCACTCGTCTGCCTTTAATCCACCAAGCAAGCACGCTAGAGGCAATCCATGTAAATGCTCCTGTCTGAGATCGGCACCGCGCAAGTCCAATCCTTTGTGTTCCCGCTGACTGTTGTCACTCCAATCCACTGGCCCTTGCACACCTCCACTTTCATGTGTCGCTAAAAGCCATTCTATATCGGCACGGTTGAGTTTGATATCCTTAAACGGATAGATCCCCTTCCAAATATCAGGTGTGATGCTCCGCCGCTCGGCAAGATACTTTTGCCGTTCAGGTTCAATTTCTGGTTCGGTACGCCAGGGTTCGCCCTGTGCTTTCCAGTAGGTTTTCCACGCTTCTGTATCCTCATGGGCAGGGCGTTGTAGCGCAGGTGCTTGTAAACCGTTTTGCTTACTGGTCTGAGAACTCCTGCTTCGCTTTGTAGACGATTGTATCGCGTCTTGTTCACTCATTGGCGCTTCCTCTTCCTCAAGAACTCTCTACCTGAATAATTATATTCCCTACTGAGATCAAATTGGAAGCGATGGAACATACAATATCCGAACCGTGGCAGAGAGGTATAGCAGAACTAATGCCAATGAGTCACCATGCTGGCAAGCGTGCGAAGCCCCAACTTGGGGTCATGTCATCCTGAGCGCTAGCGAAGGATCTCTGTCCAGAAGACCTGGAAGCAATTTTTGGAGCCCGCCAACAGGCAAAGAGGTCTATGGCTTGCTCCACCCCGGATAGCTTGGAAGATCGAAGTCGAAGTCTCGCTGTTCCCAATCGATCACGTGGTGGGGTAAGACGCTGGAGGTCACCAGATGGACGACCAGTGCTCCGTGAGCACTTAATCGGTGATTGAAGGCTTCCAGATGCCGCATGGAAGAGAGAGCCACTTTCAGAACAGCACAATGGCTGCCACTGAGCTTATGCATCTCCAGCACTTCTGGGAACTCCTCGACGGTACTCGTTCTTAACAGGCACGAACCTTGATTACAGCGTAAGTGGATCAGGGCCAGCAGCGGCAGGCCTACTTTCGCCGGATCGATCAGTGCGCTGTATCCAGTGATCACGCCTGCATCTTCCAGTTTGCGCACGCGCTCAGCAGCAGCCGGAGCAGACAATCCCACTCGTCGCCCCAGCTCGTTAGAGGAGAGGCGCGCGTCCTGTTGCAGTTCGCGTATGATCTTCCAGTCGGTGCTATCGAGCGGCCTTTCTGATTGCAAAGCCATGTCCCCATTTTCCTTTCTTTTTGTAAGGAGTATAGCATATTTCCTTTGTGTTTAGCATTCACTTACCAGCTGCTTTGAGGTATGCTCTCCTTCGTGGAAAGGAGGGTAGTGCTTGCTCCCGCACAGATCAGATGCGGGGAGGCACACCGCATCAATCATGACGAACTTTGTTTTGATCCCAGGCGCCTGGATGGGTGCCTGGGTCTGGGAGGAGGTCGCCGAGGGACTCCGTGCGCTGGGTCATCACGTCTCTCCGGTCACGCTGTCAGGGCTGTCCAAGGGGACCGATGTTTCCAATGTCGGGCTCGCCACCCATGTCAACGACGTGCTCTCGCATCTGGCGGCCAACGACCTGCGAGATGTCGTGGTCGTGGGGCACCTCTATTCGGGCATTGTGGCCGGTCAGGTGGCTGACCAAGTCCCCAATCGCGTAGCCCACACCGTCTATGTGGAAGCGTTCCTGCCGCATGATGGCCAGTCGATGCTCGACGCCTTAGACGAGCGCCAGCGTGAGGACGAGCTGCGCCAGATTGCCGAACATCAGGGGCGCTGGCCGGCTCCCGACCTTGCGGCCCTGGAAGGAAATGATCTGACAGCTTCGCAGATGCAGTGGCTGCTCTCGCGTTTCGTTGGGCATCCGGGACGCACCATCGGCGAACCCACGGTCCTTTCCCGGCCACTGTCTGCGCAGCGGGCGACCTACATCGCCTGCACAATGGGAGGCCACTGGCTCTCCGAGGATGTCAAGGCCATGCGCAAGGAGCCCAACTGGACCTTCCGCACCATCCAGACCGGGCACTTCCCGATGGTCTCGACTCCCAATCGGCTCGTCGAGCTACTCGATGAGGTAGCAGCGGGATAATGTAGTATGAAAGGCAGAGAAAGCTATGACAAGTGGACTTTCTGATTGGGCAAAGGAGTTTCTGCGCGCATTCCATTTTGCGGTGTTAAGTACACTCAACCCGGATGGAAGTTGCCAATTGACGACCATGTGGTATCTGCTTGAAAATGATGCCACGATTGTCATGAGTACACCCGGCCACCTGCGCAAAGCGAAGAATCTTCGTCGTGATCCCCGCATCGCCATCTGTGTGCCAGATGGCAATCGCTATGTCAGCCTCTCTGGGCGCGTTTCCATCATAGAGGACCAAGAGCATTGTCCGCCGGGATATCGAGCTCCTGGTGGAACGCTACGTGCCAGATGAAGCAGCAAGACCGCCAACGATTGAGGCCATTGTTCAACAGGGTCGTATTTCTCTGCGCTTTACACCAGAAAAAGTGATCGAGTTTTCGCTGTAAATGGTGGAAATGTCAACTGAAACTGATTTCGATCCTTCAGCCCTCAACTCTTCGATCCTTCGCTCATAATTACCACTTACTCGCCAGGGACTTTCAGGCAAATTATGCTTCTTTGACAACTTTCGGCCACTTTATGGGTGGGTAGAACCCGGTACAGCCACATTAACTAGTGAAATAATCGTAATGCCTGCCGTAACGTTTTGGAGACGGTGGTGTGCTATACTAGCAGGGAGACAAGCTCAACGACACCAGCGACCCCGTACATTCAACGACTTCACTCAAGTCTGAGAGAAGCGAAAGGAGGAGCAGAGCAGTGACTGTGCATCAGCCTCCACGCGACGAGGCCCTTCCTGCCGCCTCGCCCATGCCGCCAGAACGAGGGCGATGGAGTTGGCAACGAGCCGCCCAGGGAGCCTGGATCGTGCTCGCCCTCGTGCTGCTGGTCATCTTCGTGGCCAACATTCCCGCCTTCTTTCAGTACGCGATGACCGTTTGCACCCTGCCCGACGCTGGGAACTGTCCAACCGAGCAACTCACCCCGGCCTATGTCCAGGTTCTTGACCAGCTGCATCTCTCAGTCGCGGCGGCCGAGGGCTTCTTAGCCGCCCTCTGTGTGGCGGTGTCGGTGTTGTACTGGCTGCTCGGCCTCCTGATTTTCTGGCGCAAATCACAGGAGCGGATGGCCCTGCTCGTCTCGCTGCTGCTCGTGTTGTTTGGCTCAAGCGGCTTTCTCGGATTCAATCAGCCCACGCAGACGCCCCCGCTTTTCCAACTGCTGGCCCAGGTCATCACGTATGGGCTGATGTGGCCTGCCATGTTAGTCTTTTTCTTTACCTTTCCCACCGGGCGCTTCACCCCACGCTGGACATGGGCCGCGTTCGTCCCCTTTTTCGCGGTGACGATGCTCTCCTCACTCCCCGTCACCGCGCACCTCGTACCCGCTGTCGCGTTAATTCTGACCTCTCTCCTGCCGATCGTGGTACAGATCTACCGCTATATGCGAATTTATGACGCCGTGCAGCGGCAGCAGACCAAGTGGTTCGTCTTTGGCCTGAGTATCGTCTTCTTTCTCGTCATCATCCAGGGGATATTCCAGGCGGTGGCGCCGGGCTCGAGTACAGCGAATTCGTGGTATCAACTCTTCAATGGGCCGTTTTGGCTAGTGCTTTGGACGATTCTGCTTCTGAGCGTGAGCATCCCGATTCTGCGCTACCGGCTGTGGGATATCGATGTCATCATAAACCGCACCCTGGTCTATGGCTCCTTGACCGTCCTGTTGGTGACGCTCTATGTTGGCCTCATCCTTGCCTTGCAAGCCCTGGTGCATGCCCTGACCGGTAGCTTCTCCCAGCAGCCCCTGATCATCGTCGCCTCCACCCTGGTGATTGCGGCCCTCTTCCGCCCGTTACACTGGCGCATCCAGGCCAAGATTGACCGTCGCTTCTATCGCCGCAAGTATAACGCCGCCAAGTTTGCCGCCGCTTTCAGTGCCACGCTGCGCAATGAGGTGGACCTGGATCAGTTGCGCGAGCAGCTGCTCGCCGTGGTGCAGGAGACGATGCAGCCGTCCCATGTCTCCCTGTGGATACGTAAGCCCAAACGGGCGGAAACTCCCTCGCTCCAGACCAACACGTCTCCTTCACAAGAAACCGGAGTACGTAAGGAGATAGCAAAGCATCGCGTGTAAGCACGTTCACCATTTAATGTAGCTGTACCCAGACCCCGACATCTGGAGGTATTCTCGTCGTCTTGCCCAGATCTCGCTGGAGGAGACCACACATTCTCTCAAGAAGCTCCTTCAGCGGTACGAGAAACGAACGATGGTTCCCTGGGCAATGGTACTTAAAGAGCACCAACGCCTCATCGGCCAGTTTCAGATGGAAGAGTGGAGCGATGAAGACCATCGAGCCGCAGTAGGCTACCGCCTTGCCAGGCAGTACTGGGGGAAAGGGTATGCGACAGAAGCGTTACATGCCGTGATCGCCTATCTCTTTGAGAACACCACAGTCAATCGTATCGATGCCTTCACCTGGAGTGAAAACGTGGCCTCTACACGAGTGATGGAGAAAGCCGGAATGCGCTTTGAAGGTCTTGCTCGGCAACGGCATTTTGCCAAGGGAGCGTTTCGAGACCTGAAAACCTATGCGATTCTCAGAGAGGATTATCTCCAATGAGATGATGTTGTATCAATTTTGTGTAATGGTGTGCAGCAAGAAGGTGTTAAAGCCAATTTATGCCTACTTCCAGGTCGGCACATTTTGAAAACGGGAAAGTATCTCCTTATTCCATGTTTTTATGAGGACAACTTGTGGATAACCTGTTAGCGGAGTCAATAGAACTACGCACATGAATGTAGTATTGGTCCAGGTGTGGAGGGGCTTTATCGCTTTTTCTGTGTTCAAACCATAGTACAATGTGGATGGACAACTATTCAAGCCCAGAGGGGTTTTATGACAAGCCATTATAAGGCAGATTATCCTGACTAATCTGTCCAATACAAGTTGCATATAATCTTCCATGATCAAATTTAACGTTTGAATAACAGAAGCTCTAAACTAGAGAACAGATAATATTTGGATTGAAGTTTTGTTAATAATAGAGTATAGTTATGGACACTAGAAGGGTAACACAAATGTTAGCGGGCAGGTCTCTCCTTTTCATGTTATAGCATCTATTTCACTGGCTAACCGAAACCAGTTTATCTGGCTAACTTAAGGCTGAGGTGTTCTATGAACTATTGGCTTGATCTTTTCACAGGAACTACGTGGGATGAGTTCCGTAAGGCAGGCTCGAACATTACGGGTTTCAGGCAGCGCAGACATGGAATCATTGATAAAATTAACCCAGGTGATATTTTTCTCTGTTATCTGACAGGAGTCATGCGTTGGGTCGGTGCATTGGAAGTGATTGGTTCAACCACTGATACAAGCCCAATCTGGAAGAACGCTGACTTTCCAGTGCGTTTTGAGGTACGCCCTCTTATCCTTCTCGAAGCAGAATATGGAATTCCAATGGATGAGCTAGAGGGACAAGTAGACTTCTTCACAGGCCCTCAAGACAGGGGAAAATTTAAAGGCTTTGTACGAGGGAGTCCTACCCTCTTCAAATGCCAGGATGATGGACGCTTAATACTTGATCTTCTTCGGCAAGCACAAAAAGAACCAATTGCACGGCCTGTTGACCCCAAAAAGTTGGCACGAAAACCGTATAATCTTTTCAAGGTCGAGCGAGTGAAGGGGAAAACAACCATCCCTACTGAGGTCACTGTACCTGAACCAGAAGAATTCGATCAACAAGCAGTAGTAGAGTCTCTCCAACTAGAAGATGTAACAAGGAGTGCCACACAGCACACGGAAATACAGTATAGCTTATTATGCCTTGGGATCGATATGGGCCTGGATGTATGGGTAGCAAAAAATGATCGATCCAGGACATGGAACGGGCAGATACTCGGAACACTCCCTCGAATGGTTTCAGAACTCCCTACCCAATTCAACGATGCAACCAACCGAACTATTGAGTTGATTGATGTCCTCTGGCTCAAAGGAAATTCAATTGTAGCAGCCTTTGAAGTAGAATATACCACTTCCGTTTATTCAGGCTTATTACGAATGAGCGATCTGTTGTCACTCCAACCAAATCTCGACATCAACTTGTACTTAGTAGCTCCTGATGAACGTCGTAGCAAGGTACAACAGGAGATTTTTCGCCCTACGTTTGAACTGAGAGAAAAACCATTGTCAAAAGTGTGCGGGTTCCTCGCGTTTTCAAACCTGGTCGAGAAAGTGGAGGGGATACGCAAACTTGGGATTGCTAAATCTCTTAAGCCCGACTTTTTAGAGAAAACAGCCGAGTTTTTTGGAGAGCAAGAGAACGAAACGTAAAGTGTTATAGCACTTCTGTTCAAATCTTGACGGACGAACAAGACCCCGCTTCACCACGCATGGAGAGAACACCCAGGAACAACCAAAACGGGCTCAGCTGTATATCTCCATCAGACCCAAAGCACTTATAAGAGTCTATAAAATGGGCACCGGACAGTTACACAGCAATCGGCATGGCATCTTTTCCCGATGCCATGCCGATTGCTGTGTAATGGTGTGCAGCGAGAAGGCGCTAAAATTAGGTTTGGGCTGGCTTTCCGATCTTTCTGCTGTGTACCATTACACAAAATTTGGTATAGCATCCCTATTTATGACCAGGCCTCATATTAGTTATGCTTGGTTATAAATTTATGTATAAGTTTAATTCTTTTTCATAATCATTGTAGCAATCTTTTAAATAACACTTCCTCTTTAGATTTAAGTCTTTTTATCCCATTTACCCATATACTTTCGCAGATATTTGTGGTACAATCCATTAACTTATATCCACGTGGTAGTAGTGAGGAATATTGTAGTAATGTCGCAACAGCAAGTACCTCAGCCCCGACAGTCTCTAGGATCTAAGCAGCGGCTCTACTTACTCATTGCAATCTTTCTCATAACTATTGGCAATACTTGCGAGATATTGAATAGCCAAGGTATTCTCCCGAATACTTGGGTTGTTTTGCTCTTGGAACATTGGGTAATTGTTATTTTTTCGATTCTCTTTATCAGTTCCGGTATTCTTATCTGGATATGGAAATGCCAGGGTATTGTCAAGGATCCTATAAGCAGCCTTCTATGGTGGCGTTTTTTACTTATTATCATTGCAGTTGCCCTTTTTGCTATTGGCATGACTATATTTGTATTCAAAATTTTAGATAACGTTCAAAGTCCTTGGATTATCATTATGCCAATAGTCCTTAATGCTCTTGGTTTGATCCTCATGCTTTTTCAATGGGTCTTTCCAATTCCTCAAAGTGAACCTTTGCCACAAATATCTTCTCCCTCTCTTAATTTGGGAAGCGATCCCGTCGCTGAGACCTTATTAGCTACAGAATCAACGCTAGGTAATACTAACTACCGCAATATTCTAGGCCACCCTCCACCTACTTATCCTGGAATTATTTTAGAACGTAGACAAAATGGTGAGCCTATACATGAGTCTATACATAGGAAGCTTTTATCAGATGATGTTACAGCCCTTGTGTTAACTGGAATAACCCAAATTGGAAAATCTACCCTCGCTGCTCAGGTATATCTCCTTGAAGAAAAGAGGGATCCTACTGGACCTAGTATTTTTACTGATAGACCGCTGTGGATTACGGTTGATTCAACTGTCTCTATGGCTGATTTGAGCGGAACACTTTTTACAGCATTTGATGAAAACTTGATAAAATTTGAGGATCTTTCTGAGTCAAATCAGGCTTTAGAGTTGGTCAATCTATTAAAAAGACCTGATAAGAAGCGGCTGGTGATTCTGGACCAATTGGACAAGTTACTTGATGAACGAGAATTGAAGATACTTAAACCTGGAATTAGCGAATGGTTGGACGCAATTAATAGCGAAAAATGTGCCAGCCGTGTACTCATCACAAGTAGTTTGTGGCCAAAGGGCACCCAAGAATATCCCCGAGTATACATGCAAGAGTATAATGTCAAAAACCTAGAAACGAATGAGGGCATTACTTTGCTACAGAATCAAGGGGGAATCAGTGCAGACCAACAATTACTTGAAGTGTGTGTGAATCGCTGTGGTAGTCATGCAGGTATGTTGAAGAGGATAGCTTCTTTATTGCGGAACAATCCTAGCCTCAACCTAACAGATTTATTAAATAACCAAGAATATTCTTATCATTGGAGAAATATCGCGTATACAATTATTAAAGATACCTTTGATCGTTTAGATAATTTGCAGCGTGATTTGCTATTAGCGTTTTCAATTTTTCCTACGCCAATACCATTAAATGAAGCATGTACTGTCATAATTGACCCTAACATATCAAAGACTCAAATAAGGATGGCTATTGATAGCTTATTGGCACAACAGATACTTACTGCTGTAGGAAATGATTATTACCAGCCACCTGCTATTGTCACTCTAGTAGTAGAGTAATAATTGTTGATAAAAAAAGCAAAGTCGATCTTATAAAAGATGAATATAAAAACTCATGCTGCTAAAATATGGAAAGTTTCGCCATGTTATGCTATACTATATTAGTTGTGTGGTTAATTACCTTCCATCTCTAATTTGAGCCGTGCGAGCCATATTTTATGAAAGACCTGTGAACCTAATCTACAAGCCTCTTGACGCGAAATTATTCTAAACGTCAAACTTGAGGGACATTTCAATATGGCTTTTCAACAACAGGAACTTAAACCAGACAAACCGAGCGAACAAGGTAAGATGAATATGCGTATATTAAGAAGACGCATGAACATCGTCATTCTGATTCTTCTATTTTCTATTGTAATCCTCCTTGTTATTATTCTCAACACTCAGAAAATTATTTCAAGTTTCTGGCTTGAGATCATTGCTATAGTTTGCTTTATCCTGAGCCTTCCATTGCTCTACCTCCAAGGCTTCTTTTCTCACTCTTTAAGCAAGCCTGAAGTATCTGCAAGCCTGTCACTTACTTCTCAAGAGAAAAAGATTGGTGTTCACTCACTTCAAATGAACTCTATGCAAACAACTTTAGTAAAGAAAAATACATTTCGCAGAATTAGAGGAGTACCTCCACCCACTAATCCAAAGGTTGTTCAGCAACGAGATAAAGTCGTCAAGGACGTATATGCGAAACTAACCCAGTCACAAACTTCAGCTTTGATACTGACGGGAATTGCTGGTTGTGGTAAATCTACTCTTGCTGCTCTACTTTATCAATTTGTGGAAGAGCAGCGTCATTTTCGTAGTGAATTAGAATTATCCCCTAACGAAGTTATTTGGCTTACTGTTGATACAGACACAACCATGTTAGATCTAGCCGGGACAATCTTTGAGGCTCTTGGCAAGCCTTTTACAGATTTTAATCGCTTGACTCCAAAAGAACAGGCATCGGCTCTTTTCAAGACATTAAATGAAACCAATAATGCCCGATTAGTAATCTTGGATCAGTTCGATAACCTACTTGATTGGCAAACGGGACATGTTTTCGCAAATCAAAGTGCAGTAAGCGAATGGCTAGATATACTCAATGGACAACCAAGCCGAAGTAAGATTCTAATCACTTCTCGCCCCAAACCTTTAGGTAATCATAAGTCTTTATTAGCCAACATCCATGAGTATTCGGTTATGGGATTGGAAGAAGCTGAAGGGATAGAACTACTACGGAAACAAGGAGTGGAAGCATCAGAAAAAGAGTTACAAGAGATAGTAAATAGTTGTAAAGGTCACGTCTTAGCACTAACATTATTAATCTCTGTTCTACGTCGCTTTAGCAGTTTTAACCTCAAAGATTTCTCATATGTTCTCCTTTGGAAAGGAAGCATTGCGCGTAATCTCTTAGATGACATCTATAAAAAGCAACTAAATATAGTGCAACGTAAGTTGTTGTTAGCATTCTCTGTCTATCGCGAACCTGTACATTTGGATGCAGCACAAAATCTTATAGATTTTAACTTTGAATTATCAATGACAAAAATACAATCTACACTCCAAGCTTTATTGATCCAGCACCTCATTCAGACTTCGAGTAATGAACATACTCCAGATGAGAAACTCTACCAACCACATAACATTGTTGCAAGTTATGTGCGGGATCATTTCGTGGATGACAATGAAATAGCTAATCAGCAAGCCCTGCGTTCTGCACATGTTAGAGCAGCACAATATTATCTGAATCAAGCAGATAGAAGTTGTCTTCCGCGAGACCAGCGACGACAAGTCAGTGATGTTCATCCACTTATTGAAGCAGTCTGGCATTGGTGTCAGGCCGAAGAGTGGGAAAAAGCCTATGAACTCATGGAGCAAGAAGGCCTCTTTGTTGATCTCAAAATTTGGGGAGGTAATACAACCTTATTAGAGCTATGTCAATTACTATTGCCAACAGACAAACCGCATCTAAACCGATCGCAAACAGCAAAACTTTATATAAACCTAGGTGAGGTCTATAGAGTACTAGGACAGATGGAGCAATCGAAAAACTACCTTGAGGATGCTTTGCAGATATTCAAAGAAGAAGGAGATCACTCAGGGAAGGGCTGGACGCTGCACAACTTAGGTCGGCTCTATGCTGATCTAGGAGATGAGAAGCAAGCCAAACGGTATCTTACACAAGCATTGAGAATACGTAGAGAGACAAAATATCGTATAGGGGAAGAAAGAACACTCAACAGTTTAGGCCGAGTTTATAGCTTACTCGGAGAAAAAAAGAAGGCGGTGAAGACCTTTGAAGAAGCGCTAAAGATAAGCAGAGAGATAGAGGATCGAAAAGGAGAGGGAAATGCGCTAGCCCGTTTAGGTGAAATTCGTAAAGACGAGCAGCATAAAGAACCGGCATTAGAGTATCTGGAGCAGGCATTAAACATACATAAGAAGAGTGGAGATCGCTTAGCAGAAGGGTGGACACTGCACAATTTGGGTCGACTCTATGTCGAACTTGGACAGAAAGAAGAGGCAGAGAAGTGCTTTAAGCAGGCATTACTGATACGTAAAGAAGTAGGGGACCGTAGAGGAGAAGGGTGGACATTGCATAATATCGGTATGCTCTACTTTGAGAAAGGGCGCTACGATTTGGCCCTAGCTTGTTTCTTACTTGCCAAAGATATTCTTGAAGAGGTAAAAAGTCCGGATCATGGTCAGCCTGAGCTCTCTATCAAGGAGCTAGCTAAAAAAGTTGGCACAAAACAGTTTGCTACGTATGTAGCACAAGTTGAGCCTAAAGCCTCCAAAATCGTTGAGCAAATCTTTTTGGAAAAGGACAATATAAGTACTCCTTTATACTCTACCGCTTAATAATCACTTCGATGAATGAAAATACATTCAATATTGTGGATATTTAGAGCATAGCAAAACGACACTACTAAGGCTACTTTTTCACTCACAAAGACAACTTCTTGCTTTATGATCTGAGCATCTCAATACCCATTAACCATCCTTGCTTTAACAAGAAAATGCACTATTTTCCATTCGAAGTCAGCAGTTGTTACGAAGAACCATATATTGACAGCGAAACCAGCGGTAAACGACGATATGAAACAATACACAGCGAACAACAGAACCGCCATTTGAGCACGATATGGACCTCTGCAAACTTCAGCGAACAAGCTAAGCCAAATCCGGCCTTCGAACTTGTGATTATTGGCTTGCTGCTAACCTGCCGTTCGACCAGAGCGTTGGTCCACCACATCGTCGGGACCCATCACGGGCAATGCCTTTTCTTCGCTGGCCTCATCGTCTTCGAGCTGCTCTTCTCCACCATCAGCGCCTGAATTCCCCCCACTGACCCCAGATACCGTGCGCAAGAAGGCAGCTATCATTCCGGCGCAGGCTGATAAGCCTGTAAGGCCGGGGTCACGGTCGACAACCGCAGGTCTCATATCTCTTCTTCGAGGTCGTCTGCGACAACTGTTGGCAGCGCCGTGCCGCCGGACTGAGCCGCTCGCTCCCCATTAAGTTGAAGAAGCCGGCCGAGTATCTCTTGGTCATCGAGAGGATAGGGCCAGCCGTAGGCAGCGAAAACGGCACGATCCAAGCGTTCATGTGCCTGGTCCAACCAACTCGGACGCTGATTATAGAGATTAGTGAGTGTTCGGATCTTTAAATCAGTGAGGTTGACACCCTCCGGGTCGAGCCAACCTCGGCGGAAACTGTCGAGCGTATGAGCGGCAGTAGCGATGAACTCTGCCTGGACCGAGGTGGGACGCGGAAAAGGGAAAGTCTCGAAAGTGCTGCGAGGTGTGTAGCGCGGGCGGCTTTCGAGTTGGGTACCCAAAGTCAGCGCCCAGAGTTCATGAACATGACACTGAAGGACGCCGAACGCGTAGTCATCGTCACGGGCAATCGCGACCACAGCACTGTCAGGAAGCGTACCAGCTTCGGCCCAGATAAAGAGACGGTACTTCGACACTCGGGATGTAACGAGGAATCGAGCTAGACCTTCAGTCGCCCTACGCAAATCGGCGCCGCTGCGCCCCAAGCGCCACCAGTTCTCTCGGCGCTGGCGGTCGCGATTGCTTCTGCGAAGTGGATACACATGGCGCCTGACATACTCGAAGGGGGCTTCGTATAGTGCAGCCTCCTCCTCGGTCATTTCGGCGAAGTCGATGATCCACATATGACGAGGCCGTCGTGTGATGTCAAGCCCGTTGATCCAGGGCTTCAACACTTCCCGGTTGCTACGGCCGTGCGGGTTAGGCGCAGCAAGCATCCGTTGTGCAAGTGCAGCGTCGATCTCAAAGGACCCGACCTTCACGGGTCCTTGAAACGCGATCCCGGCATTTTCGGTAAGCACCTTGGCACTGGTAAGATCAATTCCAGCGCTCAGATCAGCATTGATAGCTAGCACTGGCGCGCCGTCGAGCACGCGATGGGTCTCCGACCCGTCGTCATAGCCCACGATGGAGACGTGCACCGCCGCTCCTTCGACAACCCATGGCTCGTCCGACCACGCCATAAAGATGTCACCACTCTCCTTTATGCGCTTCAACACTTTACGATTGGCTCCGCCACGGATACCCTGGGTGGCGAGGAGCCCAACACGCTTTACTCGGCCATCTTCGACCATTGCTCGTGCCTTCTCGTGCCAGTAGCAGACGAAGTCGACCCCACTGGAAAGCCGCTCATGATAGACGTTGAACAGGCCTTTTACGTACTCGTCACCGAGGTTCGCGCGGAGCAACTTGTTACCAAGGAAAGGAGGATTGCCGATGATGGCGTAAGCGTTTGGCCAATCCGGCTCCCTTGGCACTAAAGGGTCGGACAGGTCGAGTATGGCATCTCGACACTCGATGTTCTCGAGTGGCTGCAGTACAGGGTCACGCAGGTAAGCGAAGCCGTTGGCGATCATCCATTGAATTTCTCCAATCCAGATGGAGACCCGCGCAAGCTCGGCAGCGTACGAGTTGAGTTCAATCCCGCGGACGTTGTGAGGTCCGAGGGTAGGGAAACGCATCGTGGTCACCAGCTCTGTGGCCTCCCACACGATAACTTTTCGCTCCAGGTCCTTGAGGGACTGAAGTGCGACATAGAGAAAGTTTCCACTGCCGCATGCCGGATCGAGGACATGTACTGCATTGAGCCGTGCAAGGAATTGATCCACGAGCTCTTTGGCCCGTCCAAACGCTTTGGTGCGAGCCGCCCTTTCTGCACCACTCAACCTTTGTCTAAGGTCATAGCCTGCGATGAGATTGGCCACGTCATCACGGAGTGTTGCCCACTCGCGTTCCAAGGGCTCAATCAAGACTGGATGGACGACGCGCTCGATGGATATACGATCGGTGTAGTGGGCACCGAGTTGACTGCGCTTGTCAGGGTCGAGGCCGCGCTCAAACAACGTACCGAATACTGCCGGCTCGATCTGCGACCAATCGAGAAGCGACACACCAGTGATGACGTCGATCTGCTCCGTAGTGAGTGGGAGCACATCGGGACCATCGAACAGGCCACCGTCAAACCATTGGATGGGCAGTGGGCCGAAGGTTCCACCCGGTTTGGCAGACATGAGCCGAAACAATTCGGAGAGCTGGTGGGTGAAGGCGGTCGGCGGCTTACGCAGGTTCTTTCCCATGTCTTGGATGAGACCTCGTGGAAGTAAGGTGGCGTCCTCGGCAAAGAGGACGAAGAGCAGCTTGTTGAGAAAGTGAGCGACACGTTGTGGCTCATGCCCCCCATTGCGGAGTTGCTGGGCAAGAGCCGCGAAGGCGCCTGCTGCCTCCTCAGTAAGCTTGTCCCGAGTCTTGCTCGGACGTAGCTCTTCGGGATTCTCAAAGAGAGCACGAAGGACACGTAGTGGCTCAGCCGGGCGGTCCCGCAAATCTTCTAGCGTGAACGTGTAGTCGCGTCGGACCGTATTCGTGAAGTTAGTGCGAATGATGAAGCGATCGAGATCACAGACCACGAGGAGTGGGGGATTCTCCAACGCTTCTCGATAGTCGAGAAGCTGCTTGTAGGCCCCTTCAAGGTCCTTGTGATGACCTTTGTACTCCCAACCAAAGCGCCCACGAAGCCAGACGTCCGCCCAGCCGTTGCCACCACTCGTCTTGCTCGCGCCCTTCTCGAAGGCGTACGCTTCCCCCTCACGATCGGTGTTGGGGGTTGCCACATCGAGCATCGTGCAGATATCGATGAAGTGCTCCTGTGCGGCTGCACGCTCGGTATTGGTGTTGCCGATCCACTTCGCGGCGAACTCAGCAGCGTTCAAAACTGCTTGTAGTCGCCCCGAAGAAGGTCGGCGACCGTCCAAAGGTCAACATTCTCGCTTGAAATATGCTCACACAAAATAATAAGGTTGTCGCCATAAAATAGGGTATTCTCAGTGATAGGTCGAGGTGACATGCTCCCTCCGTTACCATGTTTTCTCAGTAGTATAACATAAGTAGCAAACAGCGTAAGGCGCTGCTGTGCGCCCCTTTGGCCTCTCTATGGTGGTCCTAATGTGTCAAGACAGTTTTTGGCCGAAAATAAGACAATTCAAGAGATTATATCAGGAAAATTACGGGTGAACCTAACAATTGGTCCACTTTATCGCTATGCCATGGAATTTGAGGAACATCTTCCTTTATGACTAATTGCCATTCATACAAATCTCTTGACAGACTCTCCCTTGACATTGTCCTTGCCATACAAATCCGGTACCGCTAGCAAACCTCTTTTCTCTAGATCAGAGAACTGCTCGAATTATTACTAATAGGTTTCTTCTGAAGTAATTGTATCTTTGCGCTAAGATTCCAGGGCTTGCTGTTCTCTAGAAAATCTTCCAACTCAGCAATTTCTTTCCAGTAGTCCTTATGAAATGATCTATTTGGAGACTCAATAAGCGACTCTACAATATTTAGCAAATGATTATGGACTCTAAACCATTTCGAAATAACCACGGAGTCTAAATCATTCAAATCTTTTGTTATTTTGTTATTTATAGCAGTGTTATCCCTGTTAAGGGCAACTTTCCATTGCCCATGAGCAACTTTATTTCTGATGAGACTTGGCTCCACAATAAATTCATTAACAAGCGAAGTGATCTTCTGGCTGATATTTGGTATATAGTTTGATCTCTTGGGGTTAGAAATTTTCCTAAGTCCCAGCTCAATACACTTCTTCCATCCCTCTTCTAAACCATGTTTTTGATAAGTTTGTTTTATTTGATAGATTTCATCTAGCATAAATCCATAAGGTGTATGAATAACTTTAGAGAAATTGGCTTCTGCCCAAGCACAAAAAACAAGTGCTAACACCTTCGTATGCACTTGAATAGAAATTATGTCGCCTCTTCTTATGTATTAAAGACGGTGTAATATTGAGCCGGGGAAGAATTGACCAGCCCCCAAGTTGGCTGTAAGCTGTAGGATATTTCGTTGAGGATATCCACAGGAGGCAGCCATGCTTAGGAGTAGGACAGTGAATACGATACACGATTTAGCGGCACAAGGGAAGTCGATTCAAGAGATTGCTCAGTCCTTGAGCATCTCGCGCAACACGGTGCGCAAATACCTGCGGCACCCGGAAGCAGTGATCCCAAAGCCGCGTCCACCGCGGGTTTCGAAGTTGGACCCGTTCAAAGAGCAGATTCGCTTGTGGGTCATGGAAGACCATTGCACCAATTGCGAGGAATTGTTGGTGCGTTTGCAGAAGCTGGGCTACAGCGGGGGGATCAGCATCCTCAAGGAGTTTGTGCATCCGCTGCGGCCTGCGCTGGCTGGCCACGCGCCCGTCAAGCGTTATGAAACCAAGCCAGGAGAGCAGGTCCAATTTGACTGGGGAGAGTTTGTCTACGAGGACAATGGACACTCCCATAAGTTCTACGGCTTTACCGCGATCCTGGGCTATTCGCGCATGCGCTTTGTCACCTTTGTCAAACGCTGCGATACCCCGACGCTCATTCGCTGTTTGATGGAGGCCTTTGAGTACTTTGGTGGCTTAACGAAGGCGGCACTGACCGACCGCATGAAAAGCGTCTTGCTAGAGATGGAAGACAACAAGCCGCGCTGGAATCCCCGCTTTGCCGATTTTATGGCCTCTATCGCCGTCGCACCACGCGTCTGCAAGGCGTATATACCACAAACGAAGGGCAAAGTCGAGCGAACGGTCAGTGTGGTGAAGCAGAGCCTCTGGGCAGGAATCTCGTTCACTGATCTCGACGATCTCAACCGCCAAGCATACGCGTGGTGTGAGCGGATCAATGCGCGTGTCCATCGCACCACCCATGCGCGTCCAGTGGATCGGCTGGGCGCGGAAGGGCTTTCACCCTTGCCTCAAGCCTTTGCCTGGGAGCGCTTTGCGACAGAAGAACGGAAAGTGACCTGGGATGGGTATGTCTCCTATGATGGTGTGCTCTATGGACTGCCAGGCGCATTGGAACTGGCCGGCAAGCAAGTACAGGTGCGCGAACGCAAGGGCATTCTCTCGGTCTGGTCGGCAGGCAGCCAGGTGTTCGAGATTGCAAAGCGACCTCGTTCCCAAGAAAGCGTGCCACATGCTGAGCAGTGGACGACCGTGGCCTCGGTGGCGGCGACCCGGCGAGCACCCACACCATTAGGCCATTTGCAGCCGACCACTGACGTGGCTCAGCGCTCCTTGCAGGAGTACGATCAGTGCTATGGGGTTGAAGCCATCCAGGAGGCCTCCGCATGAAAGAGCCGTTCAAAAAGCTCGGGTTGACCCAACTGGAAGTCGCCTTGCCTCAGGTGCTGGAGACGGCCAGACAAGAGCAATGGACCTATGAAACGTTTCTGGCACGTGCCCTGACAGCAGAGCTGGAAGGACGAGAGCAACGAGCGACGGCTCGCCGACTCAAGGCTGCGCGTTTCCCCAGCAAGAAGACGTTGGACACCTTTGATTTCTCCTTCCAGCCTTCTCTCTCAGAGCGCAGGCTGCGGGAACTGGCGGACCTCTCGTTCGTGCGGACCTGCACCAATGTGGTCTTCCTCGGCCCCCCAGGCACTGGGAAAACCCATCTCAGTTTGGCTTTGGCTGATCGAGCGCTGAACGCCGGGTATTCCGTGCTCTTTACCACGCTTTCCGAACTGGCACAGGCATTGGAAAGCGCCTCTCATCCAGGCTTGATGCGCCAGCGCCTCCGACGCTACATCGCGCCGAGTTTGCTGGTCATCGACGAGGTGGGCTATGCTAAATTAGCACAGGAGCAGGCTCACTACTTCTTTGAGCTGGTTACCGCTCGCTATGAGCACGGTTCGATCATTCTGACTTCCAATACCAGCTTTGCGCAATGGGGAAACTTGCTGAGAGATGAGGTGCTCGCAACCGCCCTGCTAGACCGGCTTCTGCATCATGCGGAGGTCATTGCGATCAATGGACGTAGCTATCGTCTGAAGGAGCGCCAGGCCGATCGTACGTCCCCTCAGAGTCAATGAGCAACCGGGCCGACAGTGACCGGCGTTGGATGATCGGCGTTTGCTCGTCGGCGCATGTGGACCAGCGTTGGGGTCAGCTGATCACGGCGTATTTCCGTCGGCGTTTGCTCGTCGGCACTCATCGATTATTCGTTTTTTGGAGTTCGTTTAACCAGGGTGGTCAATTCAATTTCGGCCCATTTCTGCATCGGCCTTGACATTATGGCATGATTTATCGCTCGACTGATTTGTTTCCGGGCTTGATCTAGCATTCGCACATTTTTAGTCTGTGCTTGATAAACTTGAAGTCGCGACGCGTTGTCCATGGAACTCCTCTACGATTTCGAGCTGCCACAACGTATCTCCATTGTTTAGATGCGCTGTGGCAGCCCGGAATCGAACCGGGATCTCCTCGCATTGCGAGGCGCCTTGGCCATATTAGGCTACTGCCCGACCACAGTATACTTAACTATATAGCCTAAGTCAACAGGTGATATTACTGCATAAAAGCGGACCAACATCACATTGCAATACAACTTACCTTGATATAGGCAATTATGTAGGTAGAAGCGTTAACAACCTCCTGATGGATTAAAGTACATTATCAGCAAGACTGCGGATGATCCAAACCTGACAGCTTCATTGACAGCTTAACTACCAAACATGAGTCAATAATAACAAACACGTTTAGATAAAAATGTACCGCTTTATGCTCAACAAGTCCATCAATCAAGGCCAGGAGACGCCCAAAAATACCGCTACAAGCAGTTCAACTCTCCCCACTTTGTGCTTCCTCTTCACAACATTACAGCAATTCGTACAGCAACGCCGACGATAGACAGCACTATTTGGCGATACACAGCGAACAACAAGGCCAGGAAATGAGCGTGTGGAGAACAACAGCGAACACCGGCGAACAAGCCCAGGCGCATCCCGTATTCGACACCATTCAACAAATGGCTTGCTGTTTGAACATGTGGGTAAATCGCTACGCCTAGTCGCCTGAGTAATACGTGTTTCAAACGCTATGACGCTGCGCTTCAGAAGAGAGCATGAAAGTCGATACATGCATAACCAGCACGAGGATAAGACTTTCACAGGAATCCCGCCAAGCGGCGCGAGAAGGCTATACAGTATTCACTGAGATATCCAAATATCCTATCCGCTTAGAAATCCTGACAGCTTCTTCGTCCCCTTCTGTAGGGTAATTGTATGTGGGGAAAGTTTGAAATATCTCTCCGTACTGAAATTCACCCATTCAAACTGGAACAAATGAAAAAGATATTTTTGGAAAGGGAATAGTATATGACCACTCCTGCTAGTTCAACCGCAGTGCCCATGAGCGCAATCACTCAGTCGGTATCGCATGTATTTGTAACCTCGCCACCTCCCATATCGGTTTCCGTTTCAACATCACCTGATTACATCATAGATGGTTTAACTGCCTTTTATAGCCTTCTAACACTTATTCTGGCAATTATCGCATTTCGGTCATTTCGCGTGACCCGTAAACAGTCCCAGGACGCCTTAAACGAGAGCCGCAAACAGTCGGAAGCCGCGCTCCAGGTTGCCAGAGAAGCAAATGCAGCTACACTCAAGACGATCGAAGAAATGAGAGAAGCACGAGATCAAGACAGTGCGCCTTACGTAGTTGCATCTTTTGAGCTTGATTCTCCAATGATTTCCTTTGTCGTGAAAAATTTAGGCAAAAGCGTTGCAAAAGAAATCAAGCTGAGTATCGATCCCCCATTTGCTATAGTCCATCCCCCTATAAACCTCAATGAATTATCTTTGCTCAAAGAGGGCATCGAAGGCTTGGTACCTGGAAACGAAATACGAGCTTTTTTTGCATCAGCGTTTAAATATTTTGCTACTCCAGACTTTCCCCTAAAATATAAAGTGACGATTGAGTACAAAGGCGGCCTTTCGCCAAAGCTGAGACGGCATGAAATGACCCTGGACCTTTCAGCCTATGAAGGAATATCTCACATGAATAAAAGAGATTTCGACGATCTGGCAAAAGAGGTTGAACAAATCAGAAAATCCTTTGAAGAACTGAATGCGACGAGCAAAAAAATGGCAAAAGCCCTAAAAGAGGGTTTCTGGATAAAAAACTCTGAAATTCTTTCTATCAACCTAAATTTAGAGGATACAACCTGTCTCTCCTTCATCGGCACAAAGCTTCAAGAGTTTAAAACTAAGTGGCAAGTAATATATGGAAAAACGGTGTACCGCGTTTCTAATGAGACGGGCAAAGAGTTGGTTGATCCAGATGATTCAAATACCCGAAATGACTGCATCTTATTGGGCCAGCAAATTTTGCTCGCGTTTTCAAAGTGCCAATCCTCTCTACCAGAAGAGCTCGCAGAGAAAATAGCACAGGTTGCGGCTACCTTGCTCGCTTTGGGGAAAATGGAGGCCTATAGATTTGGAGAGGACAGGACTGACGATTTTAACGAAGCAGGAGAGAAAACACTACGGGATATTGAGGATATCAGCAAATTGATCGAGAACTCCATCACCCAATCACCCCTATCAGAGCAAAAACAGGATAACAAATAGAGAAAGTGGCCCAGTTAACAGGTTATCCACAAATTATCCCCGAAATATGGAATAAGGAGATACTTTCCCGTTTTCAAAATCCCCTGACCTAGAGGTGACCAAAAATTCATCAAGCCGCTTCTCACCTGAATTAGCTGATTTTAGGGACTTAAAATCTCCTGACCAAAGAGAAAAAGAAGTCACTCATGTTACCGTATGAACTTAAGAAGGCCCTACACATACCTTAAACACAACAACCTGACAGCCAAACCCACGATTATGTGCGGTTTTTAGCGAACACCAGCGAACAACAAGTTCCCTCTGATAGAGCACGAGAGGCAATCCAACGAGGTGCAAAGAGGCAGAAAACAAGGCAAGGCGGAGAACAGACCTCGCCTTAAACGACAAAAGTGAAAAGCTCAGAGACGTACATTGGCAGTTTCGACTCACTCCTCACTATTGGACGCCGCCAAACACCAATCAGGAGCAGTCTTACCAATAGCTTGCCATAAGACAACAATCCAAGAAAAAGCCTTAGGAACTGAAATAGCTCCAGTTGAGAATTAATTTTTCACAACAACCACATAAACATTAAGGTTTCGTTCGATGCTTCCCTTAAATTCTGCTACATCTCGTATAAACCCCATATCATAGATGGCAAAGATAATATTCTTATAGTGTGTTTGGTAGGGTGAAATATCGCCGTTCATCTCATCAATCATGACTTTGACCCTGTCTTTAGAATCGCAAAATTTCATTTCGAGCGCGAGGCTTAGTACCTCAAAAGTAAAGTCTGGTATATATAGCTTTGATGAATATGGAATTCTGACTTTTTCTCGTCTAAAGTCATAGCCACGTGACCGCAACATAACCTCTACTACGTTTTGAACCTCTCTTTCATTGTTGGGGGCTTGAAATATAGATGGGCGGAGATTGGCCTTAATGAAGTCGATCATAGCATCGATTTCTTTTTGTATTGTAGGGATTTTTGATTGCAAGTAGGCTGCCAATGTACTCAACCTCACGACAGCCATATCGAGATGCATTTTCCAATAATGACCTTGAGTAGCACTTGGGTCAGCATGTTTCCCTAAGCTGTACGGTGGAAATAACTCTTGCGCCTCTGCCCCAAAAAGTTTGTATACATGTTCCAGATAATCATTATATTGCAGCACATAGATCGGATAGGTGCTATAAGGAAAAAAGTCAGGAGAATTCACAACGTTGGCTTTTATATTAGCCGAATTTGTAGCTGCTTCAGCAGAAGCCTCAACCATGTTATAAAGTGTTGTCGTATCCATGCTGATAAGCATACTCTCGATATCGTCATATCATCAAAAATACATGCATCGTATAGTACTTTATTGCCCTTTGCATTTTCCCCTTGCTATGCTACCTTGGATATGGTTGATGTTTTTATCAAAATAATCTAGTTGAGGGAACATGAAAGAAGTAGCACCGAACTTGTATATTGGAACAATCCACGAGGGAAGCCGCATCCTCTCGCATCCGGAAGAGTGGCGATTAGTCAATGTTGCAAAAACACTTCATCTTAATATTCATGGCTGGTCAACCACAGGGAAATATTCCAAACATCCTCATTATATTATCTATGAAGAGCCAACGTATATTACAGTGAATTGGGTTGATGGTGATGCACATCTCTTTGACTACGATCATAACGGTGTAAACGTTGTAAAACAACTCCTCGCTTTCATCCAGAAGAATCTCCAAGACGACAAGAAAGTGCTTATCACTTGTGACCAGGCACAATCACGTAGTCCAAGTGTTGCGTTGCTATATCTAGCGAAGGTTTTACATACTATCCCCGATACGAGCTACGATGATGCAAGGTCAGAGTTTGTAAAGATTTATCCTGAATATGCACCCAAGGGTATTGCTGATTTCTTACGGGCTAAGTGGAACGAACTATGAAACAAATTGTCGAATGAGCTTGTGGAGAACACCGACGAACGAGCCGAACCAAATCCAACCTTCGGCATTACCACTCATGGCTCGCGATAGTTGACATGTATAGGCACATCAGATTAACATAGAACACACAAAAGCATGCAGCAAATGATAATAGAAAGCAGTCAAGAATGCTTTTTTCCGCTGATATCAATCAATGGGACTACAGCACAATCTACAGGCTCGTTACTCAGCGCGATGCTGAGCCAGGTATATATGACTTCAAGGAAGTGCTGAGTGGTACAGGTAGCGATGAAAATAAGAAGAAGCTCAACGACAGCATCCGTAAGACAGCATGCTCTATGGCAAACGCCGATGGTGGATACATCATTTTTGGAGTAAAAGACCCTAAAAACTATCCCAATCTGCCAGCAGAACAAAGAATTGTTGGAATTCCCAAGTCTTCTGAGTATCTCAGGGAATTTGGCGACAAAATCTCTAGCATTCAGAGAAATGTGCCTTTCCTCTATCCTGATAGACTCATTGATCTACCTGACAATGCCACACATGGCATCTTTGTCGTTCACATCCCTTTAAGCCCATTGAGGCCTCATATGATCGAAGGAACATTCTATATACGAACCAGTACAGGAAATGCAAAGCCAATGAACTGGCATGAGGTAAGAGATCAGATGCTTTATACCGAGGGACGCATGCAAAAAGTCAGACTTCTTCGCTTAAAAATTGCTCAATTCAAAAAACTAAGGGCGACGCAGTTGGGATATGGATACGACTGGGAAAGAGAACTTGCTGAAAACTCACGGTACGAAACAAGTGAATTTGAAGCCTTAGTTGCCGACATATGTGACCTTATCCCTTCCCAAACTAACCTCCTAGAGAATCTACTTGACCTATCAAATGCTGCCAGCAAAATTAATATATTGCACAACCGCAACATCCAATTTAATAGTTATAACCACACAACTGCTCTAGTAGAGGAAAGCAACTTGCTCGGCAATCTATGCGAAAAGTGTGAGAAGCAACTAGCAGAAATATTCGACTCATTAACTATAAACAAAACTTGAATTCCTCGCCATCTGACGCTACATCCTTCGGCATAGCTGAGAAGCGCTCAGAATATTGTTCTCGTGCGCTTGATTGCCATAATTCCTTGCCATATGATCATTTATATGGCAAAGTTGCAGGTTTATTTTTGACAAGGCATATTCACCCTTGCGCTAACCTGAGAGATAACTCTCTGACAAAGTCGCAGTTCTCCCATGCTTTCTTTTCATAACCCCCAAATCGATACAAGTGCGGGAGAACTACAAAACACTCAAAACGAGTTAGTTAGACTGACCACCTCCAACATCCTCATAATCCAGGCCATCACGTCCAAACAGGTCATTGAGCTTGTCCATTGCTTCTTGTTGCATCGATGGGAGCACATGAGAACAGGTATCTAAGGTAATGCTTATGTTGCTATGCCCTAGAAGTTCCTGTACTACTTTCGGATGCACCCCCATAGTAAGCATAATGGTCGCGGCACTATGCCTGAGATTATGAAAACGAATCTGTGGAAGGTCTGCATCTTTAAGAAGGCTCCGAAACATCATATGCAGTTGACTAGGCTCAAGAAATTCTCCATGCCCATTGGTGAACACAAAGTTCGTCTCTTCCCATGCAGAAACGACCTTCAACCGCGCCTCTAACTGACGAGAACGACGCCGCTTCAGTACTTCAATAACAAAGGAAGGCAAAATAACTTTTCGCCTTCCCCTGGATGTTTTCGGCTCAGATTCAACAACACCTCTCTTTCTTTGGCGACTAATGGTACGCCATACAAATCCAGATAGGCTCCAAATATAGCCCAAGGTCACCAACCCTAACAGCAGAACCAACACCTAAATCCCCCTTGACAAATTACGTACAAGTGTACTAACCTACAACCAACCCGTACCCATAAAATACCGTCCGAACACAGAAAAAGAGATGCATGGCACTTTCATCCACCCTCTTTTGCGATCGATGTGGCGCAGCCAACAGAGCGCAGGCGATATTTTGCTCCGCCTGTGGCCGCTCCCTCCATATCTCCGCCAACGGCACCATCAGCAACACCCTCACCGGCCTGCTGGTCCAGCAGCACATCCTCAATAAACGCTACCGCATCATCCAGCAAATCGGCAAAGGCGGCTTCGGCGCCGTCTACAAAGCCGCCGACACCCAGTTCGCCGATCGCCCACTTGCCATCAAAGAAATGAGCCAGAACAACCTCAACCCCCAGGAACTACGCGAAGCCACCGAAGCCTTCAAGCGCGAAGCCCACCTGCTCGCCAGCCTCACCCACCCCAACCTGCCGCGCATCTACGAACAATTTAGCGATACAGGCCGCCTATACCTCGTCATGGATTACATCGAAGGCGAAACCCTCGAAGCCTACCTTGACAAAATGGGAGGGAAACTGCCCGTAGACAAAGTACTCACCATCGGCATACAACTCACCTCCGTCCTCGAATACCTGCACACACACCAGCCGCCCATTATATTTCGCGACCTCAAACCCGCCAACGTCATGCTCACCACCGACAATCACATCTTCTTGATCGACTTTGGTATCGCCCGCCTCTTCAAACCTGGGCAAGCCAAAGACACCACCGCCCTTGGCTCCCTGGGCTATGCCGCGCCAGAACAGTACGGCAAAGCGCAGACAACGCCCCGCACCGACATCTACAGCCTTGGAGTGACCCTCCACCAAATGTTATCTGGCAACGACCCCACCGATTCGCCATTTCACTTCGCGCCCCTGCAGTTGCATGGCTATCCCCTGCTGGCCGATCTCGCGAAGCTGATCGCGCAGATGCTAGAGGTCGATAGCAGCAAAAGACCTGCCGCTGTAAGCGAAATCAAGCAAAAACTGCAGCACATCTACAGCCTCTACACCGTCGCGCAGACCAACCCCTTGCCCCAGCAATCCACCCTTCCACACGGCTACCAGGCCGTCTCCTCTGGAACGCCTCTCGTAGGCGCAGCCGGTGCCACAGTAGCCGCTGCAGCCGCCCCCAACGCACCTCCTGCGGCGGCCACGCGCTCAAAACAGCCCGCCCAACCGCAGCCTCGTAAAAACACGCTCTTCATCTGTTCCGGCCACGCCAGCCGCATCACCGGCGTAGCATGGGCCCCCAACGGCTCGCAAATCGCCTCCGCCAGCTATGATAAGACCGTGCGCACCTGGGACCCCACCAACGGCAAGAACATCCACATCTATCGCCGTCACTCCGACAGGGTCAACGCCGTCGCCTGGTCACCCGACAGCAAACGCATCGCCTCCGCCAGCGACGACCACACCGTCCAGGTCTGGGAGATCGGCACCAAAAATCCCCTCTTCACCTTTGGAGGACATACCGACAAAGTCCTTGCCGTCGCCTGGTCCCCCGATGGCACCCGCATCGCCTCCGCGGGCGTAGACAAAACCGTCCAGGTCTGGGAGGTCGCCACCCGCCACGTCCTCTTCATCTTCAACGGGCATACCGACAGGGTCACCGCCCTCTCGTGGTCACCCGACGGCAAGCAAATCGCCTCGGCCAGCAACGATCGCACCGTCCAGGTCTGGGAATGGACAAAAGACACCAGCCGCAGCTTCCTCTCCTCGCTCCTCTTCTCACATCGCCGCGTCAACATCTACCGCGCCCACACCCTCAAAGTCACCGGAATCGCTTGGTCCCCCGACGGCAGGCGTATCGCCTCCACCGGCAACGACAAAACCATGCGAGTCTGGGACCCCATCACCAACAAAACAGGCTTCCTTCACCAGAACCCCCTCGGCAGCATGAATAGCGTCACATGGTCGCCCGATAGCCGCTTCCTCGCCTCCACCAGCAACGACAAAACAGTCCAGGTCTGGGACATCATCACCCGCAACTCCATCTGCACCTACCAGGCCCACACCGGTTACGTCACCACCGTCTCCTGGTCCCCCGACCGCTCCCGCCTCGCCTCCGGCAGCGTCGACCGCACCCTCCAAATATGGCAACCCTTCAACCGCACAATCTAAAGGTAATCCCCCTTCGCTCCCGCTTACACGGGGAGGTTTTTTAGGAAAGGAACCAGCGAGGTGCGATATGTCATCCTGGAGGTGCGATATGTCATCCTGAGCGCAGCGAAGGATCTCCGTTCCTCATTGGGACTGAAGAAATGGGACAGATGCCCCTCCCTCCCCGAGATACTCCTGGCTTATACTCTAGAGGGAACATGTTGAATGCCCTATTTAAGCAGGCTTGTCCTTGCAAGAGCAGGAGAAAGGAAATTCCCTATGCTATCATCCTTGTCGTCTTCTCGCATTCGTGCGGTGGTAAGCCTCGCCGGAGTTGCCCTGTGTCTTGTGGGTTTCTTCCTGCCCATGTTCGCCGAAAGCAATCCTGGTGTCCCTGGGAGTGCTCATCCTGTTTATGAATGGCAAGTTGTAATGAGGCTTGCGAGTTCGAGCGTGTTGGCTGGTTCTTTTGCCGCACCTTCCTTGCTGGGAGTGCTCATCGTTCTGGCAACGAGTGTTGCTGCATTCTTCACAGTATTGGGACCTCGGCTTGCTCTGTTGAAAGATCTTGCGGCGAAATGGGGACTGGCCATTCAGCTCTCCTTTGATTTCACTGCTTTGCAGATCTTGTCAATTGCATCTGCTCGCATAGACATTGCGTGGGGCTTCGTCGTTCTGCTCATCGGCTTCATAGTGATCTTTGTGAGCGAAGTGCGCCTCCAAACGACTTTCACTCCCCTGACATGCGTATTGCTTGCCATCGGCTCAATCATCCTGGGTCTAGAATGGGTTTTCTTTGATTTCTTCGTTGGTATGGTTGTCATAGACTTGTACACCTGGCTCCCATTGATAGTCCTGTTGGGTGTGGTTGCTCTGCTTATGACAAAGCAATGGGCGACAACGGCACTGACCATCCCGCTCGTGATCGTTTCCCTTTACGGCCTCTACTACCTTCTCCTGGTTATCGGGTCGATAGCATCGATACCAGCTTCCATCATCGTCCCAACCGTCATTGTCTTCCTCATTCTGCTCAATGGCAGTGTGTTCTGGTTGACTCGCAGACTCCTAAAAGCCGGAAAACGAAAGAAGGAAAACGTGCATCTCAAAAGACGGTCTTTCTTAAAACTTCTCACAAGAACAACCTTTTCTCTGGCAATTGGGGGTCTGTTCATAAAAGCCTATATATTGTTAATACTGATGGTAAACTCCTCATAAGTGCCGGGAGAAAACTCCCCAGTGCGGGAAGAAAGAGGGTATCTTCAATGCAAGAATGATTGTGAACTATCTTGCAGCGAGGAGACGCCCATGTTAGCACTTGAGGAGC
>WNGQ01001156.1_pt1 | contig 33267 bp, 34 predicted proteins | sample 5407661 | NCBI WGS metagenome assembly WNGQ01 (sample SAMN13153382, study PRJNA577476) | soil metagenome | isolation source: 60 cm soil or saprolite under Garry oak tree replicate 2 | place: USA:California | collected 2016-06-15 | reverse complement strand
TTCTTCGAAGACCAGAAGCTCACGCCGCCGAAGCTGCGCGAGCTCAACCAGCATCAAATCGAGATTCTGTCTGGTGGCTCGAGGAACGATGCAATTGGTGGATTTCTAGCGATCCCGGCGCCGCGGGCTGCGAAGATTCAAAAAGCGTTACGCAAAAAGAACATCTGGACCGACTATCGGGGAGACCTGTTGCGGCTGGGTCCGGCGCCATACCTCACGGATGCACAAATCAGCGAGGCGGCTGAGACGCTGGGCGTTTTGCTGCAAAAAACGGTCTAATCAACTCCGTGCAGGCTTCAGCTTCGACCCCACTTTGGACATCCACGCGGTGGTTCAACCGGGGATGCCGCACGATATCTCCCACCGATCCGCACATCCCCGCCTTCTCATCATACGCCCCGAACACGAGCTTCTCGACCTTCGCCAGCACGATAGCGCCCGCGCACTGCGCGCACGGCTCGATCGTGACGTAGAGCGTACAGTCGGTGAGCCGATCCGTCTCTAACGCCTCGAGCGCCCGCGCGATGGCCATAAACTCCGCATGATAGGTGGGGTTTTTGCGGGCGACGGTTTCGTTGTGCGCCTCGGCGACGATCTCGTCGCCGCGCATGACAACGGCACCGATCGGCACTTCGTCTTGGGCGGCGGCACGCCGCGCCTGCTCAAGCGCGGCGGCCATGCCTTTAAGCACGCACGGGCTCCCGTGCCTTTTCAAACACCAGCGAATTGCCGTCCTTCGCCCGATCGACACTGATGCGGTCGCCTTCCGCGTACTGCCCCTCGAGCACCGCCACCGCGAGCGGATTCTGGAGCAGCCGCTGGATCGCCCGCTTCAACGGCCGCGCCCCGTAGACGGGATCATAGCCCTCCGCTACGAGCAGATTCTTCGCGGCCGGCGTCACCTCGATGGTGATCTTGCGATCGGCGAGCAGCCGCTCGACCCGCTTGATCTGGATGTCGACGATCTGTTCGATGTCCTCGTGCGTCAGCGGCCGGAAGATGATGATGTCGTCCACGCGATTCAGGAATTCCGGTTTGAACGCCTGCCGCAGCAGCTCCATCACTTTCGTCTCCGCCTGCTCCCACGCGACGCCGCCCGTACCGGCTTCGATCAGGTACTGCGAGCCGATGTTCGAGGTCATGATCAGCACGGTGTTGCGGAAGTCGACCGTGCGGCCCTGCGAATCCGTCAGCCGGCCGTCATCGAGGATCTGCAGCAGTACGTTGAAGATGTCCGGATGCGCCTTCTCGATCTCATCGAATAGAACGACGGAGTACGGACGCCGACGAATCGCCTCCGTCAGCTGGCCGCCTTCCTCGTAACCGACATATCCCGGTGGTGCCCCGATCATGCGCGCGACCGCGTGCTTCTCCATATACTCCGACATGTCGAGGCGCACGAGCGCCCGCTCGTCGTCGAACAAGAACTCGGCGAGCGCGCGCGCCGTCTCCGTCTTGCCGACGCCGGTGGGACCAAGGAAGATGAACGAGCCGGTCGGACGATTGGGATCCTGCAGCCCGGCGCGCGCGCGCCGCACGGCGTTCGCGACCGCGGCCAGCGCCTCGCGCTGCCCGATCACGCGCCGTCCCAGCTCCTCCTCGAGCTTGAGCAGCCGCTCCTTCTCTGATTCCATCATCTTGGTGACCGGAATGCCGGTCCACTTCGACACGATCTCGGCGATGTCCTCGGCGTCGACTTCCTCCTTCAAGTACTGCTCCTTCTTCTGGATCTCGGCGAGCCGCTTCTCGAGCGCTTGAATCTCCTTTTCGGCCGCCGGCACGCGTCCGTAGCTGATCTCGGCCGCCTTCTGGAGGTCGCCGCGGCGCGTCGCCTGCTCCGTCTCCATCCGCAGCTTCTCGAGCTCCGCCTTCTTCGCCTGGATCTTCTGAATCGCGTCCTTCTCCGCGGTCCACTGCGCCTTCATGGCATTCGACTTCTCGCGCAGCTCCGCGATTTCATGTTCGATCTTGGCCTTGCGCTCCTTGGACGTCTTGTCTTTCTCCTTCGCGAGCGCGGCCTGCTCGATCTCGAGCTGCGTGATCTTGCGCTCGACCTCGTCGATCTCCTGCGGCAGCGAGTCGATCGCAATGCGCAGCCGTGCGGCCGCCTCGTCGATCAGGTCGATCGCCTTGTCGGGCAGGAAGCGGTCGGTGATGTAGCGATGCGACAGCGTCGCGGCCGACACGAGCGCGTTGTCGGTGATTCGGATACCGTGGTGCACTTCGTACTTCTCTTTCAGACCACGCAGGATCGCGATCGTGTCCTCCACCGACGGCTCGCCCACGTACACCGGCTGGAAACGCCGCTCCAGCGCCGCGTCCTTCTCGATATGCTTGCGATACTCATCGAGCGTCGTCGCGCCGACGACGTGCAACTCGCCGCGCGCGAGCGCCGGCTTGAGCATGTTGGACGCGTCCACCGCGCCCTCGGCGCCACCCGCGCCGACCAGCGTGTGCAGCTCGTCGATGAACACGATGTAGCGGCCTTCGGTCGTCGTGATCTCCTTGAGAACGGATTTCAGCCGCTCCTCGAATTCGCCGCGGTATTTGGTGCCGGCGACCAGCGCGCCGATATCCAGCGCGATCAGATGCTTGTTCTTGAGGGAATCAGGCACGTCCCCGTTGACGATGCGTTGCGCCAGCCCTTCGACTATTGCGGTCTTGCCGACGCCGGGCTCACCGATCAACACAGGATTGTTCTTCGTGCGGCGAGACAGCACCTGCATTACGCGGCGGATTTCTTCGTCGCGGCCGATGACCGGATCGAGCTTGCCTTTGCGCGCGACGTCCGTGAGATCGCGCGTGAAGCGCTGCAGCGCTTGATACTTGCTCTCAGGTTCCTGGTCGGTGACGCGATGCGCGCCACGCACGCCCTCGAGTGCCGCCAGCAGGTCTTCGCGACTCACGCCACTCGCCGAGAGCAGCTCGCGGGCGGTGGTCCCTTTCTCTTGCGCCAAAGCGAGCAGGATGTGCTCGGTCGAGACGTAGGCATCGCCAAGGGCTTTCGCATCTTCGTCGGCCCGATCGAGGACCCGCGACAATTCGCGTGAGAGCGTCGGCTCGACGCCGCCGGACTGTTTGGGAAAGCGCGCAATTTCGCGCTCGGTCTCGGCCTGAAGCTGCGTGACGTTGAGCCCGGCCTTTTGGAGCAGCGGGACGACAATTCCCTCGTCCTGCTGCAGGAGGGCGTAGAACAGGTGCGCGTCGTTGACGACGGGGTTGCCTCTAGACCGCGCCAGAGACGCAGCCTGCTGCAAAGCCTCGGCGGCTTTTACGGTGAGTCTATCTGGTTGGATCATGCCTGACCCTAGAGCAACGGGCGTGCCGAGGGAAGGTGCCGAAATGACAGCGCGGCCGGTGATGAAGCCACCGGCCGCACCTCTTACTTCATGACAATCATCTTCTTCGTAAACCTCCGCCCGTCTACAACCAGCTGATAGATGTAGACGCCGGACGCGGCCGGCGTAGCCGTGTTCAGTACGTTGCCGTCCCAGTACGCGCTGAACGCACACGGAGCGGATCCTGCCGTTGCGCACGTCAGCTCAAGATCCGCCAGCGCTTCGCCCGTGCCCTGAAGGATTGGCACCGCGACCAGCTGCGCCAGCACGTTGTAAATCTTGAGCGATACCTTCGGCCGATGACCATTGGCAAACAGATCACCGTTCAACGTGAACGGGATCGTGGTCGCCGGATTGAACGGGTTCGGATAGTTCTGCTTGAGCTCCACCAGCGGTGGGGGCGTTGCTTGCCCCAAGACGCCGTCAACTCCTCCCGCTAGCAGCCCCCCCCCGAGCCCCCCCGCCAGCAATGCCCAGGCGTACAGCTTCATCTCACCGACTCCTCTGCAAACGTAAAGATGCGTTTAGACCGCTCTCCTTGTTGGTACAGGGCGCAAAGGTTTGATCCTGCACTGAAAAAACTAGGAAGCGCTCAGCCGCTGTCAAGCACGGAGAACCCTAGTATCTCCCTTACGGCTGGTGATGCCCCGCCGGTCGGCCCACTCGAGCAGCGGTATCAAGTACTTGCGCGTCAGACCGAGCCTATCCCGAAACTGTGCAGGCGTGGCGGCGCCCAGCTCGCGTAGCGTCTCCTCGACCGCGCGTCGGAATTCGTCCAACGCCTCCTTTGGGGCATAGCGCTCCTGATCTACGCGCTCAAGTGAACCTTCGCGCGCCAGATGCGCGAGGAGGGCCGGGACGGATGGATCCGAGAACTCACGCTGCAATTCTGAGACCGTGGGCAACTGCCACCGGGCTTCGGCCAAGCGCTGCGCCAGTCTGCCGCCGGCATCGTTCGCTCGCGCCTTGAGCGCCGCACTCCATCCAGGCTTTCGGACGGCGGCGCCGCCCTCTACCACCTCCCACGCCTGCTTCTTCACGCCGTGCTCGACCAGAAGGTCGAGCACAGTCGGCGGAGCGTTGACGCCCGCTCGTAACGCCTGCAGCGACAGGCCAGGGTCGAGGGGGTGTTGCTGGTGATGCGCGGCCACCACACTGGTGAGCCGCTCCACCTCCGCCGTAAGCGCGCGACGCGCGACCAGAAACTCGCTTACGGACAGGACGGCCTTGCCGGTCGCCGCGATCGTGGCAGGGACGTCCGCCGGGAGAATGCCGAGGCGCACAGTGATGTCGCCAGCACGCAAGCCGGCAACACCGGCTTCATCCACGAAGCGCGCGAGCCGTTCGGCGGGGGCTTGGCCAACCGACAGGCCGCGCTCGGATATGCGGGGGCGCTTGGGCGGAAAGGGGTCGAGCACTTCGCCCCCCCCTATGGTCGTGACCGGCGAGAAGCTCCGAATGACGAAGCGGTCGCCGCCGCGCGCCACCAGCGGCCGCTCGAGCAGCAGCCGCGCCAAATCGGACGCGCCGGGGGCGATCGCCCGCACCTGCGCCACGCGCCCCAGCACCTCGGCCGTGCCGAGATGCACACGAATGCGGGTTCGTGCGGCCAGCGGCTTGCGGGCTGCGGGAAGCAGCTCGAGCGCCACATCAAGCGTGCTCGTCGCCGTCCAACCTGAGCCGGTCACGGCGACGTGCCCGCGCTCGATCTCCTCTTTGGCGACCCCAACCAGCGCCAGGGCGGTGCGGCGGCCCGGGCCCGCCTGCCCCGCGTCCTGACCGTGTACTTGGATCGACCGCACGCGAGCTTCCCGGTCCAAGGGGAGGAGTCGAACGTTGCCGCCCGCCGAAACAGTCCCGCTCCAGGTCGAGCCCGTCACAACCGTCCCCGCTCCGGCGAGTGCGAAGACGCGGTCGATTGGCAAGCGAAACAGGTCGCCCGCAGGCCGTTCACGCAGGTCCTCCACAACTTCCACCAACGCTTGTTTCAGATCCTCCAACCCCTCGCCGTTGAGAGCGCTAACGGGGATCGGCGCGTGCCACCGCACCTTGCTGCGGAGGCGCTCAGCGACTTCGTTGCGCACCAGTCCCAGCCACTCGTCATCCACGAGATCGCGCTTGGTGAGGACCGGAATGCCGCGGCGCACGCCGAGCAGCTCGACGATGGCGAGATGCTCCTCCGTCTGCGGCATGATGCCTTCATCGGCGGCGATGACGAGCAGCGCGACATCGATGCCGGTCGCCCCGGCGAGCATGTTCTTGACGAATCCTTCGTGACCGGGCACATCGACGACGCTGGCGTGAATGCCGCCCGGTAGTGGCAACGGGGCGAATCCGAGATCGATCGTGATCCCGCGGCGCTTCTCCTCTTCCCAACGGTCCGTGTCGACTCCGGTGAGGGCCTTCACGAGCGCCGTCTTACCGTGGTCGATGTGGCCGGCCGTGCCGACTACGAAGCGGGAGGCGGGGGGGGCGGGGGGGGCGGGGGGGGGACCCACGCGCGACGCTCCCAGATGTCTATGGCGCTCGACTTCGGTTCACTGCCATTGCGCCGGTGGCGCCTGTTCATCATTCAAGGCGACGAGATCGCGATAGGCTTGCGGCGGCAGCTTGGCCGGCGTCTGCGGGGGCGACGCCGCGCATTTCGCGCAGAGCACGCCACCTTCGGCAACGCTGAATGCGACGGTCCCCGATACGGCGGTGCCGTCTCGGACACAGGCGTCGAGCTGCGGCGCGAAGCCGAGGACCCCAACGAGCAGCCACAGCCAACGCACCGCTGCCGCATCGGTCTGTCCCGCTTCGGCTCGGACCAGCGCATCCAGTCCCCGGATGAACGCCTCGTAGGCGGCCGGCAAGGGTGCGGGCGGGGCCATCTTCAGCATCACTTCGGACAGCGCCGCCGCGCCGGCAAACCGGCCCACGTCATCCGCCAGGCCGCGCCGGAGCTGGATGACGTCGAACGCGGCGAGCGTCTGGAGCTCGCGCGTCTCTTTGTGATAGAGCTGCGCCACACCTTCGCTCAACGTCTCGAGCGCCGCCCCGAACGGGCTCCGGGGCCGCAGCACGCCCTTGGCGATCGCGCTCTGCACGCCGTAGTCGCGCGTTGCCAGGCGCACGATCTTGGAGGTCTCGCTGTAGCGGTAGGTTCGGAGAACGACAGCCGGTGTCGAAACGAGACTCACGAGGAAAATATAGCCGACGCGAGCATATCCAGTCCGTCCACGATGCGCGGACCCGATCGGCTGAAGTACGCGGACGCGTCGAGGCAATGCACGGCCCCCGCGAGGCCCTGCAGCCGCGTCGCGTAGCGCGAAGCCTCGCGCCGCGTCTCCACGAGATCGAACCCGCACGGCATGACCAACACCACATCGGGGTGGGGAGCCAGCGCGTGGAGGTCGGACCATTCCACACGGTAGGAGGGCCGCCGAGCCGTCCCCGCGACGAGCTCGCCGCCCGCGATGTCTATCAGCTCCGGCACCCAATGGCCGGGCACGTAGGGTGGATCGAGCCACTCGAGCGCGAGAACGCGCGGCCGCGGCCGATCGGCGACACGCCGGCGAACTGCCTCAATGCGCTGGCGCATGTGGGCAATCAAGGCGTCTGCCTGCACGATGGCGCCGGTCGCACCACCGACGTTGCGGATACTCTGGAAGATGGCCGCGACGTCATGCGCATCCAGCGCGAGAATCCGTGTGCCCGCACGAAAGCTTTCGACGACCTGCGTCTCCGGCACCGCACACACATCACAGATGCCCTGTGTGAGAATGAGGTCTGGCTCGAGCGCATTGATGGCATCGACATCGATCGCGTAGACACTGCCATCCTCGCGCAGCGCCGCGCGCACCGCGGCATCGATCTCAGCGCTCGAGAGACCGTCGAGATTGCGGCGCGGCCGAGTCAGTCTGGGGAGCTCAGTGACGCTCGGCGGATAGTCGCAGCTGTGCGAAATCCCGACGAGCCGGTCCTCGAGTCCGAGCGCGCACACGATTTCGGTTGCGCTCGGCAGCAGCGAGACGATGCGCGCGGCGCCGCCTACGTCACTTCCCCGGTTGCAGGACGATGAACTTCACGTCGTCCTTGGAGATCGCGCGCAGCCAGGCGATGAGCGCATCAACACTGTCCGGCGGCGCCGTGCCGCGCTGGCCCGTCATGCGGCGCGTGACCCGCAGCTCGCGCCCGTCCTGGGCGTACTCGGCCTTGTAGCTGCCGAACGGACTCGATTCCGCGATGTTGGGCGGCAGCTCGGCCTTCCACCCCGGCGGGAGCATCATCCGCAGCTCCGCCTCGCTCTCGATGGGTCCGATGACCTCTGAAATATCGATCGGAAAACGACGCGGCTTGCGGCGCTCGAGCTGGGAGGCAAGGCCGAGCGAGGAAAAGTTCGGGAGGGCCGTGGGCAGCGTGAAGATGCGTGTCCCGCCGGTGCTGGACAGCACCGGGGCGTCATGAACAAGCAGGGTCACCTGCGGTTTCGCCTGCAGGTCGCGGCCGTCGAACAGCTTCAGGCTGTCGCCCGAGGCCCCCGAGAACACGCCGTTGGCGAGCGCCTGGGTCAGGCGACTCAGCTCGTCCTTGCTGAACACACGCGCGTACGCGCGTCGCAGCCCGTACTGCAGACCGCCACTCTTGGTCTCGGTGTAGCGGCCCGTGAAATGTCCGTCGGCGTTGAGCTCACCCACAATGCGTGTCTCGGAGCGGTTCGCGGATGGCGAACTCAGTGGCAGCGTGACTTGCTCGACCGTGCCATCGTCGTGCACGACGAGGACGAAAGAGCCTTCCTCTGCCGGCGGCAGCTCGCCGTAGGGAGTCAGCTCCGACGTGAGGTCCAGATAAATGCGCCCGCCGCTTTTCCCAGGGCGATCGACGGCGGCAATCATGTGATCGAATTGCTGTACGGTCGGCAGCGTCGAATCGGCGTTGCCGCTGGAGCTCAGCAACACCGGATAGGCAGTGAGACCGAGTCTTCGCACCAGGGCGATGAACAGCGTCGCCTTGTCCTTGCAGTCACCATAGCGCGTTTCGAGTACCTGGGCGGGCAACCGCGGCAGATAGCCGCCAATGCCGAGGGACAGCGAGACGTACCGAAAATCCTGCGACACCCAGCGATGTACGGCCCGCAGCGAATCCTCCAGCGAGTGCGCGTCCTTCACATGTTCGGCGAGTTGGGCTTCGAGGGCCGGGTTCAGCGTGTAACGGCCCGCCGAAAGCTTGGCATACCAGCGGGCGAGTTCGCCCCATGTGATCGGTGAGACCACGTCGATATGCACCGAGAGCGTGTTGGGCGACGCCGCGAACGGCTCGCCTTGAATCTTCTGTACCTCCTTCGTGGCCCAGGTGTAGACGCGGCGACCGCGCGACTCGTCGTCCAGCCGCTTGAAATGCACGTTGTGTTCCTGGATCCGGGGCGTGACGGAGGCTGGCACGTCAACGATAAGGCGCGAGCGGCGCGTCAGGACGCCATTCGTCACCCGCCAGCCGCTGTAGTAATCGCCCGGGACGAGCGGTTTCACGCGTTCGACGGTGTAACTCCAGTCGACCAGCGTGCCGGGCGCGACGCCGCTCAGCGTCACGCGATGCACTTTCTCATCGGAGTACACGGGCGCGTCCAAGGCGACCGGCGCGAGTGACTCCTGCTCGTGGGCGGGCTTCGCGCTGACGACTTCGCCGCTGGGTTTGACGACCCGGATCCAGTTGATCGTTAGCTTCTCGGAGCCGCCCGAGTAGGAAAAGCTCTGTTCCCCCCACGCCTCCGCGCCGTCCTGGTTCAGAATCTGGACGACTTGCCGGTAGGTGCGGCTGCTGCGGCCGTCCGGCTCGAACCGCACGACACCGTCATCGAGCAGGTAGACGTAGTCGTCATCGGGATAATCGGCGGGATTCACGGCCAGCTTGTAGATCGTGTCGTTCCGGACCGACGGATCCCCGGCCGGGGTGATCCGGGGAGCTTGCGAGAACAGGGGGCCTGCAACCAGCGCGAACCACGCAACGACAACGAGACGACGCATCGACCCAGCCTCCAACGGGGAAGTACGAGAACTGGAAGCTAATCAACCCCCACTCGTACCCCAAGGAAGATCGTCCGGCCGAGGACGCGGAACCCGGGCAGGTCTTCGCGGTGGTCGTTGAAGAGGTTTGCGGCACGGCCCGTCACCACGATGCGTCCCCGTTCCAATCCGTATTCGACGGCGAGATTGACGCGCGTATAGGGTTGCACCGCGACTCGCCGCTGCCCCGCGGGACGGCCGAAATCGAGATCGTCGCGCTTCCCTACCCAGAGCGCCCCAAGGCTCATACGGGCGCCGCCCCACGTCACGGCGAGCTGTGGCGTGATCGTGTGCGCCGGCCGGCGAATGAGCGGCTTGCCGGGCACGAACAGCCCGTCGGGATCGCTCGGCGCGCCGGACTCGACGACGCGCGTGTGGAGATACGTGTAGCACAGCGACCCGGTGATGGAGCGGGAAAACGCGGCCGCGGCCTCGGCCTCCACGCCGGTGGCGACCGCGCCGTCGACGTTGAAGTAGTTCGGCTGCCCCGCCGGGGGCGCCGGATTGTACTCGATCAGATCACGGAATCGCTGATCGAAATAGGTCAGCGCAATCCCGCCGCGCTCCATCCCGACTTCCCAGCTGCGCGAGCGCTCCGGATCGAGCGCCGGGTTTCCCGTCACGAAGCCATGCGCGAAGTTCTCGAAGAAAGTCGGCTCTTTGAACCCCGTTCCCACCGAGGCGCGCAGGCGCATCGCTGCAGGGAGGCGATAGACCAAACCCGTCCGATATGTGGTGTGCGTGCCGAACTGCGAGTTGTCGTCCAACCGCCCGCCCAGCGTCAGGGCGGCGTGCCCGCGGAAGATCATCGCCTGAGTGAAGTACCCGGTGTTGTGACGTTGCACGCCGATCGAATCGGGGAAAGTGCCGTATGAGGCGCTGAACTGGCTGGTGCCGCGCTGCCGCTCGTCTTCGTACTCGATTCCACCTGTGAGGGTGAGACCTGCGGGGGCACTCCAGGTGAGCAGCCCGCTCGTCGTCGCGCGCCGTACCCAGTCACGGCTCCAGAACGTGCCGTCCTCTCCCGGGGAATCGGGTTCATCGTTAAAAAACAGCCGCGACTCTTTGAGGGCTGCGCTGATCCGTGCGTTCACGTGGCTGCCGACCACCCGCTCGGCGGCGAGACTGAACAGCGGGCCTCGCTCGGCGGCGCGTTGATTCGAGTCCACGGGGGCGCCGGACCCGTCGGTCGGGAAATGATAGATGTCGTCGCCGTAGCGATACGTGAGACTCACATCCGTGCGCGCATCCGGTCGGACCGTCGTGCGGGCGTTCACCACGGTATTGCGGTACTGATTGTTGTAGGGATACAAGCCGTCGGACGAGAATCGGGAGACGCGCGCCGCGTAACCAATGCTCGTCGTTCCGCCCGCCACATCGAGGGCCCCATCCAGCGACGAGTAGGTTCCGGCCTGAAGGTCCGCGCCGATCCGTGTCCGACCTGCACCGGTGCGCGTGAAGATCTGCACGACGCCCGTCATCGCATCGGAGCCGTACAGCACGCTGACCGGGCCGCGTACGACCTCGATGCGGTCCACGTTATCGGTAGTCAGATGCGCAAGATCGATCCCGCCGCCCGCCTGATTCAGCGGCACACCGTCCAGGAGCACCTTTACGTAGTCGCTCTCGCCGCCTCGCATGAACAGCGACGTTTGGCCGCCGAAGCTCCCGGTCTCAGCGATGTGGACCCCGGGGACCGTCTCCAGCGCGTCGGCGACCGTCCGCACTCCCTGCGCCACGAGATCCACGCCTCGCAGCACAGTCACGGCGGAGGCGACGAGGTCTGCGGCCACCGGGACGCGGGTCGCAGTCACGACCACCGGCTTGAGGACGACGGTGTCCTGAGGTTGCTGCACGGCGAGCGCGAGGACGAGGAACATCGCGTTCATGCCCGAGACTCCTTCGGTTTGCGGAGTGGGACCATCTGGGGACGGCCATCGATCGTCTGCATCGTGACCGGCCAGGAGAACACCGCCTCGACGGTTTGTTGCGTCAGGACCTCCGCCGGCGGACCGGCGGCGATAGGGCGGCCACCCTCGAGCAGGAGCAACGAATCGGCAAAGCGGGCGGCAAGGTTCAGGTCATGCGTGATCATCAACACGCCGAGTCCTGGATCTGCGACCAGACCGCGCACCAGCTCGAACAATCCCATTTCGTGTTTCAAGTCGAGTGACATGCCGGGCTCATCCAGCACGAGCAGCTTGGGCTCCTGCGCGAGCGCACGCGCCACGCGCACGCGCTGATACTCCCCGCCCGAGAGCGTCCAGACCCAGCGATTAGCGAGGTGCTCGACGTCGCACGCGGCGAGCGCGCGGTCCACGGCGGCGTGATCTTCGGGGCGCTCACGGCCCCACAGCGACAAATGCGGGTAGCGGCCGAGGAGCACCGTTTCGCGCACGCGCTGGGGAAAGAGGTTGTCCTCGCGCTGCGGCACGACGCCCACGAGCCGGGCCAGATCTTGTCGCGCCCAGCTAGCCGCAGGACGACGATCAACGTCGGCACGTCCCACGAGAGGCGTTAAGGCGCCAAGCGCGATCCGAACGAGCGTCGTCTTGCCGCTGCCGTTCGGACCGAGCACCGCGTGGAATTCGCGGAGTCCGACCGACAACGAGACGCTTGCCAGCGCATCGTCTGTCGCGCCGGGGTAGCGATACCGGACGTCCTTGAGCGTAAGCATCACGCGATCGTCCAGCGCCGCAACAAGAACGCGAACACCGGCACACCGATCAGCGCCGTCACGACGCCCACGGGCAGCTCGCGGGGCGCGACGACCGTTCGCGCGAGGGTGTCGGCAAACGCCAGGAGCGTGCCGCCCCCGAGAAACGCGGCGGGGAGCAAAGCGCGGTGGCGGTGGCCCCACGTGAGCCGCGCGAGATGGGGGACGACGAGTCCCACGAACCCGATGACCCCGGAGACGGCCACGGCCGCCGCGGTGAGCAGCGACGCGGCGAGATAAACGCGGCGTTTGACTGCTTCGACATCCGCGCCCAGATAGCCCGCCGATTCCTCACCCAATGCGAGTAGGTCGAGCGGCCGCGCGGCGGCGAGCAGCACGGCCAGGGGGATCGGGGCGTACAGCGCGACCAGGAGCACGGCATCCCACGAGGCGCCGGAGAGCCCGCCCCAGAGCCAGAGGAACGCGTTGCGCAGCTCGGCGGCGTCCGCGAGCGAGACAATCGCCGTCGTGATCGCCGCGGCGAACGCGCCGATCGCCACGCCGCCCAGCAGCAGAATGCGCGGGTCGAGGGCTGCGCCGCCTATCAGTCCCAACCGATACACCAGGCCCAGCGCGGCCAGCGCACCGATAAAGGCAGCGATGGGCAACGCCCAGGGGCCCGACAGGTGCAGCGCGATCGCCAGTACGGCGCCGAGCCCCGCGCCACCGGAGAGGCCAAGCAGGAACGGATCGGCGAGAGGATTGCGGACGAGCGCTTGGAGGCCGGCACCGGCAACGCCGAGCGATCCGCCAACCAAGAACGCGAGCAGTGCCCTGGGCGCACGCAGGTTCCAGACGATATCCGAATGGAGGAGCTCGCCGAGCGGAACGGCGGCAGGACCCAGGACCACGCTCGTGATCAGCGCGAGCACCGCGACCAGCACGAGGAAGGTCCATTTCATCGAGCGAGCAAAGCTCGGAACTGTCCGATCGCGTCCCAGGAGCGCGGTCCGGGACGCCCGAATAGAGAGCCCTCGAGCAACAGGAAGTGCCCTTCCCGGACCGCCCGAATGGCGCGCCACTCTCGGCGCTTCGCGAAGGCAGGCGCGACCGCGGAATCCGAAAGGACGGCGATCCATTGCGGATCGCGGGCGACGATGGTCTCGAGCGAGACCTGCGCGGACGGCGCGCTGACATCACCGAAGACGTTGCGCGCACCTGCCTGCGTCGCCAGTTGATCGAGATAACTGCCGTGCCCAATGATGATCGGCGGGTTGTCCCACACGACAAACGCGAGAGAGGTCGTCGGGGCTGGTGGCGGCCGTGCCGCGAGCCGGTCCATCACGATGGCAAGCGACTCCGCCTGCACCTCTCGCCCGGTCAGTGTGCCCAGCGCCCGAGTCGCGGGGCCGAGGTCTTCCAGGCGGTTCAAGTCGATCAGCACCGTAGGGATCCCAAGACGCTCGAGCTGTTTTGCCGCCGTCACGTTGGGGCCGGCATTGTACAGCACCACAAGGTCCGGCCGCCGCGCCGCGACAGCCTCGACGTTCGGAGGCAGCGCCTCGCCGACACTCGGCACGGCGAGGGCTGCGGGCGGATAGTCGCACCACTGCGTGCGGCCTACGACGCGATCGCCGGCGCCGATGGCGAACAGGATCTCGGTGAATGAAGGGAGCAATGAAACGATGCGATGGGCCGGCGGGCCGTCAGGCCGTCGGGCCGTCGAATGACAGCCACAAAGAATGAGAACGGAGAGTAAGAGCCTGCGCATCACCATCCCTCCCGCGAGGGAACCGACTGGTGGCGCGAATGAAGACGTCTCCTGGCTTCGGGCGAACCGGCTCGCCTTCCCGGGTTATCCCAGTGGCATTGAGCCGATCACAGCTGCCCGTTACAGTGGCGGGGCCGCGCCGGACTTACACCGGCTTCCGTATCCCCATTCGCAAAATGACGACTACGTCAGTCTAGACGCCGCGGGTCGCCGGCGCAATGCCCACACGAGCGCCACCAGCATACCGGCCGCGACGACCGCGATGACATACGGCAGCAACACCTGCGCCCGGAATTTGCCCGGCGGGAGCCGAATCTCGACCCGCTCGCCCGCGGCGAGCGGACCCGCGCGATACGCGGCGAAGCGACGCCCCTCGATCTCCTTGACACCGAACGACTCGAGCTTGGGCGCGATCACCAGCGCGACGGTGTCCTCGACCAGCAGGTTCACTTCGACGGTGGGCTGGTCGATGGGCATGACGAACGTGCGCGCGCCGGCCGCGAGCGTATAGTCAAAACTGAGTTGCTTGGCCAGGCCGGGAGGGATGGGCGCGTAGATGAGGACGCTGTCGTTGCGGAAGCGCATCGCCTCCGGCGAGACATCACCCTGCCCCGCCCGATACTGCCCCGTGCGCCCCGGCAGGCGACCGGACCACGTGGGTACCAGCGTGTCGTCGGTGGTTCGCGTCGCCTGCCCCGGATTCTCGAGCTCCAAAATCTCCAACACTTCCCGCGAGCCGTCGGCGGTTGCGGTGCTGATCGTCGCCAGCCGTCGCGCCAGCCGGAGCGGCGGGCCGGTGCGGCTCGCCGGAAACGTCAAGATATCCTCGACGTGCACCGCCGGCCGGCTGACGACGTTCAACGGCAGCGAGAAATACGCGATGCTGTCGTACCACACGCTGACCACGTACCCGCTTGTGCTGTCGGGATTGCGCAGGGCCAAGCGGTAGCGCCCGCGGGCGTCGCTGCGCACGGAGTCGATAGGGCCGGCGCTTGCGCTCGCCATGCGGTGCAGCACAACGACGGCATTGGAGAGCGGCACCGTGTCCCGGCCGCCCCGCAGCACACGCCCGCTGACGCTCACCGGTTGCTGCGCCGCAAGCGTCGAGAAGGCACCGAGCGCCAGGATCAGGCAGCTACGGCGTGAACTTCCCGAAATCTTCAGGATCGAGGTTCTGGAGGTATGACTTCAGCGTATCGGCATCGAGCGGGCTACCGCCGGTGCCCGGCTGGATCGAGCCGTCGCTCGTATCGATGGAGGTTAGCTCGAGCAGTGTCTCGCTTGTCATGATCGGCGCCTTGAGCCGCAGCGCCAACGCGATCGAATCCGAGGGGCGGGCGTCGATCTGGATGACCGTGTCGCCGCGATAGATGTGCAGCTCGGCGAAGTACGTGTTGTCCTTCACCTGCGTGATGATCACTTTGCGCAGCTCGGCGCCGAGGCCGAGGATCACCTGTTTGAGCAGGTCGTGCGTCAGCGGGCGTGAGAACTTGACGCCGGCCAGCTCCATCGCGATGGCGCTGGCTTCCGCCGGTCCGATCCAGATCGGCAGCACGCGCTGACCATCGTTTTCCTGCAGGATCACGACCGGCGTGTTTGTCGTGCGATCCAGCCCGAGGTGAGCTACTCGAACCTGCAGCATGGCCCCCCCCGGGCTGGCCATCAGGTCCCCATATCCCAGGAGGCAAGATACTTCCGCTGTGCCGGAGTGAGAGTGTCGATCGCCACGCCCATCGCTTGCAACTTCAGACGCGCGATCTCCTGATCGAGCTCGACCGGAATCCGGTGCACGTCCTTCGACAGTTTCTTAGCGTTGTTGACGACGTACTCGGCGGCGAGCGCCTGATTGGCGAATGACATGTCCATCACGCTCGCGGGATGCCCTTCGGCTGCCGCCAGGTTGATGAGCCGGCCATCGGCGAGCACGAACAGCCGCTTCCCGGCCAGCCGCCACTCTTCGACGAACTCGCGAACCGGCTTCGGTCCCTCACCGACTTTCTTCAGGCCTTCGAGATCGATTTCTACGTTGAAATGTCCCGAGTTCGCGAGAATCGCGCCGTCTTTCATGGCCCGCATGTGCTCGACCCGTATGACCTCGACATTGCCCGTCAGGGTGACGAACAGATCGCCGACTGGCGCCGCGTCTTCCATCGGTACGACCCGATACCCATCCATCTGCGCTTCGAGCGCCTTCATCGGGTCGATTTCAGTCACCAGCACGTTCGCCCCGGCCCCACGCGCCCGCATGGCAAATCCGCGACCGCACCACCCGTACCCCGCCACGACGACCGCGCTGCCGGCAATCAAGAGATTGGTCGCGCGGATGATGCCGTCGAGCGTGGACTGCCCGGTGCCGTAGCGGTTGTCGAACAGATGCTTGGTTTGTGAATCGTTGACGGCGATCACCGGGAACTGCAGCACACCGTCTTTCGCCATCGCCTTCAGACGAATCACACCCGTCGTCGTCTCTTCGGTCGAACCGATGACTCCGGCGACAAGTGCCTTGCGGTCCGCGGTTGAGAGCGTTTCCACCCATTTGCGCACCGGCGGCGCCAGGTCATCGAGACGATTCAGCGCGATCATGTGTAGCGCGCCGACCAGATCCGCGCCGTCGTCCATCGTGATGTCGGGGCGATGGGCGAGCGCGGCGCGAATGTGCTCGTAATACGTCGCGTGATCCTCGCCCTTGATGGCGAAGACCTTGATGCCGTGATCCTTGACGAGATGCGCCGCCACGTCGTCCTGCGTGGACAGCGGATTGGAAGCGCACAGCGCGACGTCCGCCCCGCCGGCCTGCAGCGTGACGGCGAGGTTCGCCGTCTCAGTGGTGACATGGAGGCAGGCCGCCAGCCGCTTTCCGACGAGCGGCCGCTCGCGCGCGAACCGTTCCCGGAGCTGCCGGAGCACCGGCATCGATCGTTCGGCCCATTCCGTCCGCCGCCGGCCTTCGTCGGCGAGCCGAATGTCCTTGATGTCGTTCGTCGCTTTGGTCCTGGTTGCCGTCTCAGACATTGGCTTTCCGAGATGAACGAGAAGCACGCTCAGCCGCCACTTGCAGCTCGTCGGCGCGATCAACGTGCTCCCAGGTGAAGAGCTCCACTTCGCGCTCGCCGACCTTGCGGCGCTCTGGCGCGCGGCCGAAGTGACCATAAGCCGCGGTGGCCCGGAAAATCGGATTCCGCAGGTTCAGGGCCTGGATGATCCCTCCCGGCGTGAGGTCGAAGACTTCGCGGACGGCGCGTTCGAGCGCGTCCTGAGGGACGGTGCCGGTGCCGAACGTGTCGACCATGATGGACACGGGATCCGCGACGCCGATGGCATAGGCGACCTGCGCTTCGCACCGCTTCGCCAGGCCAGCCGCGACGATGTTCTTGGCGACCCAGCGCATCGCGTAGGTGGCGGAACGATCGACCTTGGACGGATCCTTGCCGCTGAACGCACCACCACCATGCCGCGCCATCCCGCCGTAGCTGTCCACGATGATCTTGCGGCCCGTGAGGCCGGCATCACCCTGCGGTCCGCCAACCACGAAGCGGCCGGTGGGATTCACCAGCACATCCTTGTCGCTCACGTCGAAACCCGCTTCACGAACGACCGGCCTGATGACATGCCCGAGAATGCCGGCGCGCAGCTCGTTATTGTCGATCATGTCGGAGTGTTGAGCCGACACGACGATCTTGTCGATGCCCACCGGCTTGGACCCTTCGTAGATGACGCTCACCTGCGTCTTCCCGTCGGGACGCAGCCATGGCAGCTCACCGGTTTTGCGCACCTTCGCCAATCGCTCCGCCAGGCGATGGGCGATCACGATCGGGAGCGGCATGAGCGACGGTGTCTCCTCGGTCGCGTAGCCGAACATCATCCCCTGGTCGCCGGCGCCGCCTTTATCCACACCCAATGCGATATCGGCGGATTGCCGGTCGATCGTCGTGAGGATCGCGCACGTCTGCGCATCGAAGCCGAAGTTCGCGTCCGTATAGCCGATGGACGTGATCGTGCCCCGCACGATGTCCGGAATATGGACATAGGTCGACGTGCTGATCTCGCCCGCGATGACCGCCATCCCGGTCGTGACCAGCGTCTCGCAGGCGACCCGCGCCTTGGGATCCTCGAGCAGAATCGCGTCGAGCACCGCGTCCGAGATCTGGTCCGCGATTTTGTCCGGATGGCCTTCCGTGACCGACTCGGAAGTGAAGACGTGACGATGAGTTGGCATGTTTTGAGTTCCCTAGAGTTTCAAGCTACCGGAGCGCCGTCCGGCGGGCAACCGCGCGTCCGGATCGAGCAGTGTCGGATCGACAGCTTCCGCGAGTGCAAATCGCAAGATGTCGAGCGCGAGCTCTGCCGAGCGAGCCGCGAGCGCCGCCTCGGCAGCCGCTCGCGCCTGCGCCGTGGTCACCTGCCGGATGAGCCATTTAATGAGCGGCAGCGCCGGCGGCGCGACGGACAGCGTGTCGTACCCCAACCCCAGCAAGAGGAATGCCGAGAGCGGCTCTGAGGCCATCTCGCCACACACGCTGGCGGGCTTGTTCGCGGCGCGCGCCGCTTCAGCAACGAGTTTGAGCAGGCGCAGGACGCTCGGATCGTGCGGCGTGAAACGATCCGCCAGGCGCGCGTTCGCCCGATCGACGACCAGCGTGTACTGCGTGAGATCGTTGGTCCCCACGCTGAGGAAGTCGCTGATTTCGACCAGCCGATCCGCCAGCACGGCCGCGGCGGGTGTCTCGACCATGACGCCCAGCGGCACGCTCTTGGCCGCGGCCACGCCGTCTTTCTCCAGGCGGGCCGCTTCCTCGTGCATCAATTCGCGGGTGCGCTCGACCTCGTCGAGGCGAGTCACGAGCGGAATCATGAGGTGCAGATTCGCCGTCACCGCGGCGCGTAACACGGCACGGATCTGTGTGCGAAACATCTCCGGCTCGTCGAGACAGACCCGAATCGCCCGCCAGCCGAGGAACGGATTGGGCTCAACCGGCGTGCGGAAGGGTGCGGGGAACTTGTCGCCGCCGAGGTCGTAGGTCCGCACGACGACCGGATATCCGGCAAACGTCTCGCCGACGTGACGGAAGTAGTTGGTCTGCGTTTCTTCATCCGGCAGCTCACTGTGCCCAGTGATGAGAAACTCGGTCCGCAAGAGGCCCACGCCTTCCGCGCCATGCGCCTTCGCGGCCTCCAGCTCGTCCGGCAGATCGACATTGCCGCGCAAGGCGAAACGCACGCCATCCAGGGTCACCGATGGCTGAGCGACGGCCTCTTCCAGCCGGGCGGCGAGCTCCCGCCTGCGGCTATCGGTGCGCTCGGCCTCCGCCACCTCCTCGGGGGTGGGGTCCACCAGCACCGTGCCGCGCGTGCCATCCAGAATGACCTTGGTCCCGGATTTGATGCGCGCCACGGCACCGCGCAGGCCGAAGATCGCCGGAATGCCGATGGAATGCGCGAGAATCGCCGCGTGGGACGTGCGCGTTCCCTCTTCGCTGATCAACCCGACGATCTGGTCGCGGTCGAGCTGGACCGTCAGCCCGGGCGACAGCTCACGAGCCACGAGAATCGACGGCTCGGAGAGGCTTTCCCACACATCGGCGCCGCTTCCCTTGTGCATCAAATGCTGGATGGCGCGGATGGCCACACCGGTTACGTCGGCGAGCCGCTCCTTGAGCAGCGGATTGCCCGCCGCCGTCCACAGATCACGGACCTCGAGTGTCTTGAACTCGAACGCCTTCTCTGCCGTGAGGTGGTTTTCCCGGATCAGCTCCTCGATCCCGCCGATGAAGTCCTTGTCATCGAGCATCAGGGCCTGCGCGTCGAAGATGCGCGCCTCGTCGACGCCGGCGCGATCCACCGCCCGGGCGCGGAACTCGGCGAGCTGTCGCTTGACGTCTTTGATCGCCGCACGCAGACGTCGTATCTCCTTCTCCACCTGCGTGCGGGCGACGACGCGATGGGGGACCTCGGGGAGGGCCCACCGCACCGTCACCGTCGGCCCCATGGCGATGCCCGGCGAGACCCCAACGCCCTTCAAGAGACGGTCGGACGCGCTCATTCGTCGTCCTTGGCGGGAGCCTTCAGGTGCATCTCATGAAATCCGGCAGCCACCAGCTCGAGCAACGCGGCCATCGCTTCCTCCGCGTCCGCGCCATCGGTCTTGATTCGAATGGACGAGCCGCATTCCGCAGCCAGCGTCATCATGCCGAGGATGCTCTTGCCGTTCACGACGGCGCCGTCTTTGTGCACTTCGACGGTCGACTTGAACTTGTTCGCCACTTTGACGAACTCCGCCCCCGGCCGGACGTGCATCCCGAGCGGGTTCACGATCTGGGCGTCGCGCTCGACTACTGCCATATCAACCCGACGACGAGCGCCACGGCCGACAGCCCCAGCGCCACACGTAGACCATTCAACCGGTCACTGCGCCAACGCAACGCCAGGAACACCAGCCCCGCCGTCACCACCGCGGCCAGCTGGCCCCAGCGTGGGAACGGAACTGCAAGGAAGCGAGCCGCCAGCGGCAGTGCAAAGCCTACGGCGAACGCCATGGCCGGACCGAGCAGCGCCCCCGCTTTCTGCAGCATCGGGCTGTGCAGCGCGACGCTCACGCGCGCACCGTAGGTCCATCCAGCGGAGAGCGCCCACCAGCGAAGCGCCACGTGACCGATGTTGTAGACGATCAGGAATCCCGCCACCGCAAACCATCCGGCGCCAAGCGCGATCGCCGCAATCGTCAGTCCCGACAGCAACGGCAGCCATCCAGCCCAGACCAAACGATCGCCGAGCGAGCCGAGCGGGCCACACAGCGCTTCCCGCAGCCGCTCGATCTGATCGGGCGAAGCGCCGTCGTGTTCCGCGCGGGCAGCCGCGCCAACCGCGAGGCCGGTGAGATAGGGATGCGCATTGAAGAAATGCGCGCCGCGCGCGACGGCTGGCCCGTACTGGCCATTGCCCAGATCGCGCAGCAGTGGCTCTTCGGCGACGCCAACGCCCACGCCGAGCATGCGCTCGTAGTTGTACGAGCCCTGCACGGCGAACAGCCGCAGCAACGCACGCGCGAGCGCGCCGTTTACCGTACCCATATCGTCGCCAGAATGCCGCCGCCCAAACCGGCGGCGAACCATGCGAGATTCGGCCCGCGTCCCACGAGCCGCAGCGTGCCCGAGGCACCCGCGGCGAGCGCGGTTCCGACGGCGGCGACGGCCAGGAGCAGCGCGCCGCGCACGGTGAGCGCACCGGCAAGGAGTGGCCGCGCCAGCCAGGCGAGCACGAGGCCGACCATCGTCACCAGTGCCGCCCGCAGGGCGTCACGCAGCAACCCACCCACGTGTATCCGCACCAGCGCGCGCGGGTCTCCCGATTCCAGCTGCGCTGCGGCGGCATGCACGATCCGCGAGTTCACGCGCCGCAGCAGGTTGATCGTGAGACCCCCGAGCAGGCCGGTCACGAGTCCCACGAGGGCCCCGAGACCCAGGCCGAGCACGCCACCCCCGGGCGCCGCGTGCGCCGTCGCGACCGCGGCGACGGTTGCAGGCCCGTATTCGGGGTAACGCACCGCGCCGACGGGCAGGATGTCGTACTGCAGCAGCTCGAAGACGACACCGAGCTTGAGGCCCGTCGGGATGTCGCCGAGGATGGCGCCCGCGACCGTGCCCGCCACGAGCGGCCGGGCGATCATCATCTGGGGCAGGCTGACCAGATCGACGCCCACCAGCGTGCCCCACACGACGAGCGCGATCAGGACCTCGATGGGGAGGATCATGTGAACTCTCCGATCGGCACCGCGCGCGCCGTCGGCACGTCCTGCGCGGTGACGTCGACGCCGCGCGCCGCCAGCTCGCGCAGCTTGGCGGCTTCATCGTCGGTCAGATACACGAAACGCAGCCGTTCCTTCCGACCGGTGCGGTGATGGACGCCGCCCACGTTGAACCGGCGCACCTGCGGCACGCGAGCGGCGAGCGCGACCGCCGTATCGATATCGCCCACGAGCAGAATCCCGACGCGCTCATCCGCTTCCCAAGTCGAAAACAGCTGCGCCGCCTGATCCACCGACGCGAAGATCACTTCGATCTGGGGCGGTACGCCCATGCGGTAGAGATCCTGCTCCCAATCGCTGCTGCTCACCTCGTCATCAACGAGCACGATGAATGAGACGTGGAGCGGCTGGCCCCACCCCACGACCACCTGGCCGTGGATCAGCCGGTCATCGATGCGATACAGCGCGAGACTCATGCGCTCACGCGAATCGCCTTCGCGCCGGCGTCGACGGCACGACGGGCGGCCTCCGCGGGTGAGATGTCCCGGTGAAAGACGAAATCGACCAGCATGGCGAGATTCACACCGGTGACGACGGCGATTTCGGCATGCTGCCTCGCATAGCGGACCGAGCTGGTAAAGCAGGAGCCTCCGGGCAGATCGACGAAAAGCACGGCGGGTCCTTCGCCGATGGCTGTGCGCAGGCGCTCGCCCAACTCCGCCGTGCCGCACCCCTCGTTCGATACGCCGGTGAGCGCATCTTGAACGCCGGTGATCGCACCCACCGCCGCCACCAGTGCCTGCGCGACCGCGGCGTGCGTCACGATGATGCCGCGGAGGTCACTCATAATCCTCCTCCAGGTACTGCTGCACGCCGCCCTTCTCCCGCATGCGACGAATGAGACGCTCGTTGAACGCGTTCGCGGAGTCCACGCCGCTGTAGCGCAGCAGGTGAGTCATTGCGACGACTTCGCAAATCACGGTGAGGTTCTTGCCGGGATTCAGCGGCACCGTCACGAGCGGCAGCTCGACGTCGAGGAGCTCGGTGCGCTGCTGGTCGAGACCGGTCCGGTCGTATTCCCGCGTATTGTCCCAATCCTCGAGCTGCACCACCACCTCGATGCGCTTCTGTTGCCGGACGGAGCGAATCCCGAACAACGCGTTGATGTCGATCAAGCCGACGCCGCGGATCTCCATGAAGTGCCGGGAAATCTCGTGTCCCCGGCCGATCAGCACGTCGTTCCCGCGGCGCGTGACGTGGACGACGTCGTCCGCCACCAGGCGATGCCCGCGCTCGACCAGGTCGAGCACGCATTCGCTCTTCCCGATCCCGGAACGTCCCCGGAACAAGAGACCCACGCCAAAGACGTCGGCGAGCGAGCCGTGGACGGTCGTGCGGGGGGCGAAGGCGTCGTCGAGAAACGGCTTGAGCCCCCGGTAAAATTCCGCCGTCTTGAGGCGGGTGCGAATGACCGCGATGCCCCTCTCGCGCGCCAGCACCAGCAATTCTTCCGGTGCCTCCTGGCCCTTCGTGATGACGATGCACGGCAGGTCGTAGGACAAGAACGTTTCGATCGACTTGCGCCGCGCCTTGGCGTCGAGCGAAGCGAGGTACGTGATTTCGGTTTCGCCGAGAATGTGAATGCGATCGGTGCCCACGAACCGAGCCGTGTAGCCGGCGAGCACGAGTCCGGGACTCGAGGCTTCCGGGGACCGGATCTCGCGCGCGAGCCCCACTTCGGCCGTCAGCACCTCGAGCTGCAGCGGATCGCCCTTGCGGGCGAGCAGGTCGCCGACTTTGAGCCGCGGCGACGTCGCGGGAGGCGTGGTCACCGCGGCCCTGGCACTCTGGAACGCCGCGTCGTGCGGCGGGCGCGCGGCGTCTCCTTCCCATCGAGCAGCTGGCGCTTCACGCGCGCGATCGCCGCGTCGAGCGCGGAGCGCTGATCAGGGCCTTGAGACTTGGCGACGTGGACGCGGCCCCGCGGCGCATGGATCTCGATCTCGACACCCGCCTCGCCATGATCCTCGGTGAAGATCACCTGCGCGTGATGCGGGCGCCGCACGAGTTTGACCACCTTTTCGACCAGCTCGCGGGTGTGCGCGCGAAGATCGTCGTCGACGTCCGTATGACGGACGGTGATCGTGATGCGCATGCGTCAACGCTCCCTTTCCCGTGCAGCGATAGTGTGTTCGATATGGGCCACCGTCGCGCGCGCCGCGGCGTCCCACGACAGCCCTTCCGCAAACGTGCGAGCCGCGCGCCCCAGGCGCTCCACGGCCGCCGGATCGGCGGCCAACGCGAGCATCCGGTCCGCCAGCCCCTGTGCATCACCGTGGGGCACCAGGTATCCCGTTATCTGGTGCTGGACCGACTCGCGCAATCCGGCGCTGTCGGACGCCAGCGCCGGCGTTCCGGAGGCAGCGGCCTCGACGTTCGTGATCCCCCACCCTTCTTTCGGGCTCGGAAAGACGACGGCCCAGGCGCGGCGCAACAACCGTTTCTTTTCCTCTTCCGGTACGTACCCGAGGAATCGCACGGCGTCCCGCAGTCCCAGTGCACCGGCCAGCCGCTCGAGGCGCGGCCGGTCGTCGCCCTGCCCGCAGATGTCCAGCGTCATGTCGGGGCGTGCGGCTCGCGCGATGGCAAGGGCCCGCAGGGCGAACTCTACTCCTTTATAACGCTTCAATCGGCCCAGATACAAGAACGTGGGGTGCGCGGCGCGCGGCGTTGCCGGATCGGGGCGATACGCTTGGGAATCCACGCCGGGATGGATGACGACGATCCGTTCTTTCGAAACACCACGCCGGACGAGGTCATCCCTCGTACTCTCGGAAATCGCATGGAATGCCGCACGGCGGTATATCCAGGGGATCGGCAGCTCGGCGGCCCACACCACCGTTGCCATGGGCGGACTGGCTTCCGCGAATGCGGTCGTCCCGAACAGGTGTGGCACGATCGCGACGAAGGGCAGCGACGTGAGCATGGGCAAAAACAGCGGAAGCTTGTTGATATCCTCGATCACGACGTCGAAAGGCTGGGCACGCAGCGCGCGCCGCACCGCTCCCCGGCCACGCAGCGCGAAACTATGGCGGCCTCCGATGCGCGTGACCTGCATACCGTCCACAACCGCGCGCGGCGCGCAACCCGGCCAACCGCTCGCGATCAGATGGACATCATGGCCCCCCCCCATCCCCGACGAGGCGATCCGGCCGAACAGCTCGTGGAGATGGATTTCGGCGCCGCCGGCCTGTGGATTCTCCCGGTCGTTCCAGTTCACGAGCAGAATCTTCACAATGCGCCGGTCTCGTGGGCGATGGCATCGAGGACGCCGTTGATGAACCCCGGCGCACGGGGGCCGGCGAACCAGTGGGCGAGCTTGACTGCTTCATCGATCACCACACGCGGCGGCGTGGACGCCTCATCGAGCTCGGCGAGCGCCAGGCGCAGGATGTTGCGCTCAACCACGCCGACGCGCTCGAGCCGCCAATGCTCGGCGGCGTCCGCGATGCGGCGGTCGAACTCGGGCAGGCCGGCAATCGCCTTCGCGGCGAGATCCGCACCGCGGTCGTAGCCGCGTGGCGCGCCGCCGTAAATGACCGCCACGCGGGCGACGACGGTTTCTATCGTCGGTCTGGCGGAAAGCTCCCATGCATACAGCAGCTGGAGGGCGCGCGCGCGCGCCTTAGTCTCGGGGCGCTGCACCGAGCCTCTCGAGCGCAGCGGCGGTCTCGAGGGCCGCCTGCACGGCCTCGGCACCTTTACTGACGCGCGCCAGCGCCTGAGCCTCGGTCTCCGTCGTCAACACCCCAAACCCTACCGCGATGCGGTGCGCACGCGCGACGTTCCCGAGGCCGCGCGCCGCCTCGCCCGCGACATACTCGAAATGCGGCGTCTCGCCGCGGATCACGCACCCAAGCGCCACGATGGCGTCGAAGCGTTCGCTCGCGGCAGCCGCCTCCGCGAGGACGGGAAGCTCGAAGGCGCCCGGAGCCCACGTGACGTCGACGTTCGAGTCCGCGATGCCGCCGCGCCGCAACGCCTCGCGCGCGCCCTCGAGCAGCTTTGCGGTGATGTGCTCGTGAAATCGGCTGACAATGATCGCCACGCGCCGCTGGCGGTTGGAGCTGCGCGCTGCGGAGGGAGGAGGAGCCTTGTGCGGCACGATCAGTGGGTGAGGAAGTGACCCAGCTTGTCCCGCTTGACGTCGAGATAGGCCCGATTCTCGTCCGACGGCGCCGGCACGATGGGCAGCCGCTCGACGATCTCCAGCCCATAGCCCTCGAGGCCGACCAGCTTCATCGGGTTGTTCGTCAGGACGCGAATCGATGAGAGACCGAGGTCGAGCAGAATCTGCGCGCCGATCCCGTAGTTCCGGAGGTCGGGCTTAAAGCCCAGCTTCTCGTTGGCCTCGACGGTATCGTGGCCCTGATCCTGGAGCTCGTACGCCTTCAGCTTGTTCAGCAGACCGATGCCGCGGCCTTCCTGATCGAGATACACGACGACGCCCGCTCCGGCTTCGCCGATCATGCGCATGGCGCTGTGCAACTGCCAGCCGCAATCGCAGCGTGCTGAACCGAACACGTCGCCGGTGAGGCACTTGGAGTGCATCCGTACGAGGACGTCTTTCTTCCCGGCGGCATCGCCGTAGACGAGGGCGACATGCTCGGCGGCATCGACATCGTTGCGATAGCCGATGATGCGGAACTCGCCGAACGGCGTCGGGAGTCGGGCTTCGGCGACCCGATGCACCAGTCGCTCATGCTTCAGCCGGTAGGCGACCAGCTGCGCCACGGTGATGAAGGTGAGGCCGTGCTCTTTGGCGAACCGTTCGAGGTCGGGGCGCCGAGCCATCGTTCCGTCGGGATTCAGGATCTCGCAGATCACGCCGGCTGGATACAGGCCGGCCAGTCGTGCCAGATCGATGCTGGCTTCGGTCTGGCCGACGCGCTGCAACACGCCACCGGGACGCGCCCGCAATGGGAAGACGTGTCCGGGCCGGCGCAGGTCGCTGGGCACTGTGGATGGATCGATCGCGACGCGAATCGTGGCGGCGCGGTCCGCCGCCGAGATGCCCGTACTCACCCCGAACCGCGCGGCGGCGTCGATGCTGATGGTGAAGGCAGTCTCGTGCGACTCGTTGTTATGCTCGGTCATCTGCGGCAGACCGAGCGCCTGGCAGCGCTCCGGGGTCAGCGGCATGCAGATCAGCCCGCGGGCGTACGTCGCCATGAAGTTGATCATGTCGGCCGTGACCGTTTCGGCCGCGCCGACGAGATCTCCCTCGTTTTCGCGCCGCTCGTCATCGGCCACGATGACGAGCTTGCCGGCGCGGATATCCGCGATCGCTTGTTCTACCGCTGTGAACGGCATAGCTGCCTCACATATTTTCCCAGCACGTCGGCCTCGACGTGCACCCGGTCACCGCTGCTGAGCCGCCCCAACGTCGTGTGCGCGCGTGTGAACGGCACGAGCGACACCTGTACGATCCCGTCTTCTGCCAGCGCGTTCACCGTCAGGCTTACGCCGTCCACCGTGATGGCCCCATGGAGAACCGTCGTTTCTTCGACGTCGGGCGGCACGCGAATATCCACGAGCATCGCGTCCTCGACTTCTGCGACACCGGCGACGGTACCCACGCCATCGACGTGGCCCTGCACGAAATGCCCACCGAAGCGGTCGCCTGCCCTGAGCGCCCGTTCCAGGTTGACGCTCCGCCCCTTTTTCCACTCGCCGATCAACGTTCGGCCGAGCGTCGTCTGCACGGCGTGCACCGTAAAGGCGCCTTTGAGAACCTTTTCGACGGTGAGGCAGGCGCCATTGAGCGCGATACTCTCGCCCTTCTTCACGCCTTTATACGACGCCTTCACACGCAGTTCCACGCCGTTGTTCACGTGCACCGCGTCAATCCTGCCGAGCGCATCTACGATTCCGGTAAACATAGCCGTCGATCCAAGACCAATAATGTATCAGAGCCCAGGGGGCGGCGCTCCACGACCACCCAGCGTGGCGCGTCGGCGAGCGGAAATGCCGGAATGCCTTGGAAAGCGGGCACCGCGCCCTCTCCGAGCCAGACGGGCGACTGCACCCAGTACAGGCGATCGACCAGCCCTTCGGTCAACAGTTTGGTACCAAGCGCGCCCCCGCCCTCACATAACAACGACTGGATCCCGGCGAGCCGCAGTTGGGCAAAGGCTTGGGCGAGCGCTTCGGGGCGGAAGACGCGCACGCCGTTGCCTTCGAGCACCGACACATTGGCCATCGGCGCCTCGGGCGACGCGACGACCCACGTCGGCACTTCCCGCGCCGTCTGGACGAGCGAAACGCCGAGGTTCAGCATGGCGCGCCTGTCGAACACGATGCGCACCGGCGGCTTCCGGGGCGTCAGGTCGCCGCGGGCCGTCAACTGCGGGTTGTCCGTGAGGGCGGTGGTGCCGCCGACCGCGATCGCGTCGAAGCCGGCGCGCAACCAATGGACATGATCGCGCGCCTCCGGACCGGAGATCCATTGCGAGCGGCCGCCGGCATCCGCAATGCGGCCATCGATGGACGTGGCGAGCTTGAGCGCGACGAAGGGGCGGTCTGTCTGCTGCCTGGTGAAAAGGAAAGGCGCGTTTTGAGCGGCGGCGGCTTCGGCGAGCAATCCGATCTGGACTTCGATCCCGGCGCGTTTCAGAACGTCCGCGCCCCCGCGCGCCTCGGGATCGGGATCGCGGACCGCCGCGACGACCCGTCGCACGCCCGCGGCCCGGATGGCGTCGGTGCACGGCGGCGTCTTGCCATGGTGCGCGCAGGGCTCGAGGGTCACGACCAGCGTAGCGCCCCGTGCCTGGTCGCCTGCGGCAACCAGCGCGTTCAGCTCCGCATGGGGGCCGCCGAATTCGGCATGCCACCCTTCGGCGACGATGTCCTGGCCGCGCAACACGACGGCACCGACGATGGGATTCGGCGAAACGCGCCCCCAGCCGCGCCAGGCGAGCTCGAGGGCGCGGCGCATCGCGTCGAGCTCTCTATCTCTATCTTTCTTCAAACCGAACCGTCGCAGCGGAGCCACGCGCCGGCCGGATTTCGCCGATGATCCACGCCGCAACGTGCGCGCGCGCGGCCGCGCGGATGACCGTCTCGACATTATCGCGTGCCACCACAGCGACCATGCCGATGCCGAGATTGAACACGCGCCGCATCTCGTCGCGCCGGACGTGACCGGCGCGCATGAGGACGCGGAAGAGCGATGGCCAAGGCCAGCTCCCCGCGTCGACGGCCGCCTCTACGCCGGGCGGCAGCACCCGAACGAGATTGCCCGCGATGCCGCCCCCCGTGACGTGCGCGAGGGCGTGGATGTCGTCGAGCACCGGCCGGACAGCGGTGGCGTAGCTCCGGTGGACCGCGAGGAGGACCTGTCCCACCGACTGGCCGGTCTCGGGAAACGGATCGTCGATCTTCAGCTTCATCGAATCGAACACGATCTTCCGCGCCAGGGTGTAGCCGTTGGTGTGCAGACCCGTGGATGCATAGCCGATCAGCTGATCGCCGGCTGCTACGCGGTCTCCGTGGAGCGCCTTGTCTTCCTCGACCACGCCGACGATCGCCCCGGCGAGATCGTAGTGACCGGGCTGATACAGGTCCGGCATCTGTGCCGTTTCGCCGCCGGCGAGCGTCATGTCGTGCGCCCGGCAGGCGCGCGCGACACCAGCGACGATTTGCTCGGCGATCTCCGGCACGAGGTTCCCCGCCGCGATGTAATCGAGGAACGCGAGCGGTGTGGCGCCGTGCACCAGGATGTCGTTGACGGAATGATTGACCAGATCCTCGCCGACCGTGTCGTGAATCCCGGCGGCGGCGGAAACGAGGACTTTCGACCCGACGCCATCTGTCGACATCACGAGCACGGGCTTCTTGAAACCATCGGGCACGCGCACCATGCCGCCGAATCCGCCGACCTGGCCCCGGGCGAGCGGCGTTCGCGTGGCACTCACGAGCTGCGCGATGCGCCGTTTCGCTTCAGCGGCGGTGTCCAACTTCACGCCCGCCGCGGCGTACCGATCCGCCTTGGTCATTCCTCGCCGTCCAGCGAGAAGTGCACGAGATCGCGGAACGCTTTCACGCGGCTGCGCACCTCCTGCAGCGTCACTTGCTCGAGGCGCTGCACTCCGAATGCTTCGACGGCCAGCGATCCCATGGCCGAGCCGTAGACCATCGCGCGCCGGAGGTTGGGGAACCCGAGATCCCCGGTGCGCGCGACGTGCGCCATGAAGCCCCCGGCGAACGCGTCGCCGGCGCCAGTGGGATCGAACACATCCTGCAGCGGATAGGCCGGCACCTTGAAGATGGTATCAGGATCGACGAGCAGCGCACCGTGATCGCCCTGCTTGATGACAACCATTTTGGGACCCCGGCCCAGAATCCAGTGCGCGGCGCGATAGATGTTCCAATCCCCCGAAAGCTCCCGGGCCTCGGAATCGTTGACCATCAGAATGTCGATATGCCGCAGCAGCTCGAGCAACAAATCCCTCTTGCCCTGGATCCAATAGTTCATCGTGTCGCACGCGACCAGCGTCGGCTGCTTGACTTGATCGAGCACGTTGAGCTGCAGCTCGGGATCGATATTGCCCAGAAACACGAACTTCGCGTCGCGAAACTTGTCCGGAATGCGTGGCTGGAATTCCGCGAAGACGCCGAGTCGGGTCTCCAGCGTCTCGCGGCTATTGAGATCGTAGGAGTAGCGCGCCTTCCAGCGGAAGGACTCGCCCTCCTGCCGCTCGACGCCCGCGAGATCGACGCCGCGCGCCGCGAGCTTCTTGAGGTGTGCCTCCGGAAAATCGCTGCCGACCACACCCACCACTTGCACGGGGTGCAGCACGGCACCCGCCATTGCGAAGAACACCGCAGCACCGCCGAGCGTGTCGGCGGTCTCGCCGAACGGCGTGATGACGGAATCGAGCGCGATCGAGCCGACCACAAGCAAGCCCACACTCACATCCGTTCCGGGGCGCGAATCCCCAAAAGAGAGAGTCCATTCGCCAGGACTTGTTTGACGGCGCGCGCCAGCACCAGCCGAGCCGCTTCCTCGCGCTCGCCCAGCACGCGGTACTTGTGATACCACGCGTGGGCAAGCCGGGCCAGTCCCTCGAGATAACTCGTGATGCGGTGCGGCTCGCGCGCCGCCGCGGCTCCGGCGAGCGTGGCCGGAAAATCGGCCAGCGCCTTGATCAAATCGGCTTCCTCCGGCTGCGTGAGCACGCTGAGGTCGACCCCCTCCCCTCCGCCCTCGGCCCGGACGCTCGCCGGATCACGCCCCGCCACGCGGAAGATTCCCGCCATGCGCGCATGCGCCATCTGAACGTAGAAGACGGGGTTCTCGTCGGTCTGGCTCTTGGCGAGATCGACGTCGAACACGAAATGTGTCTCGCCGCGGCGCATCAGATAGAAATAGCGCACCGCATCGCGGCCCACTTCCTCGACCAACTCGCGCACCGTCATATAGCTCCCCGCGCGTTTGGAGAGCTTCACTTCTGCCCCACCACGCATCACCGTCACCATCTGATGCAGCACGTACTCGGGATATCCTGGTGGAATCCCCATTTCGAGCGCCTGCAAGCCGATCCGCACGCGAGCGACCGTGCCATGATGGTCCGAACCCTGCACGTTGATCGCGTGCTTGAACCCCCGCTCCCACTTGGTGACGTGGTACGCGACATCGGGCAGGAAGTAGGTAAACTCGCGGCCCTTCTCCGCGCTCTTGCGCATCACGCGGTCCTTGTCGTCACCGAAATCGGTGGTGCGCAGCCACAGCGCACCGTCGCGCTCGTACGTGTGTCCAGCCGCCACGAGACGACGGGTCGTCTCTTCCACCTTCCCGTCGGTGTAGAGTGATGACTCGAGGAAGTACACGTCGAACTTCACCCCGAACGCCTGCAGATCGCGGTCCTGCTCGGCGCGCAGCTCACGGACCGCAAAGCGGCGCACGGCCTCCAGGTCCTTCCCTTCTGGATCGCGCGGATGCTCGGCCACATAGCGCTCGGCGATCTCGCGGATGTAGTCGCCCTGATAGCCTTGCTCGGGAATCTCGCCCGGCAGCCCGCGGGCCTCCCGAATGCGCGCCTGCACGCTGTGCGCGAGATTCATGATCTGGCTGCCCGCATCGTTGTAGTAGAACTCGCGGCTCACGCGCCAGCCGGTCCACTCGAGCAGCGCCGCGATCGCATCACCGAGCGCGGCCTGCCGGCCGTGGCCGACGTGCAGCGGGCCCGTGGGGTTTGCCGACACGAATTCGACGTTGATGGGTGCGCTGCGGCCAACGTCGCTCTTTCCATAATCAGGACCCGCCGCGAGAATCGCGGGGAGCGCGCTGACGACCTGCGCGTCGGCGAGGAAAAAGTTGATGAAGCCGGGTCCCGCGATCTCGGTCTTGCGCACCAGGCCGGCCGGCAGCTCCAATGAGCCGACCAGCCGCTCGGCGATGGCGCGCGGCGTTTGGCCCCCCCCCACGGTCTTGGCGAGCGTGAGCGCGAGGTTGGTGGCGATGTCGCCATGCGTGGGGTTGCGCGGCCGCTCGAGAACGACATCGACGCCGGACGCACCGAGTCGCGCCGCTGCCGCCGTCAGCGCCGCGCGGATCGTGTCTTGTGCGCTCACTTTTTCGGTTTCGATTCCGCCGGCTTCTCGGTCTTGTCCGATTTCTCCGCCTTCTCAGGCGGTTCCGGCTTCTTTTTGTAGTCGGTGTGGTAGAAGCCCGACCCCTTGAAGACGATCCCCACGCCACCCGAGATCTGCCGCTCCGCGCGTTTCCCACATTGGGGGCATTTCGCGAAGCGCTGGCTGGAGATGCGAGGGAACGTTTTTTCGAAGACATGCCCGTTCGGGCATTTGTATTCGTAGGTTGGCATCGGTCGGGAATCTAACGGCAACAGCGCGGACAATCACTACTCGACGTCATCTAGCCTTTGCATGTCCTTGTGTTTTCGGACGAATTGAAGCGCACCGGATGGGCACCTCATGACCTGGGCCGCCACGACGTCGGGCGGCTGGAGCTCGGGGTGAATCCAGCGTTTGCGTTTGATGTCGAACACGTCGGGCAATCCCCTGACGCACACGCCCGAGTGGATGCACACGTCGGGATCGAACGTGACGATGATTTCGTCGGCTTCGTACGTCTGGCGTCTCTTTGGCATGCGCAGAATCTAACAGAACTCGCGCGGCTTCATGAACGCCTCGGGCTCTTTTCCATGACGCGATCCACTGGTCGGGCGGCGCGGCGCGCCATGCTTCAATGTGGCCTCGATCCCGGAGGAGCCGGCCGCGGCGACGCTGTCGGGGGTGGCGGTGCGGCCGGCGGTAGCGCAGCCTCCTGCTGCTTTGCCTGATACATCGCGACGAGTCCGCGGATAATGAAGAACACGCCGAGGGCATCGAAGACGATGCTCACGACGTTGAAATCGCCCCGAAACACCGAATCTCTCCGCAGCAATCCGATCGCGATGATGACCGCGCCCCAAAAGATGCTCTTCACGAGAGAGGTTCCTGGCTCGAGGAGCTAGCAATCTAGCAGATTCACGAGAGCCCGAACATCATTCGGAGCGAATATGGGACTGGCCACGACCGAAGGCGGCGCGTGGTACACGCACCCGGGGTGGACCGCCGTCGGCATTATCACGCTGGTGTTGCTTATCGTGCTGATTTCCCTGGCTGGCCGCCGCAAGCCGCCTAGCTCTGGTCCC
>WNGQ01002544.1_pt1 | contig 33299 bp, 29 predicted proteins | sample 5407661 | NCBI WGS metagenome assembly WNGQ01 (sample SAMN13153382, study PRJNA577476) | soil metagenome | isolation source: 60 cm soil or saprolite under Garry oak tree replicate 2 | place: USA:California | collected 2016-06-15 | reverse complement strand
GGACGCGGTCATGACCGCGCCAGACGCTCGTCATGCTCCCCGAGGCAAGTTGCTCGACGAGCTCGTAGCGCTCAGCGAGGAGACGGGGTAGACCGGAGCCGACCTGCGACATGCTCATCTGGAGGGCAGCGGGACACCGATCCCTGGACTCGATTGACCATGGAAGTCTAGCAGGCGATCCGGACCTCACCGCACGATCAACCCCAGGTCGTCCTAACCGGTTGGGCGGACGGCGCCGACGTCGTCGCTCCGGCCGATCGAGCCGACCCGGACGTTGGCGCCGGTGAAGGGTGCCTCGACCATCAAGCCCCCGCCGAGGTAGATGCCGACGTGGTGGATGGTGCTCGGGTTCTGGCGGTCGTAGGCGAAGAAGACCAGGTCCCCGCGGCGCAGATTGCCCATGTCCACGTGCGAGCCCGCGGACCACTGGGCCGCGGCGACCCTGGGGATGGCCAGCCCGGCGCGCGCCCTGGCCGCTTCGGCAGCGCGGGCCTTGGCCGCCATGGCGCCGCGGTATGGAGGATGTACGGGAAGCAGGGGAAGCTCCTCGGTGTCGGGGCAGCGGCGCGTCCAGTTCTGCCACCTCACGGAGGGAAGGTCAAGCAGTTCGAGAACATCCAACGACTCGAGGAATTCAGGCGGTACGGCCGACTCGACGTCGGACCATGTTCAGCACCAGCCCCAATTCCCCGATCCCGAGGAGCCTGGCCGCGGCCAGGTACGTCGCCACGCCGACGGTCACGCCGGCGAGCACCGTCAACAGGGAGCCGACCGTGCGCTCGCCGATCGCCGCCGCGACCAGCCCCGCGACCACGGCGGTCACCGCGCCCATGATCAGGCTGGCCAGCAGCATCCGCGCGAGGACACGCAGGAGCGGCCGCAGCTCCAGGCCGCCGATCCTCGGGATCAGCCGCGACAGCAGCAGGACCGAGCCGACCGTGTAGGCGATGCTGCTGCCGAGCGCCAGGCCCGCCACCTTCCAGTTCTCGGGCAGCAGCCAGAACAGCAGCAGGTCCGCCACCACGTTGGTGCCCGTCGCGACGATGTTCACCAGGAAGGTCGTGCGGGTGTTCTGCAGCGCGTAGAAGGCCCGCAGCAGGAGCTGGAAGGTCGAGAACGGGACCAGCCCGAGCACGAACATCACCATCGTCCTGGTGAGCAGGAGCGTGCTGTTGGAGTCCGGGCTGACCACGCCGTGCGCCAGCAGCAGGTGCACGATCGGCTCGGCCAGGACGAGGTAGCCGATGGTCGCCGGCAACAGGATCGCGGCGGTGAGCCTGATGCCCCGCGCCAGCGTGACCTGGAACGCATGCCAGTCCTTGGCGACGGCCTGCTCGCTGAGCGGCGGCAGCAGCGCGGTCATCACCGATACCGCGAACACGCCGTGCGGGAGCTGGAAGAAGGTGAAGCTGGTGGTGTAGGCGGTGTAGCCGCCCTGCACGCCGTAGGCGAGGAACGGGATGACCAGGTAGCCGAGCTGGTTGGTGACCACGTAGCCGATGGTGAAGGCGGACAGGCGCGCCATCTTCCGGATGGCCCGGTCGCGGATGTTCCATACGAACGAGAAGCGGAAGCCGATGCGCCGCAGGAACGGCCACTGCACCATCGTCATGGCGACCACGCCGAGCGTGGTGCCGATCCCCAGCAGGGCCTTCTCGCCCCCCGTGACCTCGCTCAGCTCGGGGACCTTGCCGCCGATCAGCGCGTGGAAGGTCAGCCCGACGGCGATGACCAGCAGGTTGTTCAGCACCGGCGCGTACATCGGCACGCCGAAGCGGCGGTTGGCGTTGAGCAGCCCGGTCATGACCGAGCCGACGCCGTAGAACACGATCTGCGGCATGAACATGGCCAGCAACTGGCCGCCGAGCCGCTGGGCCTCCGCGCGCTCGGCCGGGCTGCCCGAGTGGATGTAGAGGCGGATGATCCACGGCGCGGCCAGCACAGTGACCAGGGCGAGCAGGGTGAGGGTCACGAACGCCACGGTCATGACCGCGTTGGCGACGTAGTTAGCCTGCCGGAAGCCGCGGGTGCGGCGCACCTCGACGAAGACCGGCACGAAGACCGAGGAGAGGATCCCGCCGAGCACCAGCTCGTACACGATGTTCGGGATGGTATTGGCGATGTTGTAGACGTCGGCCAGCCGGCTCTCGGTCACACCGAGGGTGCCGACCAGCACCGTTACCCTGAGCAGGCCGGTGATGCGGGACAGCAGCGTCCCGCTGGCCATCACCATGGTGGAGCGCGCCAGGCTCGGCTCGGCCGGCTGCGCGGCGGCCCGTGCCTCCCGGGTGGCGAGCGCCTCCGGGTCGAACTCCGGCTCCTGGTTGGGCTGCGGCTCCAGCGGGGTCCTCCTCAGGAAACGCCTTCCGGCGTCTTGGCCGGAGGGTCGACCTTACGGCGCCGCCAGCCGGTCTTGCGCCCCCACCACAGCAGCAGGAATCCGCCGGCGCCGCCAGCCAGGATCAGCGCCACACGGTTGAACGCCGTCGAGACCAGCGTGACCTGATCGCGGGCGATATTCACCTTGCCGTCGGGGGTGAAGACGTCCACACGGATGGGGAACGTCCCGGTCGCCCTGGTGCCGACCTCGACCCTCCGCGTGACCTGCTCCTTGGGGTTCACCGTGAACGGCTCGCTCATGCTCGGCAGGTCGACCCGTGGGGACGACAGCTGGAGCACCACGATCAGCCGCTGGGAGCTTGCATTGGTGACGGTGATCGGGATCGCGCCGTTCCGCGAAGTGAGCGTGACCCGGGTGCGCTGCACCCCGACCTGCCGCTGGACCTCGTGCATGCCCTGGCCCACGGCGCGGATGAAACTGGAGCCCCTGGCCCGGCCCCGAGGCGTCCGCCAGTCGCTCGACTGGGCGATCAGCAGGTCACGGTCGTACTCGTCGAGGGCGGCGAAGCCGGGGACCATCCGGCGGAAGCTGGTCAGCCGCGAGTTCACGTTCGAGACGTTGCGCAGGTAGCTGGCCGGCAGGCCGAGGTTCACGTCGGCCTGGGTGTAGGGCACCAAGGGGCGGTCGGCCTTGCCCGGTCCCTGCGGGACCTGGGCCGCCAGCTCCTGGGCGGGCTCCAGCTTGAGCCAGGGCACTCCCGCCAGGCCGTTGACCAGTGGCCGCAGGAAGGCAGGGGCCGGGCGCCAGACCTGCGGGGGAGCCAGCAGGATCCCGCGGTCGGCGGCGTTCGGCAGCTCCAGCCAGGTCATCGCGGTCTCCGCCAGGACGCGCTGGGCCCACTGGGCGGGCTCGGAGCCTCCCTTGGGATCAGCCAGCGCTGCCGAGAGCGCGGGATCGGGGACCAGCGCGCGCTCCAGCCCGCCGGAGCCCGAGCCGAGGTCGACGGTGGCGTTCTGGGTGGTCGAGGCCGAGGTCGGCAACAGGTGGGAGTCGAGGACCACCGATTCGGCCTCGGCGTCGGCCAGCACTTTCAGCGTGGCGGCGTCGATCGCGCCGGGGACGGGCCAGGCGAGGGAGGCGTCGGGGTCTGGTCCGAGCCACTCCTTGAGGTGCTTGCGCGCATACAGCAGTGGCGCCAGCGCCTCCGCGTCCGAGCCCGCCCCCACCAGCGACGGGAGGTCGGCATTGGCGTAGGGAAGGGCGGCCGGCAGACTGCGGCCGGCAGCCATGCGCAGGTCCTGGAGGAACTTCTTGGCTGCCAGGGAGCGCGGGTCCCCGGCCGAGACCGTCTCGACGCGGCTGCCTCGCCTGAGCTTCCAGCTCCCGCCCATGGCGGTGGCCTCGTCGGTGAGCAGCGGGTCGATCAGCAACGTCACCTTGGGCGCGTTGGGCCGGGCCAGCTCCGCCGCGATCGCGCCGAGCGACCCGTTCGCGGCGAGCAGCTTGCCGAGCCGGTCGTCGACGAAGTCGCCCTCGGGGTTGCGATGGGTCTGCTCGTGCAGCGGCACCAGCAGCGAGACCTGGAGCGGGCTGTGGACCTGGCCGGCGGTGGCGACCAGGAAGGTGGTCAGGTGGCTGGAGGCGGGTCCCTGGTCGCTGGACGCGGTCACCTGGAGGGCCAGCGGCAGGACCATCCCTGGCGAGCGGATCGACAGCCACGTGGGCAGCGGCTCCGAGTGCACCGGCAGCCCGAGCGTGGTCCCCGCGGCGACCACGGCGCTGCCGTCGGCCGGGCCCCACGACTGGATCGGGGCCAGGCCGCCTTGCCCGCTGTCGGGGTCTTCGGCGAGCTGATGGAGTTCGGAGCGCGTGCCGATGGGCCGGCCGATGCTGCCCTGGACCCGCAGGTTTCGCAGCTTCTCCGAGCCGGAGTTGCGCACGGCCAGCCGGTAGCTGAGCGGGGTCTTCGGGCCGGTGACCGGCGAGATAGCCTGCAGGATCAGCTCCATCTTGGGCTTGGGGCTGCTGGACGCCGAGGTCTGCTGGGCGCGTGCTGGCAGCCCGGTGCCCACGATCGCCAGCACGGCTCCCAGCAGCCCGAGGGTGGCCGCTCGCCGCGCGAGGGTGGCCGTGCGCCGCCCCGGGGTGGCGGCTTGCCGCCCGCGGCGCCCGCCGGGCTCCGCGGGGGCGGTCCGGTCCGCGCTCACCGGCCGGCCCTCCACCGGTCGAGGGCGGCGGGCATGAGCTCGAGGAGATACCGTTCGTTGTCGAAGGCCATGACCCGCTTCGCCTCGTCGATGGAGAACCAGCGCGCCTCCTCCGACTCGGTGTCGTGGCGCGACAGGTCTCCCCCGGTCGCATGCATGAGGAAATAGTGGACGAACTTGTGGTAGCGGGTCTGCTCAGGAGTCCAGACGAACCAATAGTCGATGGTGTCCAGCTCGACGAGGAGCTCGACCTCGAGGCCGGTCTCCTCACGCACTTCGCGTACGGCGGTGTCGGTGATGCTCTCCCCCGGCTCCTGTGTCCCCTTCGGCAGTGTCCATTGCAGCTCTCCGCCGGCGGAGCGCCGTGCGATCAGCGCGACCTCAGCGTCGGCCGCCGGTTCGCTGAGCACCACCCCTCCGGCCGAGACGGCTCGGGCGGTTCGCATGGAGTGCAGCCTATCCCGCCGCCAGGCCTACCGCTCGGTCGTCACGGACGAGACGACCGCGCTGGTGACCTTGACGAGGTCCACGCCCCTGACCTTGAGGATCACGCCCGGCTCGCCGGCCGTGGTGTAGACCACGTCCTGGTGGGCGACCTGCTCGTCGAGCACGACCGTCGTCGGGGACTCGAGCGCCACCGGGGGGACGAAGGGCAGGAGATAGCCGGTGAGGCCGGGTGCCTCGTCCGGCTCGATCGGGTGCAGCTCCCCGCGGCCCAGCAGCTCAGCGACCTGGGCGACGTCCACCTCGAGCTCGGCCGGGGCGAGGATCAGCACCACGCCGTCCCTGTCGGCCAGGACGGTGGGCCTGGCGACGGTAACCGCGTCCAGGCCCAGCACCGCCGGCGCCGCGCTGAGATCGCGCAGCGGACCGGAGAGCTGGGAGACCTCATGCGGGATGTCGTCAGCCAGCAGATGGTTGTGGACGTCGATGCTGGAGCGCACGTGCCTCTCCACCATGGGATTCGGTCGTCGTGTCCCGAGACGGAGAGCAGAGTATAGCCGCGGGGGCCGAGGTCGAACCCTCGGCCCCCGCGGCTATGGACTCCAGCGTCCCGTGGGGCGCGCCCCTGTCTAGCGAGAGCCGCCCTTGCGACCGATCCGCTGGTAGAACTCGATGCCGTACCGCTGCTTGGTGGTCTCGCCACCTTTCCGGCCACCAAGCCGTCCGATCTTGCCGAAGAAGTCGTCGCCGTAGCGCTTCTTTGTCGTCTGCCCACCCTTTCGGCCCGCTTCGGCGCGGCTCATCTTCCTGGCTTCCTGCATCCGACCACCTCCTGTTCCGAAGGTGGTTGCCCTGCCTGGTTTCCTCCTAAACCACTTGAATCAGGATTTCCCTGGAACCAATCGTCACGCCGGTTGTCAGACGAGGTCTGGACTGCACCCTGAGTCGGTATCCTTCCGGTCATGAGCTCCCTATCCCCAGCCCAGCGGCGGGCGCTCGAAGCGCTGCTGCGGGCGTCGCCGTTCGCCAAGGTCGCGCGCGAGCTTGGCGAGCGTTTCGCCGCCGCCGGTCACCAGCTCTACCTGGTGGGCGGCACGGTGCGGGACGCCCTCCTCGAGCGCACGTCGCCCGACGTGGACTTCACCACCGACGCCGATCCAACCCAGATTCTCGAGATCGTCAAGGCCGGAGGCTGGGACGATGGCGTCTGGCTCCAGGGAGCCCGCTTCGGCACGGTCGGCGTCCGCAAGGGTTCGCTGCGGCTGGAGATCACCACCTTCCGGTCGGACGTCTACCACGAGAACTCGCGCAAGCCCAAGGTGAGCTTCGGCCGCAGCATCGAGGAGGACCTGGCACGGCGGGACTTCACCGTCAACGCGATGGCGGTGCGGCTGCCGGACGGGAGCTTCATCGACCCGTTCGGCGGGCTCGCCGACCTGGCCAACCGCAGGCTGCGCACGCCGTCGAGCCCCGCGACCTCGTTCGAGGACGACCCGCTGCGGATGCTTCGCGCCGCCCGCTTCGTGTCGCAGCTCGAGCTGGTGCCGACCCCGGAGACCGTCGAGGCGATCACCAAGCGCGTCGGCCGGCTGGAGATCGTCTCGCGCGAGCGCATCCGCGACGAGCTGAGCAAGCTGCTGCTCGGCCGGGCCCCGGGAAAGGGCCTGTGGCTGGTGGTCCAGACCGGGCTGGCCGGCCAGTTCCTTCCGGAGCTGCCGGCGCTGGCGCTGGAGCAGGACCCCGTCCACCGGCACAAGGACGTGCTTGCCCACACCATCGCGGTGGTGGAGCGGGCCACGGCGTTCGACGCCGACCGGCCGGACCTGGTGCTGCGCCTGGCCGCGCTGCTGCACGACATCGGCAAGCCGCGCACGCGCCGGGTCGGGCCAGACGGCGTGTCGTTCCACCTCCATGAGGTGGTCGGCGCCAATATGGCCGAGCGCCGGCTGGTGGAGCTGCGCTACCCCACCGAGGTGGTCCAGCAGGTCCGCACGCTGGTGCTGCTGCACCTGCGGTTCCACACCTACCGGCTCGGCTGGACCGACTCGGCGGTGCGCCGCTACGTGCGTGACGCCGGCGACCTGCTGGACCGGCTGAACTTCCTGGTCCGCTCGGACTGCACCACGCGCAACCCGTTCAAGGCCAAGCAGCTCGCGGCAGCCAGCGACGAGCTCGAGGCGCGGATCGCCAGGCTCGAGGCCGAGGAGGAGCTCGCCAAGATCAAGCCGCCGCTCAACGGCGACGAGGTCATGGCGCTGCTCGGCGTCCCCCCTGGCCCGATCGTCGGCAAGGCCCTGAACCACCTGCTGGAGCTGCGGCTGGACCGTGGTCCCATGTCCACCCAGGAGGCCACCGAGGCCCTGTTCGACTGGGCCCGCGACCAGGAAGGCCTCGACCTTCCCGCCCAGGAGACCTGAGGCCGGCTCATGGCAGGCGCAGCACCACCCCCTCGTCGGCGGCGATGACCAGGTCGGGGAGCGCAACCGGGCCGGGCTGGCGGGCCGGGTCGGTGGACAGCTCGACCCTGGCGGCGTCACCCAGACCGGGCCCGGCCGGCCACCGGACCGGCGCGTCGCCGAAGTTCAGGACCACCAGCAGCCGCTCCTCGGGCGCCTCGCGCACGAACGCGTAGAGGCTCTCTGGAACCTCCGGCAGGGATCGATAGCCGCCCCAGCGCAGCGCCGCCGAGCCCTTGCGGTACCAGATCAGGCGGCGGTACAGCGACAGCATCGAGGTCGGGTCGTCGCGCTCGACCGCCACGTTGACCCGCTCGGCGCCCGCCGCCACCGGCAGCCACGGCGTTGCCCGCGCCGAGGCGTCGCCCGGGAGGCTGAAGCCGGCGTCTGGGGAGGCGTCCCATTGCATCGGCGTGCGCTCCGGATCCCGGCCGTCCACGTCGACCACCCGGTCCGGCGGGATCTCGCCGTCGACCATGCCCAGCTCCTCGCCGTAATACAGGAACGGCGTGCCGCGCAGGGTCAGGACCATCATCGCGCCGACCCGCGCGCGTGCCAGGCCGTTGCCGCCCTCGTCATAGCGGCTGGCGACCCGGGAGTGGTCGTGGTTGCCCAGGAACTGCGCCGGCCAGGCGTCCGCGGGCAGCAGCGCGGCGTACTCGTCCACCACCGACCGGAACGCCTCCGGCTTCCAGGGCTGGTGCAGGAAGACGAAGTTGTGCGCGAGATGCAGCTCGTCGCGGCCGCTGCCGTAGTAGCGCGCCAGCTTGCGCAGGTCGAGCAGGTAGACCTCGCCGACCGCCATGCGGTCGTCGTAGCCGTCCAGGGTGCGGCGGAAGCGCCGGAGGATCTGGTGCACCTCCGGCCAGTCCTCGTCGTACAGCTCGAGCTGCATCTCGGCCACGCGCCTGGCGCGCCACGGGCCGGCGGGGTCGTCATCGTCGCCCATGGCCACCAGTGGGTTGTCCCGCAACTGCGGGTCCTTGGCCATCCGGTGCGCCACGTCGACGCGGAAGCCGTCGACGCCGCGGTCCAGCCAGAAGCGCATGACCTCGTCCATGGCCTCGCGGACCGCTGGCGACCACCAGTTCAGGTCAGCCTGCTCGGGAAGGAAGGAGTGCAGGTACCACTGGCCGGTGCGCTGATCGAAGGTCCACGCCCGGCCGGCGCGGGGAAAGGCGCTCATCCAGTTGTTCGGAGGCTGGCCGTCGGGCTTGGAGTCGGCCCAGACGTACCAGTCTCGCTTGGGGCTCTGGCGAGAGGAGCGCGATTCGAGGAACCACGGGTGCCGGTCGGACGTGTGGTTCGGCACCAGGTCGACGACCACCCGGATGCCGCGAGCATGCGCCTCGGTCACCAGCGTGTCGAAGTCCTCGAGGGTGCCGAACAGCGAGTCCACGCCGGTGTAGTCGGACACGTCGTAGCCGAAGTCCTTCATCGGCGAGGGGTAGAACGGCGACAGCCAGATCGCGTCCACCCCCAGTGAGGAGGGCGTGCCGTCGTTGAGGTAGTCGAGCCGCGCGGTGATCCCCGCCAGGTCGCCCACGCCGTCGCCGTTCGAGTCGGAGAAGCTGCGCGGATAGATGTGGTAGATCACCCCGTGCCGCCACCATTCGCCTGCTGCCACGACCAGCCTCCGAGTCCACCCGAGTCTGCTTCATCCCGTTCTGCCGTCTCAAGGTAGCAAGAAGGGGCGACGGCTCCGGCCCGTCATCCACAGGCCGTGCCGTCGCCCCTTCGGGCGTCCGCGGGATCAGCTGGCGGCCGTCACCGGCTCCGCCGGCTCGGCGCCGGCGATGAAGTCCTCGACCATGCGGCGAGCTTGGTCGTCGGTGTACTGCACCGGCGGCGACTTCATGAAGTACGCGGACGGGGCCAGCAGCGGGCCGCCGATGCCGCGCTCCAGCGCGAGCTTGGCGCAGCGCACCGCGTCGATCACCACACCGGCCGAGTTCGGCGAGTCCCACACCTCGAGCTTGAGCTCCAGGTTGAGCGGCACGTCGCCGAAGGCCCGGCCCTCGACCCGGATGTAGCACCACTTGCGGTCGTCCAGCCACGGAACGTAGTCACTCGGGCCGACGTGCACGTTGTGCTTGCCGAGGTCGTGGTCGACCTGGGAGGTGACCGCCTGGGTCTTGGAGATCTTCTTGGACTCCAGTGGAGATCTTCTTGGACTCCAGCCGGTCGCGCTCCAGCATGTTCTTGAAGTCCATGTTGCCGCCGAAGTTGAGCTGGTAGGTGCGGTCGATGGTGATGCCGCGATCCTCCATCAGGCGGGCCAGCACGCGATGGACGATAGTGGCGCCGACCTGCGACTTGATGTCGTCGCCGACGATCGGCACGCCTGCCTTGGTGAAGCGCTCGGCCCACTCCGGGGTACCGGCGATGAACACCGGCAGGCAGTTGACCAGCGCCACGCCGGCCTTGAGCGCCTCGCCGGCGTAGTAGCGGGTCGCCTGCTCCGATCCCACCGGCAGGTAGCAGACCAGCACGTCGACGCGCGCCCGCCGGAGCGCCGCCGCGACGTCGACCGGCGGCGCCTCGGACTCCTTGATGGTCTCGGTGTAATACCTGCCCAGCCCGTCCAGTGTCGGACCGCGCTGGACCTCGACCCCGAGCGGCGGGACGTCGGCGAAGCGGATGGTGTTGTTCTCGCTGGCGAAGATCGCCTCGGAGATGTCGCGCCCGACCTTCTTGGCGTCGACATCGAAGGCCGCGACGAACTCGAGGTCACTGACGTGGTAGCCCCCGAGCTCGATGTGCATCAGACCGGGGACGTCGGCGCCGGGCTGGGCGTCACGGTAGTAGTGAACGCCCTGCACCAGCGATGACGCGCAGTTGCCCACGCCGACGAACGCGACGCGTATCTTTGCCATTCCTGATCGCTACTCCTCTATCGGGTTGGCGCGGCCTGACCGGCTTGGGTGGGCAGGCGAGGATCGCGCGGGACGGTTGTGTTCTGGGCCGCGAGCCCAGGGCCCTCGGGCACCGGTTCGGCCTGGAGGGTGGTGGTGGAGCGGGACCTGGTCGCGGGTCGGGCGTCGCCGGACGCGGAGCCGCGCTCCGCGGCGATCAGCCGATCGAGCCAGGCGATCTCACGTTCGTGCTCGTCCAGACCGTGGTCCATCAGCTCGAGGGTGTACGCGTCGAGCCGGTCGCGGACGGCGCGCAACGAGGCGCGCAGGTGGCTGAGCCGGTCCTGCAGGTAACCGCGGCGCCGCTCGAGCTGGTCGAGCCGCTTCTCGGGGCGCAGGTACCGGAAGAAGGCCAGGCGCATCGAGAAGCGGTCCTGCTCGAGGTCATGGACGTCGGCGGATTCGAGCAGCTCGAGGAAGAGCTGCTCGCCGCGCTCGGTCAACCGGTAGACGTGCTTCTTGCGGGAGGTGAAGCGGTTCTCCTCGACCTCGAGCGCGCCGTCCGCGAGGAGCCGCTTGAGGCATGGGTACAGTGATCCGAAGCTGACTCGCCAGAAGGCGCCGAGCTTGACGCTGAGCTGCTTCTTCAGCTCATAGCCCGACATCGGTGCCTCCTTGAGCAGCCCTAGTACAGCGAGCTCGAGCACGAGCAGGTCCCCCTACGTGGCCATCGTCTGGCCCGATGTATCGGTCCGATGTATCGCCACGATAGGTACGATCCTGGTCGCCTGTCAAACTGGGCCGGCCGCGTTGCCGAGCCGTTACCGTGGTGCAGACCGTTCTGTTGTGCTGGACCGGTGGGTAAACTGGAGCCGCGGTCAGGGATCTCCCCCTGATCCGATCCCTGCCGGAAACGTGAGAAGCATGCGGCTGGTCGACTACACGCTGATGAAGCGGGCGACACTGCGAGACCTTCGCGGCGGACGCCTGTCCAGGCAAGAGGTCTGCGACGCCCATCCGGAGCTGCTACGCGCCGCCCGCAACGTCGGCGAGGCGACCATGGCGCCCTGCCCGGTGTGCGCCGAGAGCTCGCTCGTCCACGTGACCTACGTGTTCGGGGATTCCCTGCGGCAGCTCTCCGGCAGGGTCTGGCCCAGCGACGGGCTGGCGGACCTGCACCGTTCGGTCGAGGAATGCGCCTGCTACGTGGTCGAGGTCTGCACCGAGTGCTTCTGGAACCACCTCACCCAGTGCTACCTGCTCGGCCGCAGGCACGCCGGCTGAGCTGGGTGCGCCGCCGCCTCGGCCGAACCGCCGGACGCTCGCTGGCCGCGCCGGTTCGGCCTTTCCGCTGAGCTACGGTAGAGTCGTCCGGCCATGGCCGCACGACCGCCCACCTTCACGCCGCCGTCGCGAGCCCCCGTCCCGTCGCGAGCGGCCCGCCACGCGCCACCACCCGAGCGCAGCCGCCTCAAGCGGGTCCTGCGCTGGGCGCTGTGGCTGATCGTGCCGATGCTCGCCGTCGTCGCCGGCTCGCTGGTCGGCCTCATCTACGCCTTCGCAAAGGTGCCCGTGCTCGACCAGGTCCCCGCCGCCCAGACCACGGTCTTCCTGGACCGCAAGGGCGCGGAGATCGGCACGCTCTCCCCCACCGAGAACCGCCGCATCGTGCCGCTCTCCGACATCCCCAAGAACATGCAGCTGGCGGTGCTGGCGGCCGAGGACCGCGACTTCTACAAGCACGGCGCCATCTCCTACAAGGGCATGCTGCGCGCCACTCTCGCCAACCTCCGCCACGCGGGGGTGAGCCAGGGCGGCTCCACCATCACCCAGCAGTACGTCAAGAACGCCTACCCGAGCGTCGGGCGCTCGCGGAACCTGTTCCGCAAGCTCAAAGAGGCAGTGATCGCGGTCAAGCTCGAGAAGAAATACTCCAAGGACCAGATCCTCGGCTTCTATCTGAACACGGTGTACTTCGGCAAGGGCGCCTACGGCGTGGACGCGGCGTCGCGGGTCTTCTTCGACAACCGGCCGGCCAAGAAGCTGACGCTCGCGCAGTCCTCCCTGCTCGCCGCCACGATCCGGGCACCGGAGTACTACTCGAAGCAGCAGAACTTCACCTCTACCAAGGCCAGGCGCGACTTCGTCCTGCGGGTCATGGAGCAGCGCGGCTGGATCACGCAGAAGCAGGCGGCCGCCGCCATCCAGACCCGGGTGCGTGAGAGCACGAAGGAGCCATCCAGCGGCATCGCGGAGTCCCGCGCGCCCTACTTCCTGGAAAAGGTGCGCCAATACCTGGTGGCGAAATACGGAGCCACCCGGGTCGCGCAATCGGGCTTTCGGGTCCAGACGACCGTCGACATGTCGATGCAGCGACAGGCCGACGCCGCGGTCCACGGGGTGCTGAACAAGAAGGGCGACCCCAGAGCCGCGCTGGTGGCGATCGACCCGAAGACGGGCGCCGTCCGTGCCATGTACGGCGGCAGCAACCAGGCCAGGCAGCCATTCGACTACGCCACCGACGCGCTGCGCCAGGCCGGGTCGACGATGAAGCCGTTCGTACTGGAAGAGGCGCTGAACGAGGGCTACTCGGTGAACTCGGTCTTCCGCGGTCCCAACAAGCTGACGGTCCAGGGCGAGGAGTACTCGAACTTCGGGCGGGAGAACTACGGCGACATCACCCTGATGGACGCGACCAGGCACTCGGTCAACACCGTCTACGTGCAACTCGCCGAGAAGGTCGGCCCCAGGAAGGTGGCCGAGCTGTCCCTGCGGACAGGGCTCGCCGACGCGGTCCGCAACGGCGAGAAGCCAAACGAGCTCTACGACCCCCAGGACAAGAACCCCAACCTCACGTCGCCGGTGGTCGCGCTGGGCCCGGCCTCCGTCTCGACCCTTCAGCTCGCTTCGGCCTACGGCACGTGGGCCAACCAGGGCATCCACAACCCCGCCTACCTGGTCGAGAAGGTCACCGATTCCAGCGGACAGCTGGTGGAACGGCACCAGAGCCGCGCGACGCCGATCGTCCAGCCAAACGTCGCCAACACCATCACAGCGGCCCTGCGCGGCGTGGTGGACAGCGGCACCGCCACCGCCGCGCGACTCCCCGACCGCGAGGTCGCCGGCAAGACCGGGACGACCAGCAACTCGAGGGACGCCCGCTTCGTCGGCTACGACTCGAACCTGGTGACCTCAGTGTGGGTCGGCTACGAGAACAAGCCGGGGCAGAAGCCGCGGCCGCTGGTCCACATCCACGGCATCAAGGAGGTGACCGGTGGCTCCCTGCCGGCGGTCATCTGGCACAACTTCATGCTGGAGGCCACCAGGAACCTCCCGCCGCAGCCGTTCCCCCAGCCCACGTTCGGCGGCCTGGTGCTGAATTCGACGACCACCTCGGCGACGACCACCACCTCGACCACGGTCGCCCCTCCGCCGAAGGACACCCAGCCCCAGCGGACCCTGCCACCGCAGACGACCCAACCACCGGCACCGAGCTCGACCGCCCCGGTCCCGACGACCACCCTGTTGCAAGCCTCCGGCTCGACGAACCAGGGCGCGCAGCAGGTGCGCTCGTCTGATCCGATCGATAGCGGGTAAGCCATGGCCGTGCGTAGCGCAACCGCCGAGCCGACCGCTCGGGAACGCGCCGAGCCACGCTGGTCTGTGCGGCGGGTGATTCCCGCATTCGTGTGGCTCTGGGTCGTCACGCGCCTGGTGCTGCTGGTCATCTCGCTCAACCCGCGGCTGTACTCGTCCGGGGTGTACGGGGACGTCCGCGCCTACGGGGCCAAGGTCGAGCGCATGTTCCAGGGCGAGCTGCCCTACCGCGACGTGGCCATCGAGTACCCGCCCGGGAGCGTCCCGTTCACGCTGGTGCCCGCCTTGGTCGTGGGGACCGGACCCGGCTACCGGCTGGCCTTCACGCTGGAGATGATCCTGGTCGACGCCCTCGGGCTGTACGCGGCCTGGCGGCTGGCCCGGGCGGCCGACCGGGGACGGCGACGCATCCCGGTCGCCTACACGCTGGGGATGGTGGTGATCGGGCCGTTGCTGGTGCTGCGGTTCGATCTGATCCCGGCCGTCTGCGTGCTGCTGGCCGCCGCGCTGGCCGCGGAGGGCCGAGCCGGGCCATCGGCGGCCGCGCTCGGCTATGGAGCGGCCGCCAAGCTGTTCCCCGCCGTGCTCGCCCCGTTGCTGGTGCTCGGGCTGGCGCCGGCCGAGGGCTGGCGGCGGTCGCTGCGGCGCACCGTGCCGCCGTTCCTGCTCGCCTTCGCGGTCACCCTGGTCCCCGCGCTGGCCATTTCCCCCTCGGGGACACTCGGCTCGCTGCTCTACCACGTCCGGCGGGGGGTCCAGATCGAGAGCCTGCCCGCCAATCTGATCGACCTCGCCCATCTGGCGTTCGGCGTGACTGCCCGTTCGGTCTACGGGTTCGGCGCCTACGATCTCCGATCGGACCTCTCCGGCGCGATAAAGCTCGCCTCGACGATCGCGACCGTGGTGGCGCTGGCCGGAGCGGCGTGGCTGGTCTGGCGGCGCTCGGCGGCGTCCGGAGGTCGGGGCCTCGGGCCCGCCGACTGGGCCGGCGCCTTCGCCATCGGCGTGTTCGCGTTCGTGCTGCCCACCCGCGTGCTTTCGCCGCAGTACCTGGTCTGGCTGGCCGCCCCGGTGGCAGGCCTGGCCGACCGGCGGCTCGGCCGTCAGGCCATGTGGGCCCTGGCCGCCGGGGCCGCCCTCAGCCAGCTCGAGTTCCCCTTCCGCTACAGCCAGCTCCGCCACCTGCACTGGTTCGACATCAGCGTGCTGACCTGCCGCAACCTCCTGCTGGTCGGAGCCTTCGTCCTGGTCGTCCGAGCGTTCCGCGCCGGGGCCTCGGAGGTCGAGCCCGCTGTCACCGAAGAGGGTCCCGAGGTGGTGACCACCGGGCAGGCGTGACAGGCTCGAAGTCCTCGGCGGGCCATGGATCGGGCTGCTCACGCCACCTGCAAGGGGGGTGTGGACAGCCGTCTGCGACTGTCGGGGGGGAGTGGGAAACTCCGGGTATGGCTGGGGCGATCATCCGGAATCAACCGGCGGGACGGTGCCGGAGTGGTGGCCTGCCAAGGGCGGTGGCCGTGCACGTTGCTGAGGACAACGGTCGGCTGCTACCCTCGGTCGGCTTCACACTCCTGCTCCCGACCCTCGGGGGCCGCTCAGTCCAGAGGAGGTGACATGCGCCGTTACGAAGTCATGGTCATTCTCGACCCCAGCCTGGAAGACAAGGACGCCAAGGCGGCGGTCGACAGGTTTCTGACCACGGTCAGCAGCCGAGGTGGCGAGATCCAGAACATCGACCACTGGGGCAAGCGCCGGTTCGCGTACGAGATCCGGCACATCAGCGAGGGCTACTACACCGTGGTCGTGGTCGAAGCCGAACCCCCAGCGGTCGACGAGCTCTCACGAGTGCTCGGTCTGGCCGACGAGGTGATCCGGCACAAGGTGGTCCGCCCCGAGGCCGCCTGATCAGCCGACCTGCAACGTCTCCTTCCCCGCTGGCCCGCGGGTCCGCGCCTCCGCACATTTCGGTGCGGGGAACCGGATCGATCCGCGGCCCGTTCTACCGGTTCGTGTCCGGCCGCGCGCCGGCGCGGGATGTGCGATGAGGTGTTCTTCGAGTGGCAAACGATAACCAAGTGGTCCTGATCGGCAACCTGACCGACGACCCAGAGCTGCGGTTCACGCCCAACGGGGCTGCCGTCGCCAACTTCCGACTGGCGGTCACTCCGCGCGTGCGCGACGGCGACAACTGGAAGGACGGCGAGACCTCGTTCTTCCGCGTCAACGTCTGGCGGCAGATGGCTGAGAACGTCGCCGAGTCCATGACCAAGGGCAGCCGTGCCGTGGTGGTGGGCCGGCTGCGGACACGCTCGTGGGAGACGCCCGAGGGCGAGAAGCGCTCGGTGACCGAGGTCGAGGCGGACGAGGTCGCCCCCAGCCTGAAGTTCGCGACCGCCAAGGTCGAGCGGGCCTCCCGCGGCGGTGGCGGCGGTGGTGGCGGCGGCGGTGAGTGGTCCGGCAATGCCGGCAACGCCGGCAACGCCGGCAACGCCGGGGGCGGCTCACGCAACAGCGGCCAGTTCAACGACGAGCCGCCGTTCTAGTGCCGGCGATGACGGCGCGGGGTTGGGTCGCGGACCTTGGGCGGAGGCCACGTCGCCTTCGCCCCAGGTCGCCGAGGCCGTTGCTCCCCGCGACGGCGATCCCGCCCCAGGACGGAGCACCATGGACCTGCATGATTCGAGACGAGTGAGGACCGGCCCGGGCGAAGGAGCCCGCGGGCCGGTGAGGAGGTAACCGGCTGCATGCCAAAGAGCACGTTCCAGCGCAAGCCCAAGCGGAAGTTCTGCCAGTTCTGCGCTGACAAGCAGGACTACATCGACTACAAGGACGTGAACCTGCTGCGGAAGTTCATGAGCGACCGCGGCAAGATCCGCGCCCGGCGAGTCACGGGCAACTGCGCCCAGCACCAGCGCGACGTCGCGACGGCGGTCAAGAACGCCCGCGAGATGGCGCTGCTTCCCTACACCATTCGCTAGCGCGAGGTCGACGACGTGAAGGTCATCCTCAACCAGGAGGTTCGGGGCGTCGGCGCCCCGGGCGACATCGTCGAGGTCGCCGACGGCTACGGGCGCAACTACCTGCTGCCCCGCAACCTCGCGCGGCTCGCCACGCCGGGTGCGGTGCGGCAGGCCGAGGGCATCCGCTCCCGGCGCGCCGCCCGGGAGATCGCCGATCTCGAGCAGGCCAGGACCGTGGCCGCCCACCTCGAGTCGCTCCGGGTCGTGATCCCGGCCAAGGCAGGCAAGGAAGGCCGCCTGTTCGGCTCGATCACCACACCGCAGATCGTCGACGCGGTCGCCAAGACGGGCGGGACCCGCATCGATCGGCGCCGCATCCACCTCGACACCGCCATCAAGAACACCGGCCCACATCGCGTCACCGTCCGGTTGCACCCGGAGGTCGAGGCGAACATGACCGTGGAGGTCGTGCCCGCGTAGTCATGGAAGCGTAAGGAGGCCCAACCCTATGGCCATGCGCTCCGTCCCAGACGGAGGCCCTCGGCCCAACGCTTCCCCGACCTACGACCGCATCCCCCCGCACAATGTCGAAGCCGAGGAGTCGGTTCTCGGCTCGATGTTGCTGTCGCGCGATGCAATCGCCGAGGTCCTCGAACTGCTGCACGAGGAGGACTTTTACCGGCCAGCGCACCGGACGGTGTTCCGGTCGGTCCTGGACCTGTATTCACACGGCCAGGCGGTCGACGCTGTGACCGTCGGTGAGGAGCTGCGACGCAGCGGTGAGCTGGCTGACGTCGGCGGTGCGCCATTCGTGCACACGCTCGTGTCGAGCGTGCCCACCGCCGCCAGCGCCGGCTACTACGCGCGCATCGTCAAGGAGGCCGGCATCCTGCGCCGCCTCATCGACGTCGGCACCAGGATCGTGCAGCTCGGATATGAAACGCCGCAGGACACCGAGCGCGCGGTGGATTTCGCCGAGTCGTGGGTCTACCAGGTCGCTCAGGGTCGCGTCACCGAGGACTATCAAGCCCTGCGGGAGGTCCTCACCAGCACCCTGGAGGCGATCGAGCGCCTCCACAACGACAGCCGTGAGATCACCGGCATCCCCACCGGCTTTCCCGAGCTGGACCGCCTGACCTCCGGTCTGCAGCCATCCAACCTGATCATCGTGGCCGCCAGACCGGCCGTGGGGAAGAGCACCCTCGGCCTGGACGTCGCGAGGAACGCCGCGGTGCGATCGGGCGTCCCCACGGTGGTGTTCTCCCTGGAGATGAGCAAGACCGAGCTGGTCCAGCGGCTCATGTGCGCTGAATGCTCGGTCGACATGCAGCGCCTGCGCACCGGCCGCATGGAGGACTCCGACTGGACACGGCTGACACGCTCGCTCGGCAAGCTGGCCGAGGCCCCGCTGTTCATCGACGACTCAGCCGCGATCACCATGATGGAGCTGCGCGCCAAGTGCCGGCGCCTGAAGCAGCGACACGGGCTCGGGCTGGTGGTCGTCGACTACCTTCAGCTCATGCAGCCCAGCAAGCGGGTGGAGAGCCGCCAGCAGGAGGTCAGCGAGATCTCCCGCGCCCTGAAGCTGCTGGCGAAGGAGCTGGCGGTCCCGGTGATCGCCATCTCACAGCTCTCCCGCCAGACCGAGGCCCGGTCGGACAAGAAGCCCATGCTCTCGGACCTTCGCGAGTCGGGAGCCCTGGAGCAGGACGCCGACATGGTCATGTTCATCTACCGCGAGGATCTCTACGACCCGGAGTCTCCTCGCAAGGGCGAGGCCGACCTGATCGTCGCCAAGCACCGCAACGGGCCCACCGACACCGTGACCGTCACCTTCCAGGGCCAGTACTCCCGCTTCGCCGCCATGGCGGCCCGCAGCCTCTGACCGTGCAGGCCTCGGCCACCCGGATCCCCCATCCGTGCGCCCTCCCTTGACGCGCCCCATGGAGCCCCGGCTCCCTCTCGAGGGGGAGATCCTCACCGCCTCCCTCCCCAGGGCCATGCGCTGATTCCCGAGCGAGGCCGACGACGCGTGCGCACCCGGCGACCTAGCGTGCACCCAGGTCCAACCGGTCCGAGCCCCGCACGCCAAGGAGGCCGCCATGCTCCGCCGCCCCGAGGTTCTCCCGCCAAACTCCCCCACCGACGAACCCCCAGCGGACCCGCCCGCATCCGGCCCACCCCCGCCGGGAGGCCCGCCCGCATCCGGCTCACCCTTGCCGGGAGGCCCGCCCGCGTTCAGCTCTCCCGCGCCGGGAGGCCCGCCCGTGCCCGGCTCAGCCTTGTCGGGCGGGCCGCCCGCGTCCGGCTCACCGTCGTCGGGTGACGCGCAGGAGTCCGCGCCCAGGCTTCTCGCACCGCGGCCGGGCGCGTCCCCGGCGGGTGCGGGCGAGCCGGCGCCGCAGGCAGCGAGCCCGGCACGTCGCTTGCTAGGTACGCCCCTGGTGCGGCGAGTGGCGGTGCTGGATCGCTGGCTCCGGGACGGGATGCTGGCGCTGCTGGGGCTGGCGCTGGTCAAGCTGATCGTGCAGCTGGCGGTCGCTGGCCGGTACGGCTTCCACCGGGACGAGCTGTACTACCTCGCCGCCGGCCAGCACCCCAGCCTCGGCTACGTCGACTATCCGCCGGTGACCGCGATGGTGGCGAGGCTGTCCACCCAGGTGTTCGGGCATTCGCTCGTGGGATTGCGGGTCTGGCCCGCCATGGCTGGCGCCGCGATCGTGGTCCTCGGAGGGCTGATCGCGCGCGAGCTTGGCGGCCGCCGGTTCGCGCAGGTCCTGGCCGCGTTCCTGGTGCTCTGCTCGCCGATGTTCCTCGGCAGCAATTCGATGCTCCAGACGGTCACGTTCGATGAGCTCATGTGGGCCGTCTGCCTGTACCTGGCCGCACGGTTGCTCGCGCGCGGCGGCCCTCCGCGGCTGTGGCTCGCCATCGGTGTGGCCTTCGGGATCGGCCTGGAGACCAAGTACACGATCCTGGTGCTGGGCATGGGACTGGCGGTTGGCCTCGTCCTGGGGGCCCAGCGGCGCTGGCTCCTCACGCCGTGGCCATGGCTGGCCGCCCTGATCGCCGCCGCGTTGCTGGCTCCCAACCTTGTCTGGCAGGCCACCCATGGTTGGCCGACGCTCGAGTTCCTCGGCAACCACAACGCGGAGATGGCCGCCGAGAACCCGCCCACCCGCTTTCTCTCGGAGCAGCTGCTCCTGATCGGGTTCACCGTGGTGCCATTGTGGATCGCCGGATTCGTCCACCTGTTGCGGAGTCCACGCTTCCGCATGCTTGGCCTGGCCGCCGCGGTGGTCATCCTGGTCCTGCTCGTCCAGCGAGCGAAGAGCTACTACGCCGGACCCGTGTACCCGCCGTTGCTCGCCGCGGGAGCCATCTCGTTCGAGCGCGCCCTGACCAGACACAAGAGCCCCCGCAGGAGGCGCCGGCAAGTTCGCTCGATGATCTTCGCGCTGGCGATCAGCTCGGTCGTCGCGGCCCCGTTCGCTCTCCCGGTGCTGCCGGTCGACCAGATGGTCCGGTTCCACCTGGATGAACTCCGTACCGACTACGCGGACATGGTCGGCTGGCCCGAGCTGGTCGGAACGGTTGCCGCGGCCTACCGCTCCTTGCCGCCGGACGAGCGGGCGACCGCCCGGGTCCTGGCCTCCAACTACGGCGAGGCCGGTGCCGTGGACTGGTTCGGTCCTCGGCTCGGCCTGCCGCCCGCCATCAGTGGGCACGACACGTTCTGGTTCTGGCGCCCCCGCCACGAGACAGTCGGTCCGCTGATCACCATCGGCTATCAGGCTCCCGAGCTGCGAACCCTTTGCGGTGACCTGCGGCAGGTCGGCACCGTCACCAACAACGCCGGCGCCGACAACGAGGAGCGTGGCGGCCCGGTCTTCCTCTGCCGCGCCATGCGCATCCCGCTCGAGTCATGGCCCGCGTTCCGGCACTTTCTGAGCTGAGCCCAATCGTGACCTGAGCGCACTCGCGCCATGACGGTTGGAGCTGACCAGGATGGAACGTCTGCTACTTCGGAGTGGCGGCGCGTAGCATCGCCTCGTTCACGTAGGCCTTGTCGTGCATGAAGGCGCGCCGCCACAGGAAGTACTCGGAGCGGGGCCGGTCGTCGGTGATCTCGGGTCCCGGACCTGTGAACGCGGTCACCCGTTCGTCGGCCAACCACTCGGCGTGACGGACCGCTCGGACCCAGCCGAGACCATCCGTCGGCGGGTAGTCCGGCGAATCCGCGAGGTCTCGCATGGCTGCCGGGTTCCCGAGCACCTGGAGGATCCCCTGGTCGGTGAACTGGAGCGGTGCCTCGGAGCCGAACATGAACATGCCATGCCCGCCGGGCGAGAGCATCAGGCTGACGTGGGGGAAGACGTTGTGGAAGGTCCGCACGTGCGCCTTCAGGTCGTCCATTGGCAGCGCGTAAGGCACCCACAGGAGGAACACACCGCCGGGCCGCAGCCGCGCCTTGCCCTCAGTCAGGAACTCCCGCGTGTAGAGCACCACCGATCCGGCGCTCTCGATCGGTGGCGCCGGGTCGACCGCGACGAGGTCGTAGCGATCCCGCGCCAGGCGGACGTAGTTGCGCCCGTCGCTGGTGATCACCCGCCCGTTGGCGTGATGCAGGTAGCTGGACGCGTCGGGAAAGAACACGGGCATGCGGCTCGGCACGGTCGGGGACAGCTCGACGGCGTCTGTTCGCATGCCAAGCTCCAGTGCCGACCGATAGGTGCTGCCCATCCCGAAGGCAATCACCAGGAAGTCCCGCGCCTGTGGTCGCAAGGCCTTCGACAGGTAGCCCATCAGCTTGGTGTCGACCGTGAGCGAGGTCACCCCGACGCCGCCGATCAGCAACCGCCGATCCTTCGCCGGGCCCCCGACCGTGTCGACGGTTGCCAGCTCGTCCTCGGCATGCGTCACCGGAAGGCCGAGCGCGCGAAGCCGGTTCTCGGTGGCGGTCCGTGTGACCGGCAGATCGAGGGACGACGCGACCAGCCCGAGCACCGCCAGCGCGGCGAACGCGCCACCCGCCACCCGCGCTCGCGCTGGACCCCGCCTCCGCCCAGCCCTGCCTCCGCCTGGCCCGGCCACGCCGACGCCCGAGCCCGCCGCGCCGGCGCCCAGCCCAGCCGAATCGGCGCCCGGTCCAGCCACCCCGAGCGGTGTGGTCGCCGCCGCGGGAGCTGGGTCCGCGTCGACCGTGTTGGTGCCTGGGGCCTGGGCGCCGGTGGCCAAGGCTGCGCGGGCGCGCCAGGCTGGGTCGGCGGCGAGGAGCGTGGCGCCGACGAGCAGGTTGAGGGCGCCGAGCAACAGCACCGAGCCGTTGGTGCCCAGCGTGCCCGCGAGGATGAAGGCTGCGCTGAAGGCGCCGAGGATGGAGCCGGCGGTGTTGGCCGCATAGAGCAGCCCGACACTGCCGCCGGCGGCGCGCGCGGACCGTGTGACCAGGCGGCCGGCCAGCGGGAAGGCGTAGCCCATGAGGATGGTGGCCGGGAGCAGCACCACGACCGTGCGCACAGCGAAGGGGACCGCGCCGACGACGCCGCTACCGAGCACCACCGTCGCCTGGGCCAGCGCTCCGACCACCGCCAGGCACACGCCGAGCGTGGCCGCGCGCTCGCGCCGCGGCCTGGACCAGCGCCGGTACACCGCGCTGCCGATGGCGATGCCGGCAAGGAAGATCGCCAGGATGGTGGTGAAGACATAGATGCTGGATCCCGTGCCCTCCGAAAGCATCCGCGTCCACAGGACCTCGAGGGCGAGCGAGACGAACCCGGAGACGAACGTCACCAGCAGGATCACCCAGCGTGGCGCGAGCCGGACGCTGTCGGGATCGAGGCGAGGGCCGTCATCCACCACACCGAAGTCGTCATCTGCGGACTGGCTGCCGACGGCCTCCGCACCAAAACCACTGGACACCGCGGTTGGGCTGACCAATCGTGACAGCGCCAGGGCGCCGCAGCCGGCGAGCAGGTTCAGCGCGACGGCGACGTAGCTGGTGAGCCGTAGGCCGAGGAATTCGATCAGCACGAAGCCGGCGATGACCGTCCCGGCGACGGCACCTGCGGTGTTGGCCGCGTAGAGCTCGCTGAGGCGGGCGCCGGTCTCGTCGAGCGTGCGGACGAGGTGGCGTACCAGCAGCGGCAATGTCGCGCCCATGAGGAAGGTCGCCGGCGCGACCGCGGCGAGCGCCAGCGCGAAGCGGACGGCGGTCAGCGCGAGCGTGTTGTCCACCAGGCCGGGGTACGCGCCACGGTAGACCTCGGCGAGGTCGTCGAAGGCGAATGGAAGCAGGACCGCGAAGACCGCCACGGCCAGCTCGAGCGCGCCGTACAGGCGCAGCGGTCGCAAGCCGCGGCTCGCCCAGCGGCCGCCCGCCAGGCTCCCGAAGCCGAGGCCGGCCATGAACGCGGTCACGATCGTCGAGACCGCCTGGGTCGTGTTGCCGAAGACCAGTACCAGCTCGCGCGACCAGACGACCTGGTAGATGAGCCCAGCCGCCCCGGAGCCGACGAACAGGGCGAGGATCAGCCCGCGTCGAACGGATCTGACCTGGGTCGACGGCCTGGTTCGGGAGACGGCGACGGCCACGGAGGGACGCTCCTTGATGCGGTCGAGGACGATGCCGTCCCGCAGGTTTCCAGAAACTCGGATCCGCGGCAAACGACTGTCCACAGGTCCCAGGAGCTGCTGCGATCGGTCGTCCACAGTCTCGCGGCACGGCCTCCCCCGACCCGCGAGGGGAGTAGTAGCCTTGGCTGGCAATCCGTCGGGCATCGGGAGGCTGCTGTGATTCCGCTGAACCAGCTCATTCCCGAGTGCCTGCTCGCCCTCGGTGGGGCCTACCTGCTCGGCAACCTCGCCGCCTACATCCGGCTCCGCCCCGCGTGGCGCGACGCCAAGGAGGGCCACGGCGGGCAGGCCGCCAAGCGGAACGCCAAGCAGCCTCAGGGCGCGCAGGCGGTCGAGCGCGGCGCAGTGAAGGGTGGTGGCGGGCAGGCCGTCAATGCCACCACAGGGACCAGGGGCAAGGCTGGCCGGACCGGACCAGGGACCGGCCGGGGGACCCGCCCGGCCGGGACCGCACCTGGCCGGACCGGACCGGGGACCGGCCGGGGGACCCGCCCGGCCGGGACCGCACCTGGGCAGACCGGATCCGGTGAGGGGCGGCGTGGCCAGGTGAGGCCCGAGAGCGCGAACGCGGCGGCTGGTCAGGGGTCGAGGGATGCGAAGGCGGCGGGGTCGGCGGGTGCCAACGCGGCTGGTTCGGGGTCGGCGGGTGCCAAGCCGGCGGCTGGTCCGAGGGCCGGCTCCTCGGGGCGGGTGAACGCCAGGGTGCGCGAGCCGACACGCTCCGGGTCGAAGCTGCCGTCGCGGACGCGGGTGCTGACGAACGTGCTGATCGGCCTGTTGATCTCGGCGGCGGCGCTGGCGACGCTGATCCGCGGATGACCGTGTGATCTACCTGGGCAGCTACGCCGGTGGCGATGCCCGGGGGATCGGCGTGGCTGCGCTGCGCGACGGGGTGCTCGCCCTCGACTCGACGGTCGAGTGTCCTGCGCGTCCGGCCTTCCTGGCGGCGGCGCCTGACGGTCGAGCGCTGTCCGCCGTGCACGAGCTGGAGGACGGGCTCATCAGCGGGTTCGCCATCGGAGAGGACGGGAGCCTTCGCCCGCGAGGCACCCAGCCGAGCGCTGGCGCGGAGCCCTGCCATCTGTCGGTGCACCCGAGCGGCCGGTACGTGCTGTCGGCCAACTGGGGTTCAGGGAGCATCGTGGTCCATCGGATCGGGCGCGGCGGCACGCTGGGTCCGGCGACCCACGTGGTCGAGAACCGCAAGCCGCACGCGCACATGGTGATGACGGATCCGGCCGGCCGCTTTGTCCTCGCGGTACATCTGGGCGCCGGTACGGTTTCGACCTACGATCTGGACCTCGAGTCGGGACGGCCGCGGCTTCGGAGCGAGCTGGCGCTGCACCATGGGGCCGGCCCTCGGCACCTGGCCTTCCATCCCCGGGGCACGATGGTCTACGTCGTCAACGAGCTGGACTCGACGGTCACCGCCTGCGGCTACGACCCCGCCACCGGCCGCGTCGAGCCGCGCGAGACTGTGCGGACCGTGCCGGAGGACGTCGCTGTCGAGAACTTTCCTTCAGCGGTGCGCGTGTCGCCGGATGGTCAGTTCGTCGACGTCGGCAACCGGGATCACGACAGCAGCGGCGTCCTGTCGACCGAGGCTGGGCTGCGGCTGCTCGCCACCTACCCGTGCGGCGGCCAGCTCCCCAGGGACCTGGCGTTCCAGGGGAACGGCCGGCTGCTCTGGGTCGCCAATCAGCAGACGGACACGGTGGTGGGCATGGCGGTGGACCCGGCGGACGGCAGCCTCGGCTCGGCGGGATGCCGGATGACGACGCGGAAGCCAACCTGCGTGTTGCCTGTGTAGCGCCTCGGGTCCCGGCCGTTTCGGTCCCATACGCCTCGTCCAGGCTGGCGGCCTCGTCACCGCGTGGGGCCAGTGGTCCCGCCGTGCCGGGCCGCCCGCGCGGAGCGGCAGCGGGGTGAACCCCGCGTCGCCGTTGCGGCGCAGGTACACGGTGCCCTCGGGGGCGCAGCGGCCTCCCCCGCGGGGACACCAACTCGTAGCCCAGCTCGGCGGCCTGCCCGCGCAGCACCAGCAGCGGTGGGGTGTGCAGCAGGTCCAGCTCGGCAGGCGACGTGCCGGCCGAGGTCGGGCTCCCCACCGCCGGGGACATCCCAGACGGCCCGGTTCCCTGGCCCTGGATGAGCCCGCCGAAGCTCGAGAAGATCGTGCCGGCCACCAGGCCGGCGATCACGGCCGGAGCTCCAGCGGCCCGCAAGGCTCAGCCGCTTTCCGCGCATCACGCCTCCTCCAGCCGATCAGGACGATCGCCCGGAGCTGGTATCGGACGGAAGATGGTCGAGGCTGAGGGTCCGTGGAGGGCACGACGGTCCGCGCTGGTATCTGAACCGGGTAGCGGGCCGATCACCCGAGAGGCCGAATGGAGCGGGCGAAGGGAATCGAACCCTCACTGCGAGCTTGGGAAGCTCGTGAAGGCCGTCCGCTGCCGTCCGGACCGATCCGGAGCAGTATCGCTGACCTGCGGATATCCGGCTTCTCCGTCCGTACTCGTCCACACGCGTCCGCTCCTGCTGTTAGCAAGCCGTTAGCAGGCCTTGCCCGCGCTCGTCCGTGGCCGCAGGTGTTGCCGTCCCTCCACGCAAACGGGGTCGCACGCGGCCTCACCACGCGGCCCCAAGCCACGGTGGCACCGCCATGGCCATGTCTACCCCCACTCCGTCCGAGGCTCGTTCGAGCCTCGGGTTGGCATCAGCTCGACCTTGGTGATCGGCCAGGTCGCCGGCGCAGTCGAGACACTCCAGATGACTTGCGGTATCCCGCTGCTTGCGACGCCACGGTGGTCGTGCTCGCCAGCCAGGGCATCCCCAGCGAGCCGGTCTCTGCTCGGCCTCGGCGAGTGGGATGCGCTCCGCCGCGAGCTCGGTCTGACGCCCGAGGGCGGTGAGGCCCGCCAGGTGCCGCGCACCCCGGCCAGGCGGACGCCTGGGGCGCGTTCCGTGAGCGCCTGCGGCCCGCCTGGGCAGCCAGGGCACCATCGACCGGTACTGGGATCAGCGGTGTCGGTGGCGGCTACGATGGGGTCAGCCACGATCACGGTGGCCTCCAAGCGGTTGAGTTCGCGGGCCCCGAGGCTAGCGATCCTTTGGTAGGGCGATTCGAACGATCGTCATGAGTTTGATGTGTGTGGAGATGTTTGTGAGAGCCGGGCAGGTCAGGCTGCCGTGCGCAGGCGGGCGTGGGTGAGGCGCTGGCTGACTGCCCGGTCGATGGCATGGAGGGCGGCGCGGAGTTCGGGTGGCGCGTGGGGCTGGGTTCGGGTGGCGAGCAGCGGTCTGAGGATCCGGTCGTGGACCTTGGTGGAGAAGACCGCGAACCCGATGCCGTCGGGGGTCAGGGTGTAGCGGTTGTGGTCGGGGACGCGGGTGATCAGGCCGTTGCGGCGCAGCCGGGCAAGGTCGTAGCTGGCCTGGTTCATGCTGTAGGGGCTGCCGAGCAGTCCGGTCATCAAGGCGCGCAGGCGCTTGTTGGTGATGCCGGTGACGGCGAACAGCATGTTGGCCAGGGCGCCGGCCAGGGCCTGGACCCGAGGGTCGCCAAACCTCAGGGCTGGGGCCCTGCTGCCATCGTCGGTGACGGTGGACTGCGCGATCCGCGCAAAGGCTGGACTCGCAAGGACCGTGCCCTGGCCGACCCGCTTGAGTGTCCAGCAGCCGCTGGTTGATCGCACGGGCCTTGGCCTGCAGGTGGTCGAGTTGGGCAGCAGGCGCTTCAAGCCGAGGTCGTCGGCGTCGTTGATGACGGTTTCGATGCGCAGGGCACGGCCGTCCTTGAGGTACTGCTTGGCCCGGGAGTGCTTGTAGGACACGTTGATGGTGACGCCGCTGGTGTGCCGGTCGATGGCGGTCTTGAACACCCGCCGGCCTTGCGGCCGCGCTGGCGCCCGAAGATGAGCTCGACGTGCTCGGGGCGTCCCAGGTCGAGGTTGTCGGCCACCAGCGCTTCGAAGAAGGCCCGGGCGTGGCGGGGGCGTCCAGCACGATGGTGCGGGACGTCTCGACCTGGCGCATGGTCAGGTCCCACCAGAACCCGGCGTCGCGGTCGGTGGTGGAAAGCGGCAGCGGCAGCCGCGAGGTCCACCGTTGGAAGAACACGCGGATCGTGCCGGGGCCGAGCCGGTCGCAGATGGCCTGCAATGCCTGGGCTGGTCGCAGGTGGCGAACCCGTTGGACAGCTCGGTGAACCCGATCCCGGCCTTGGTGGCCTGCCGCTTGGCCCATTCATGGCCGTTGACCCAGAGCTTGATCGGGTAGGGAAACCAGGAGCAGAGCTTGATGAATGCGGGGCCGAAGTCATCGGCCCACAGGTACACGTAGAAGACCGTGACCCGGCGCTGCTGCTTGGTGAAGGAGAACTGCGGGGGCTTGGCCGGGTCGGTGTCGCGTTTGCGGGCGGTCCACACCGAGGCGAACTCCTGGGCCACCCCGATCGCGGCGACCTGCGACCGGCCGGTCCTGGCCGCCCGATCCAGGTGTGGCCCCATCACCTCGACTTTGCGGTCATCGCGCCCGCCGGCGACGCGATCGGCATGCCGCGGTGCTGGTGCAGGAAGTACACGACCCCGCCGGGGTTTGCAGGCGCTGCACGAACCCCGACAGGTAGAGCCGATCCAGGCACGACAGGTCCAGCACCGTGTGCCCGTCCAGCACGTCGTTGACCGTCACCACGCGCTCGCCCATGACCGCCCACCTCCACACCGACGGCTATGGAGCAAGGATGCGACCGCCGCGAGGGAAAGGACCAGCTCAGTCACCCGTCTGGGCGGTCCGAGGCGAAGCCTCTCTGGAGAACCGCTGATGACTCGCTGGCGAACCGCGATGGGGGCCACGGATGGTCCGCGAACCGGGTACTCCGTCCCGGTCATCCGCCGTCGCTCGCCCACGCCGAAATCGGCAGGTGGCGGGCGGCTCGCATCGGACTCTGGGTGGTGCCTCGTGGGGCGTGTCGTCTGCCATGTTGGGTCCTGACGAGGCCAGTTGGATCTCTCGATGGCCCTCCGGCTAACCATTCTGCCGATTCATCGTTAGCCGCAGGTGTCAGCGCACTGGCGATCATCGAGCGCCGAGACGGCTGGGAGGTCCGCCTCTACGCAGGCGTCGACCCGATCATGGGCAAGCCACATCTCGACAGCCAGCAAGTCCACGGCGGCTGAAGGAGAGCCGAGAAGCCGTCCGGCCACACCGGCGCGGTGCCCGAGACCAGGACGCGGTCGCCCACCCGCAGCGCCCGGCAGAAGCCGATCTCCGGCTCGTAGGACGATCCCGAGGCGACGTGGATGCGCTGCTGCTGGAGGGTTATGGCCGGCTCCTCTGGTCGGCGGTGGGTCTGCCTGCGGCCAGCCTCGCGTAACCGGAATGCCACCGCTACCGCTCGGCGTCAGCTTGTGGATAACGGGCTACGCCAACTGGTGTAGAGCGTCAGGAAAATGTCAGTGGATGCGCCACCTCGTATCAGTACTCTCTCGTCGTTGGCCTCCGACGAGCTGGTCGCTGGGGAGCCGGTCAAGTATCAGCTCCGCGCCTTTCCCGCCTGGGAATCAAGGACAGTGACGGCGGAGCCGCAGGCACGAGACCGTGCTTCAGGGACGCGCGGTCCCGCCGTTCAGCCCGACCGGAGCGGGGCGGAGAACTGGCTGGTGACCAACCCGCAGGACGGGTAGCCTCCGCTCCATGGACGCTGAGCCCATGGACTCCCAGCGTGGCGGCGACGACATCGCCCGGTTCGGCCAGCTGTTCCAGGCGTTCATGGAGCAGATGACCCGGGCGTCCCTCGCCGCCCAGCGGTCGGCGCTGCGGGACCGCCTGGACCGTCACCTGGGCACCGACAGCGCTGCCCTGCCGGTCGTCTCCGACAGCTTCGCCGCCTACGACCATGTGAACGTGCAGGTCGCGCTCTCCGCCTATCTCGCAGCGAACGGGCGCGGTCACGAGCTGGTTGGCCTGACCGGCCAGCAGCGGCACTTCGAGTCGCTGTCCGACCTGATCCAGTCCGGCCATCACGCCGGCGTCCAGCTTGGCTCGGTCGACCTGGTGAACCTGCCGGTCAGCCCGGACGAGACGCTGGCATGCGTGCAGTTCGGCCTGTTCCTGATCGACGACCGGGGCGTGCCGTTGGTCGCGCTGCTGCGTGGGCCCGACCAGTTTGGCCACCAGCAGACCGTCACCCTGGAGCTGCTCTCGCCGGACCAGGAGCGTGCCACGGGGCTGCTCGCCGAGGTCCGCCGCCTCATGGTCGAGCGCAACGTGTTCCGCCGGCAGGTCATCTCCTTCGGGGAGCCTCACCTGGGCCACGTCGGTGTGGGGCCGGTGGTGTTCCATCGCCGCCCCGAGCTCGCCCGCGACCAGCTCGTCCTGCCCGCGGAGGCGCTGGAGCTGGTCGAGCGGCAGGTGCTGGGCATCGCGCGGCACCGCCAGCGACTGCGGGCCAGCGGCCAGCACGTCAAGCGGGGCCTGTTGCTGTACGGGCCGCCGGGCAACGGCAAGACCCTGACCGTCCGCTACCTGGTCGGCCGGACACTGGAGCACACCGTCATGCTGCTGACCGGTGGGTCGCTGCACCTGCTGCGCCCGGCGTGCGCGCTGGCGCGGATGCTCAGTCCGGCGATCGTGGTGCTGGAGGACGTCGACCTGGTCGCCGAGGAGCGCGGCAGGTTCGGCCACATGAGCAACCCGGTGCTGTTTGATCTGCTGAACGAGCTGGACGGCATGGAGGAGGACGCCGACGTCGCTTTCATCCTGACCACCAACCGCGCGGACCTCCTGGAGCCGGCGCTGGCCGCCCGGCCCGGCCGGGTCGACCTCGCCGTGGGGATCGGCGTGCCCGCCCAGGACGCTCGCCGCCGCCTGCTCACCCTCTACGCCGGTGGCCTGGACCTGCGAGCCGAGGACCTGGAGACGGTCGTGGCCCGGACCGAGGGCGTCAGCGCGGCCTTCATCAAGGAACTCGTCCGCAAGGCGGCCGTGCTGGCCGCGCAGGGCCAGGCGCCGCCCCCGGCACCCGCGCAGGCGCCGGGCGCCAATGCCACGGCCACGACGGGCGCCGTACCGCTGACCGTCACCGACGGGCACCTCCAGGGCGCGCTGGACGAGCTGCTCGACGAGACCGGCGCGCTCACCCGCGTCCTGCTCGGTGCCGGTCCCGGGGCCGGCATCGGCCCGCCGGACCCGGAGGCCGGCGGCTGGCCGGGCGCCCACCCCGCCAGCACGGCCATGGGTGCAGGCCCGCCCGGCATCGGCGGCAGGGGCGTCGGCGGGTCGCGCGTGATGAGCTGTTCCAGCGTTGCCGTCAGCCGCCCAGCTGTCGACTGGCTGGTCACCGGGACAGCGGGCACGCCAGCGGCCACCCCCGAGCCGGCCGAACCCCCGGAGGAACCGCCGGCGGATCCTCCGTGGGAATGTCAACGTTGAGTGGATCTGGCCCACATCTCGTGATGGAACCGACCCCGAGCCGGTAGTGAGGCCCGTGATTCTGCCCGGTATGTGAACACCAAGGTCTCGACACGCTCCTACCGCACCTCGCCGCCGTTGCGGTCGAGCGGATCGAGCACACCGACGCCGGGGTGTGGATCTGGGCCTGCTCGCAGGGACCCGAGGCGACCTGCTCCTCCTGTGGTCGCCCGTCGATCCGGGTGCACAGCCGCTACCAGCGCCGTCTGGCCGATGCGGCGATCGGCGGGCGTCGCGTGGTGCTTCGATTGCAGATGCGCCGGTTCTTCTGCGACGACCCCGGCTGCCGGGCGCGTACGTTCGCTGAGCAGGTCCCGGGTCTGACCTCCAGGTACGCTCGGTGAAGCCCACTGCTCCAGCGGATGTTGGAGGCCATCGGCCTGGCGCTGGCAGGCCGCGCCGGCGCCAGGCTGGCGCACATCTTGGGCATCAAGACCAGCCCGTCCACGCTGCTGCGACTGCTCCGCGCCCTACCCCAACCGGCGCCGACCAGCGTGACGGTGCTGGGTGTGGACGACTTCGCGCTGCGACGCGGCCATGTCTACGGCACCGTCCTGGTCGACATGGCCACCCACCGCCCGGTGGACCTGCTTCCCGATCGGGAGACCGCCACCTTCGCCCAGTGGCTGCGCGACCATCCTGGAACCCAGGTGGTCTGCCGGGGCCGCGCCGGCGCCTATGCCGAGGCCGCCCGGCAGGCCGCGCCGGAGGCGATCCAGGTCGCCGACCGCTGGCACCTGTGGCACAACCTGGCCCAGCACGTGGAGAAGACCGTCGCCGTCCACCATCGCTGCCTCACCGAGCCGGCCATCCCTGAGCCGCTCGAGCCACTGGGCCCTGACCTTGCGCAGGTCGCCGCTGATGTGGCCACCACCCGCGCGGAGAACAGGGCGATCGTGGTGCGCACCCCCGCCAGCGATACGCGGCGGTGCAAGCGCTGGTCGCCCAGGGCAAGGGCATCAAGCCGATCATACGGGAGCTCGGCCTGGCCAAAGAGACGGTCCGACGGTTCGTGCGCGCCCAAAGCGTCGAGGAACTGCTGGCCACACCCAGCGCGGGACGGCCCAGCATCCTCGACCAGTTCAAACCCTACCTGCACCAGCGCTGGCGAGACGGCGTCACCAACGCCTCCGACCTGTTCCACGAGCTCCGCCAGCAGGGCTATGCGGGCAGCCAGGGCACGGTCATCGCCTACCTGCGTCCCTTCCGCCAGTTCGGCCCACCACCAGCCACCCCGCCACCGCCCAAGGTCCGCGACATCACCTCATGGCTGCTGCGCCACCCCGACAGCCTGGACACCGACGAGCAGCGCAAGCGCAAGCAGGTGCTGGCCCGCTGCCCACACCTGAAGGCGCTCGCCGGCCATGTCACCGCGTTCGCCGAACTCATGACTGGCCGGCACGGCGATCGCCTCGAGGACTGGATCGCCGAGGTGCAGCGCGATGAGCTGCCGCAGCTGCGCTCCTTTGCGGCCGGGCTCAGGCGCGATCTGGCGGCCGTGGTCAACGGCTTGAGCTTGCCGTACAGCTCCGGCGCGGTCGAGGGCACCGTCAACCGCATCAAGATGCTCAAACGCCAAATGTATGGCCGCGCCGGCTTCGACCTGCTCCGCAAACGGGTCCTGCTCGCCGCCTAGCAAACCAGTGACCCATCCGCTACGGCGCTGGGTACAGATGCGCGTGGACCAACGGATCCTCGGCCAACACGAAGTCGACCACCTGCCAAAACTCGGGCAGCCGAGGATGCGCAAGAGCCTGCTCCCGAGAAAGCACCGCACCATGCACTGGACCGGCCGATCCGTCCAAGCACGCCTGCACCAGGGTTGCGGTCGGACCCGGGCGATCAACTACTGCACCGATCCGGCAGCCGAACGTCACATGGTCGTCGTAGTAGTAGTTGTTGTTCCCCCAAGTGCCGAGGATGACATCAATCCAGGCCTCGTGCGGCTGGTCCTTGTGGTGATAGCAGTTGGCGAAGTAGACCGCGAACGCCCGCCCGCCTCGGCTGATGAGGTTCCACGTCCGTTGGATCGGCGCACTGCAGCAGGAGCACTCGTACTCCCGTGCCTGCCGCTCGGCAAGGTCCATTGCCAGGTCCATCGCCGGAACATACCAAAGCCGGACCTATCTCACCGATGACGAGGCCAACACGATCACGTTATGTGGGTCAGAACCACTTCAGGTTGACACGGCCACGCTGCGCCGCATCCTTGAGTTGATGGTGCTCTGCTGGCGGTCGGCGACGCCAAGGAGGTGGAGATCCTAGTCCTCCGCCACCAGCTGGCGGTCCTGCGCCGCCGCCACCCACGGCTCGGCTCCGGCCCCAAGACCACG